>Ga0116103_1000956_pt1 | contig 14109 bp, 7 predicted proteins | sample June2015DPH_4_10_2_FD_89714 | JGI IMG/M metagenome (GOLD analysis project Ga0116103, IMG submission 89714) | Peatland microbial communities from SPRUCE experiment site at the Marcell Experimental Forest, Minnesota, USA - June2015DPH_4_100 | ecosystem: Environmental > Terrestrial > Soil > Wetlands...
AATCGGATACTGCTTACCCGCCACCCAACGCGAATAATAGAAGTGGTCACCTTCTTTATAAGGGACATTCACATCTGTTTCCTTGATGTGACTGACCATCTCGTCATAAAGCTTCTTTTGCAGCAATTCAGTAGGCTTCATGATTGCATCGGTATAGGCGTTTTCGGCCTCGAGATACGCAGCCACTTCAGGATTTGACTTCTCGCGCAGCCACCCATAATCATCAACCAGAGTGCCGCCATGAATGTGGTTCTCCGAATGGATTTTCTTGGCCACAGGCGGAGTGACCGTGCCCGCCGGATTCGACGGCGTTCTTTGTGCCGTCATAAAGGCCGTCGCCACAACCACCAGAATCGAATAAATAAGTTTTTTCATAGATGCTCTGCCTTGTCTGAAGACTCAATCGAAGAATGCTCTCCCCGTTCCTATAGACAACCTATCTTCATACCCGGAAGGACTATTAAGCATGAGTAGCCCGAGGGGCCGGCATTAAGCAGTTTGGCAACGGCCCACCTCTTGCCCTCGTCGTAGCTCACCCGCACCGTCAACTTGATCCGCTCCGTTGCGCCGGCAGGGTTAGAAAAAAGCAGGGAGTTTTTCGTGGGCTGGGGGGATTCGGTGTGGCGAATCAGGCTCGCCTGCCTGACCGGCTCAATGAACGTCTGATCGCTTGTAATCTTTGACCAGGCAAGCCCGCCGTCCTTGCTCGTCGAGAGCCCCCCATCGCCCTTTTCTCGGTAGTTCCTTACTCGGGAGGCTCTGCGGTTTGTGCCGGGGTCTGTTGGCCAGTAACCTCTGACCGGATATCCAGCAGGGTTCGACGCGCGTTGTCGTTCGCCTTCCTGTAAGCCACGATTTCTTTGTCCGCCTCCTGGGTGCGCCCCGTGCGGCGATAGGCGAACGACAATTGATAATGCGCCACGGGATTCTCAGGCTGGAGCTTCACGGCATCCTCAAGGGGCGCAATGGCATCGGCAATGCGCCCGGCAGAAACCAGCGACTTCCCTAAGCCGATGAACGCATCCCCCAACGTGGGATCAAGCCGGGAAGCGCGCGTGAAGTGTTCAATGGCCTGGGGAAAGTCGCGGGCCTGCCGCGCTATTTCGCCGAGCACGTATTCCGCTCCCGCGTTGCGGGGATTAACCTTCAACTCCTCTTCAAATTCCTGCTTGGCTTCTTCCTTCGCGGTCGCCGTCTTGGGCCGAGAGAGCAGCAATCGCCCGATGCGAAAATGCATTCCCGGCAGGTGAGGATCAATGGCCAGCACGCGGCGGTACTCAGCTTCTGCCTCGTCCCACTTCTCCTGCATTTCCAGAGTTTCCGCGTAAAGCTCGTGGACCTGATAAGAAGCCGGGGCCGACATCAACAGGCGCTGCGAGGCGTAAGTCGAGAGATCCGAATACACGTGCACGGTCAGATAAAGAACCTCGGGGTCTTTGGGAAAATCCCGCTGTAGGAGACGAAGAAAATCCAAAGCGCCCCCCTCCTGATCAAGCGCCATGGCGCATTTTAGGCCGTCCGCTTCCGCTGTGCGCTTGAGTTGAGAATCGGAGATCTGCGGCGCGTCTTTCAGCAGCAGGGGAATCGCTTCCTGGCAGCGGCCGCTTTCCGCCAGGCTTGCCCCAAAATAATTACGCGCCTCGAGGAGGCCCGGCTTCAACTTCAGGGCGCGCGCGAAGGCCTGCGCAGCGTCACGAGGCCGTCCGGAAGAGTAATAGGCAGTCCCGAGCTTCGCCTGGAACTCGGCTGACCCAGGAACCATCTTCACCAGCTTTTCGTATCCGCGGATTGCACCCTCGAAGTCTTCTTTGCCGAGTGCGCTCTGCGCCTCGCGAGCGATGCGGGCAACCTCGGGCTGCTGGTCAGTCGCCGCGGCGCTCGAGGAGGACGGCTTGCGAGTCACTTGTAAAGCCAATCCCTCCGTGGCGCCGAAGGCTACCAGCGTGGCGATGAGGATGATCGTCTTGACCGGTTTCTGCAAGGCCCTTTCCCCTGCACGCCCCGTTCACCTTAGGGTGCGCTCGGTTTCTCCTCCTCACGCAAGCATAGGGAAATGGTCAGGCTTGGTCAAGCGTCAAAAAGCCGCCCCTGCGAGCTAATACTACTTTCGGGTCTGTCATGCTGAGTCCGCCGCGGCGGACGAAGCATCCCCGGCATTTTTTCCGCACTGTTTGAGCTTCCAAATGCGGAGATTCTTCGCTTTGCTCAGAATGACAGGCGGTGACGTTTTCCTCTACGAATGACGAACAATCCGTATAAAAGGCCTCGGCTTCGTTCTTACTGGATTGGGTGTAATCTATGTAAGGATGCAGGCCGTCAAGGGAGTGCTGCGGCCGGCTCTGGACGCCATGGGCTCGAGGGGATCTTGATGGCTGCGTGCAGATCGAAACCGGGACCGAGACAAGGCGGCGGAGCCGCAGCCAAAACTGGCGACGATTGCCGATTGCTGATTGCCGATTGTCGATTGAAAAAGCGTTGTGGCGAATTGCTCCGCTGTCAATCGGCAATCGGCAATCGACAGTCGGCAATTCCAGCCATCCTCGGCCAAACGGTGATCGCAGAGATTCTTCGCAAGCAGAGAAGAAGTCTCAGACTAGTGCTGCGGGGGGCGGGCAGTGGATGGCCAGCAGTCGTTATCTTCTTGCTGATCCTTGCGCTGCCAAGCCACGCCCAACAACTACCCCTTAGCTCCCTCCCGGTTTCAGAGCTGGTTGAGAAAGGCAGGGAATTCCTGCGCGACCACGACCCTCAGCAGGCCCGCCGGTTCCTCGAAGAGGCGGTAACGCGAGAGCCGAAGTCGGCAGTGGCTTGGTCGCTGCTGGCGGACTCCTACGCGCAACTGGGTTGGGAAGAGAAGGCCATCCGCGGGTATCAAACCGCCCTCGAGCTTCGTCCAGACTCACCTAACCCACTTTACAACCTCGGGATCCTGCATTGGAAGCGTAAACGCTTCGAAGATGCCCTCCGCTACTTTCAAGCATTCCGGCGACAACAACCCCGGGATTACGAGGTCCTCCTTCCGTTGGCGGATTGCCTGTTCGAACTAGGTCGAGCTACGGAAGGGCAACAGGTGCTCGAGGAGATGACCAACACCGCAAGAGATTCCCCCGAGGTAAATTTCCAGGCCGGCAAGCTGCTGCTTCACCATAGGCAAATCGAGGCAGCTCTTGCTCCACTGACGCAGGCGCTCGCGTTGAGGCCGGATTGGGGTGAGGCCCGGCTCCTGCTGGCCTTGGCTGAGAGCCGATTGAATCACCCAGCGCGAGTCGCGGAACTTCTGCGCGACCACCCCATGCCCAGCGCGCCCCTTTATCCCCAGCTCCTCGGTGTCGCCCTTACTCAGCTCGGGCACTACCGGGAAGCTATCCCGTTGCTCGAGGGATTGGTTCGCGGGCAGAAAGGGGAGAAGCTTACGTATGCGAGTCTGGCTTCGGCCTACGCCGCGTCTTCTCAGCATGACCAGGCGCTCGAAGTGCTTCAACAAGCTCGAGGCCTATGGCCCGATGATCAGGAGGTCCGCTCGGCGCTGGTGAGGGAGTTGTCGCTTCAGAAGGACCCTGCAGGCGCCCTGACCTTGCTGAGGACGCGGGAAAACAAACGGCTGCTCCCTGAAGATTTGGAGCTGCTCGCCAGTTGTTACGTCACCATGAACCGTCTGGAGGAAGCCCAGCGGTTCGCAGAACGGGCTGTGACCGAGGGTGGCGGCGAGTCGGGTCTGCTGGCCCTCGCCAACATCCTTCAAATGCAAGACCGCAACTTGGAAGTCATCGGGCTGCTCGAACCGCACAGAAGTGAATTCTCCACTTCGGCCAAATACATATTCACCCTGGGGCTAAGTTACTACAACAACGGAAGCTACTCCCGTGCCAGCGACCTGTTCGACATAACCACCAGACTCGATCCTTCGCTGGGGCAAGCGCACTATCTCAAAGGGAACGCTTTAGCCAGGCTGGGCAAGCCGGGGCTGGCGGTGGCCTATTACGAAGAAGCCATGCGCTTGGCGCCCGATAACGCTCTCTATCATTTTCAGCTCGGACAAGTCCTTTCAACGCTGGGAGAAAAACCTCGTGCGGAGGCGGAGTTGAAGCGCTCGGTGGACCTTAACGGGGCTTATGCGCAAGCGCGCTACGAACTTGCTAGAATATACTTCGAGAGTTCTCGGGACGATTTGGCCCGCGCGCAATTGGAAGAGGCCATCAAGGCCGATCCAGGTTTTGAAGGCTCGTTCTACTTATTGAGTCAGGTCTACGCGCACTTGGGCAGGCGTGAGGATGCCATGCGAATGCTAAAGCAGTTCCAGGCGATAAAGCAGCAACGGCAGGAGCAGCAAAGGGCGTTGATCCAGTCAAGCTCCAAAGGGCACAGCCAGTGAGATACGCAACTATAACCCTGATTTTAGGCATGGTGAGCTGGTTGGCTCTGAGCGGCGATCCTCAGCCGGGGCAAGGACACGTTGCAAAGTCGAAGGTGCAGTTTGTGGATGTGAGCCGGAAGGCGGGTATCGACAGTTTCCATGACATCGCCGGTGGACCACACAAGGACTATATCCCGGAAGCGAAGGGAGGCGGGGTAGCCGTTTTCGATTATGACGGTGACGGCTGGCCGGACATCTTTCTGGTCAGCGGCGCAACTTTTGAGGAGTTGGAGAATCCTCACGCCCCTCGTCCCCATCGAAACAAGCTCTATCGAAACAACCGAGATGGCACCTTCACGGATGTCACCGAGGCCGCCGGCCTGGGCTCCTGGGGCTGGGGAACGGGAGCCGCGGCCGCTGATTACGACAACGATGGTTGTGTGGACCTCTATGTGACCTACTTCGGCTATAACCGGCTCTATCACAACAACTGCGATGGGACCTTTACCGACGTAACCGCGAAAGCTGGGGTTGCGGCAGGAGGCTGGAGCACCGGAGCCGCTTGGGGGGACTACGATCACGATGGGTATTTGGACCTTTATGTGGCGCGGTACGTCGACTTCCGGCGGGAAGAAGTTCCTCATAAGGGGGACACGCCCTATTGCCAGTACGGGGGCGCTCCGGTTTTTTGTGGGCCGCGCGGGCTCAAGCCTCTGGCCGGCATCCTTTACCACAACAACGGGGACGGAACCTTCACGGATGTGACTCGAAAGGCCCTGGGCACCCAGGTGCCCGAGTGTTACGGCTTCACGCCGCTTTGGATGGATGCCGAAAACGATGGATGGCCGGACCTGTTCGTGGCATGTGACAGCACTCCGAACTTGATGTTTCACAACCGCGGGAACGGCACCTTTGAGGAGATCGGGGCCACGGCGGGTTGTGCTTACAGCCGCGACGGACTGGAGCAGGCGGGGATGGGCGCCGATTTCGGCGATTACAACCACGATGGTTGGCTCGACATTTTTGTCGGACATTTCGCGGATGACTACAACACTCTCTACCGCAACATGGGCCATGGGGTTTTCACGGACGTGACTGAGGAGGCTAAAATACTCTGGACGAGCTGGCCGATGGTGAGTTGGGCCACTAAATTCATCGATTACGACCTGGATGGCTGGCCCGACCTCTTCATCGTCAATGGTCATGTCTACCCGGAAGCCGACCAGTGGCACATGGACGTCGGATACAAGCAACACCCCCAAGTGCTCCAAAACCAGCGGGACGGAACGTTTCGAGACGTGACGGCCTCGCTCGGTGGCGACCTCCTCCGCGAAGGACTGGGGCGAGGAGCAGCCTTCGGAGTTTTGGACAACGATGGGGATATAGATGTGGTGGTGAACATTCTGGATGGAACCCCGTGGTTGCTGCGGTGTGATTCGCCCCCGGATGCCCAGTGGATTCTGGTGCGCTTGATAGGTACTCGCAGCAATCGCGACGGGCTCGGGGCAAGGGTTATAGTCCGCGCGGGCGGCCTCGAGCAAATGCAAGAGGTGCATCAGAGCGGGGGGTTCTGCTCGAGCAATGATCCGCGCGCACTTTTTGGATTGGGAACCAGCGCCATGATCGACGAGCTGGAGGTCCGCTGGCCGTCGGGACCGGTGCAAAGGTTTGCCCACGTGAAGTCTCGACAGATCGTAACGATCAAGGAAGGGGAAAATAGCTTACATGTCTGGCCCCTGCAAGCCGCTGGCTCGAAGAACTGACTGGTGGGCTTTCATGGGCCAGCGCAGGGTCAGGTCAAGGAGGAGTCGTCGGGCCAGCCCCGCAGCGGCCCGAAGGTCGTTCAGAGCTGTCCAATTAGCAACCCACGGCGGTGCCGAGCGCGGCTCTGCCGCCCCGTCTTGCGGAAAGCCTCCGGCTTTCCGGCCGGTGCCAACCCCTCGTCCTCCTCCGCGCCGGCTGGAAGGCTCAGCCTTCCAGCCGGCGCGGAGGAGGTCGTTCGTGTCGGATGCCCCTCGGAAAGGCAGAGCCTTTCCGCAAGTCAGGCGGCGGAGCCGCAGGTCGTGCAGACGATCACGAGCTTAATCTGGACAGGCGTGAAGGCCATTGGTCCCGCAGTCGCGGGATGAAACCCACGGGAAGCGCTGCCTGTGGATGTTCGATCTCGCAGCGATCGAAGATCTTTTTGTTCGTTGTCCGTAGGTTTCATCCCGCGACCGCGTGACTAATGATCTTGTTCCCCTTGGGGGAACCGTGTTGTTTTGCAACTTGAGACGAGGTTCGCCTTTGAAATACGTGTCGCTTCTCCTCTTGCTCCTGATCCTCCTCGGGTGCTTCTCGAAGGGTGCTTTTTCTCAAGCTTCAGCCCCGACCCTTCAAAGCTTTCTCGATCGAGGCAGAGAACTGGAGAAAAGTGAAGATTATGCAGGAGCGGAGAAGGTTTATGCGCAGGCCTTAACAGCGTTTCCCAGGGAGCCAGAGGTCCTCAAGCGTCTGGGGATCATCTATCAGACCGAACTCAAATTCCCGGAGTCCATCGATGCGTTCCAAGAAGCCTTACAGGCCTCCCCCCAATATCCGGAAGTGAACTTCTATCTTGGCCTTTCCTTTTTTGGGCTCAACCAGTACGACAAGGCGCTGGAATACCTCAACACCGAATTGAAATTTCATCCGGACTATCGCCGGGCTCATTACTACGCAGCCCAGACTCTGTTGTCTCTCGGCCGCAAGGGGGAAGCCATCCAACATTTCGAGATTCTGGTCCAGGAGAATCCTAACGATACGAAGGTCTTGTACGAGCTGGCGCGCCTCAGTAGATCGCTAGCTGTGCAGGCCTACAACCGGCTTGCAGTCATCGATCCCGATTCCGTCCTGGTTCACGCCCTGAATGCTGAATCCCAGGCCGAGGATCTCAAGTACGCCGAGGCTATCAAGGAGTACGAGGAGGTCCTGAAAAAGCAGCCCGACTTTCCTGGCGTCCACCTGGCACTTGGCCGGATCTATTACAGAATGTACAAGGCCGCCGAGGCCGAGCGGGAGCTCAGGCTGGCCCTCCAGGAGGACCCTAACAACCCGCCGGCGAATTATATGTTGGGCCAACTGCTCTTGCGCGACAAGCGAGCCGCGGAGGCCCTCCCCTTGCTTCAGGTCGCGGCGGTCGGCGATCCGACATTCATGAAAGCTCACTTGGAGCTTGGCAAATGCTACCTGGAAATGGGAAACCTGCAGGAAGCAGAGCAAGCCTTACTGAAGGCCGCGGAGGTTGATCCTCAATCCCGGGAGCCTCACGTCCTCCTCGCACAGGTTTACGCGCGGCTAAACGACGATGCGGGGCGGACGTCCGAACTGGCCATCATCGAAAAGATGCAGAAAGAAGAGAAAGAAAGGGTCCAGAAGGCCATTCAGGGTGCGGCTCAGCCCGAGAGGTAACCGGTTCGGGGAACCCACCTACAGATCAATCCTCCTTCTTCTACTGTAGATCCCGCCTCAAATCGGCGAGAAGAGTCTGAAGGGGGCCGGGTACTCTTGCTGGGAAGAAATGCTCGCAACTCACCCGAAAGCTCAAGAAACCTACTGCCTCAAACGCGATCAGAGAAAATGCAGGGCCGCCTGCTGCCAAGCAGCCCCGCATTGAACTGAAAGGCCTGAAGATTTGCCGAGCGTCAGTAGTATATCTTCAGGCCGAACTGAATGTTGCGTGCTCCTTGTGAGCTGGTGATTTGGCCGAACCCTGCACCAATGTACGTACTGGGAGCATTGAAAATCGGCGTATTGGTGAAATTGATGAACTCCGATCGAAACTCGATACGTTTCGATTCGGTGATCGCGAAACTTTTCTGGACACTGAGATCAAAAGTTCGCAAACCGGGTCCCGTGAAACCATCGACACTGCACGTGCCAAAGGCACCCGGGAGCTCCGGCCCAAAGGAGTCGGGATTGACCCACTGGATTCCCCCGGTCGAAACGGGCGTCCCGCCAGCGTAGGTTGGCGGTCCGAGACAATCGGCCCGCGGGCTCCGTCCGCCTGTCCCCGAAGCATCACCGGCGGAAACCGTGCTCGGGAAGCCGCCACGCACCTGGAGGATCCCGCTGACCTGCCAGTTGCCGAGCACGCCGTTGGCAACCGAGTTCCAGTTGCTGCCGAAGTGCATCTTGTGTCCGAACGGCAACTCGTAGACGGCGTAGGAGGATAGGAGGTTGGTGACGTTGGATTCGCAAGGCGCCCACTCGGAGCGACCGTCATAAAGGTTCTGCCAGTAAGCAGCGGCGGGGACAACCTGCCCACCCCATGATCCGTAATACCCGATCGAATTGGTCATGCACTTCGAGTAGGTGTACGCCACTTGATATTGGAGCCCCTGGGACAAGCGCTTCCGCAAGATTACCTGCAAGGCATGGTAGACCATGTTGGCGTTGGACTCGGTCCCGGAAATCTGGGCGATGATCGGATTGCTGTTAGTGCCCATAGCCGGATTCCCCGACAGGTACGGGCTCTGGCAGGTCGGTATGGTTCCGCCCGACAAAATCACGGCACCCGCCGCCGTACAACCGGCCTCCCCGACCACCCGCCTCTGGAAGTAGGGCATGGGATTCATCAGGTGAGTGGCATGCTGTCCCAGATACATCAGCGTGAGGACCGTGTCATGCGGGAACTGGTACTCGGTCGAGAAATTCCACTGCTGCGCCAGCGAAGGTTTAATATCCGGGTTCCACAGCCGGATCACGGCACCCGCAAAATCGACTGGGGCACTCGTACTCGGATTAGTTGGGGCAAAAACCGAGAACCCCTGGTCTATCGTTGATCCCGGGTAGGTCAAGCTGTCGTATTTGGCGTCGTGCTCCAAGTTGAAGGGCGGGTTGAGGGTGAGCCGCAGGTTCGTCCCGGTCCCCTCCAGATAGCTAGAGGTGGTGTAAGCCCCGCGAATCACGACCTTCTTATTGAGCGCGGACGGGGTCCACGCGAAACCGATGCGTGGCTGGAAGTCAAAGCCGCCGTTGTAACTGTTGTAGAGCGCGTTGCAGTCGCTGTAAGGGCACGACTGGCCCGAGAAGTACTCGGTGCCAGTAATCATCCCAAAGTTCGCCTGGCGATTATGCACTTCCCCCCAGGGGGTGTGGGTCTCATAGCGTAGGCCAAGGTTCAGTGTGAGTTGGTCAGTGGCTCTCCAGTCGTCCTGGACGTAAGCCGCCAAGACGCTGGAACGCTGTCCCCAGGTCCCTGTATCGACACCGCGTTGCACGTCCTCGGGAAGCCCCAGCCAGAAGTCGGCTTCTGGGAACCCAGAGCCCCCGCCCGATGTCGCATTGTCGGCCGGACCGGCTGTCCACCTCCCGTCGAAGGTGATGTTCCCGGTTCGGCCGTAGTTCCCGGCATAGAACGGGTCGATCCGCTGCCGGAAGAACTGGAAGCCCGTGTGCAAAACGTGACGTCCGTGGGTAATGACGAGCGTGTCTTCAGCTTGTAGCACGGTACTGGGAAAGTCTTGTTGAGTGCCGACATTAGCGCTTCCGATGCCGCTCGCATAAGTGAAACCATCAATCCCGGGCAGACCCGGTCCGCGCTCGTTGGCGCCCGCAATGCCCAATGTCGTGCCCACATTACCCAGGCCCTTGTCTGCGCCGCCATTAAGGGTTGTGACGTAATTGCCGCCCACCCGGACTTCGTTCACCAAGGCCGGACTAATCGTGCGCGTCCAGTCCAGCCCCAGGCTTTTAGTGGGAGCGTTGGAGAAGCTGTTGTAAAAGAGGGGGAACGAGTTGGTGCCCGGGTTATTCAGCCGACTCCAGGAAGCCCGCCCAAAAATGCGGTCCTTCTGGGAGAGGTTCGCATCGATCTTGACATCAAACTGGTCGCCGATGATCGCGCTGTGGCTGGTGTTGGTCTGGTTGTACGTGAGGCCAGGACCGATCGGCGCCGGATAGAGAGTCGATGAAGAGAAGAGGTTCTTCGCCACGGCGTCTTCGGTCAAACCCGCCGCTGCAAGGTTATTGAAAGGAATCAGCGCGCGGTGGCCGCTGGCATCCACATGGGTGGGGTCGTAGAGCTGGATGCCCTTCTGGCACACGCCGGCGGAGTTAAAGTCGTCGCCGGGGCAAACCTCGGAGAAGTCGCCCGCCCGTTCCTTCGCGGTAAAAACATTGACGGCGCCCACGGACGCCGGAAAGTCAAAGCGTTCGCCCTGGTAATCGCCAAAGAAGAACAGCTTGTCTTTCTTGATGGGACCGCCGACGGTACCCCCGAACATGTTCCAACGCATCTTGGCTTTGGGGCTGTTGGAAATGTTGTCGGACCACTGGGCGGCATTGAGGACGTCATTGCGGAGAAATTCGAACCCGACGCCGTGTAGTTGGTTCGTCCCAGACTTGATCGAGGCGCTGATAATCCCGCCCTGGAAATTCCCAAACTCGGCAGGCGCGTTGTTGGAGATCATGTTGAACTCTTGAATTGCGTCCACGCTGGGAGTGTACCCAACGAGGTTATCGGAGACTTGGTTGTTGTCAATGCCATCCAGCATGAAGTTGTCGGATTGCTCGCGGTTGCCGTTCACATAAGGCCGGCCACCGCTGGCCGTCGTCAGGCCATTGGTCATTTCTCCGGGATTGGGATTGGTGGTTCCCGGCGCCAGCATCGTCAACTCGATGTAGTTCCGTGTGGCCAGAGGAAGGTCAACATTAACTTTACCGGTAATCACCGTGCCGACTTCCATGGTGTCGGTTTGCAGCAGAGGTGGCGCGGCAGAGACTTCGATTTGTTGCGTGACCGCGCCAATCTGCAGTTGGAAATCCACCCTCGCCTTTTGGTTCATTTCCAGCGTGATGCTGCGGCGGACGGCCGTCGCGAAGCCCTTCGCCTCCACAGTGAGGTCATACGTGCTGACCGGAAGGCGTGGCAAATCAAAGACACCCACGTTGTTGGTTTTCGTCGTGTACGGAACTCCTCGCAGAGTGTCTTGCGCAGTGACCGTCACTTCGGGAATAGGTGCGCCGGACGGATCCGTGACCGTGCCCGCAAAACCTGCGGTCACTTCCTGCGCCCGGAGCAATGCGGCAGAATTCAAGAGAAGCGCCCCCAGCACGAAGGTCCAGTAAATACGTGCAATAAACACACCGTTCAATCCTTTCTCGTTAAACCTAGATCTTTCTGTCATGGCTTTTTCTCCTCGCTTTTCTTTGGCTAACTCCCCGCGACCCAAACGCTTGAAGGAAGAAACATGCAGTCGGTTGACCCGCTCTCGGGATTGCCCTTTGAGCTTCTCCATTGGGCTTCTCCAGGCTCAGGTGGAATTTCGCCTGCGTGAGCGGGCTTTCTAATAGGGTTGTTGCTCAGGTGATACATTGCGCCCCTCAAAGCCTTGCGGCTCTCAGATCGAGGATGCCGAAAACGAACCTCTCAAGCAAATTGTGGAGGACCTAGAAAGCGCGCCATTTTATATACCAGTCAAATGGCCACTTGTCAAGACTTTTTTCTATTTGTACAATTAAGTAGCGGGACGGGTCGGAAAACACTGAAATTGTAATTGCAGTTTGACACATATGTCTTGCAAAATGTGAGACCCAACTGACGCACGGAACTCTATTTCGTGGAGCTCCCCCAGATTCGTGTGACTGCATTTCGTTGGCTCCACGGCTGGGCGGCATGTTTGGAGGGAACGTAAAACACTTGGGACTCGCCCAACTCATCCCAAACCGACCACATCATCCTGGGTTCCTAAGGAACTCACCGCAGAGTGGCGAAAGTAAGGTGGCGCGAAGGCGAGTCACCGCTTGGCACACTAGCCGAGCCGACAGATAAGGCGCGTCACAGATTGGCCTATGCTAGACTCCGACCTACCTGATTGAGGAACACCGGTCATGAAACATGCGACCAGCAAGAAGGAGCGCGACAAGCAGCTCATCCAGGCACTCATATGGAGGCGGGGGCCGATCTCCCGCGCCAAGATTCACGAGCTCACCCGTTTGCAGCGCAGTGACATTTCGCGGCTCGTCCGAGAACTCCTCAACGAAGGCAAACTGCTCCAGGCGGGCCGGGCGGACAACCCCATGGGTCGCAAGCGGGTCATGCTGCGTCTCAATGAAGAAAAAGGGTTTGTCGTCGGCGTCGGTTTCGACGATCAAGGCGCGGTGGCCGCAACCACGGATCTGCATCTGCGAATAAGATCCATTGTTCGCGAAGCCACGTGTCTCGACGGTGGAACGGAGGGATTGGTGCAGCAGCTCCTGTGCTTGTCAAGAGGGGCGATGGGTCAGGCGGGAGTTGATGCGAAAAAACTGCTCGGAATCGGAGTCGCGGGATCCGGCCTGGTGGACAATCGCCAAGGCATAATGGTGATGTCTTCGACGATTGAGTTTTGCAAGCAGGTTCCATTTCGCGAGATCTTCCAGAAAGAGTTTCGAGTTCCCATCTTCGTCGAGAACATTACCCGCGCAAAGACACTGGCGGAAAGGACGCTGGGTGCCGGAGAAATGGCCGAGGATATGATTTATGTGGAGTACGGGCGAACCGGCATCGGGGCCGGAGTTATCATCGCCGGAAAGCTCTTCTACGGGTCCGGTTGCGCGGCGGGGGAATTTGGCCACACGCATATGATGGTGGATGGTCCCGCGTGCAAGTGTGGGAGCTTCGGTTGCCTGGAAGCGGTGGCGGGCGCGGCCGCGCTGGAATCAAGAATCCGGAAGGCGATTGCGGAAGGAAGCCCGTCGGTGGCTTTGAGTTTGGCCGGAGGCGACGCCAGCAGCCTTTCGGGCTGGACGGTTCTGCGGGCCGCAAGCATGGGCGACAAGACCTGTAGCGCAATCGTCGAGCAGGCCGGGAACTATCTCGGCCTGGGGCTGGCGAATTTGGTCAATCTCTTCAACCCATCCCTGCTGGTGATCGACCAGCGCCTGAGCTTGGCGGGAGAAGGCCTCCTCGAGCAGATCGTCAAGGTCGTCCGGAGGCAAGCCCTCCACCACCCGGCGGACGGCCTGGAAATTCGATTCGGAAAGTTGGGGAGCGACGCAAGTGTTCTGGGGGCAGGCGCCGTGGTACTGGAAAGGCATTTCGAGATTCCGGCCTTGAAACCGCCTTGGTTTATGACCGAGGCTTTTCCCGCGCCACCTCGACACACCTTTGTGGGTCACGCTATAGTTCCCAGCGGCGGATTTGAGGGCTAAACGATTGCGCAGGCCTTGAGCCAGTTTTCAAACATACTCCGGGCATAGGAGTGCAACGCCTTTTGCTCTCGGCTGACATCGCCGACCAGCTTTGTTGCCGCGCCCACGCCAAGCACTCGCTCGAGCGCCGCCTTGTAGGCCGGCACTTGGGACCATTGCTTCGCCAAGTCAGCCGAGATCTCCACATGGAATTGGACTCCATAAGCCTTTTTCTTCCAGCGAAAGGCTTGGTTTGGATAGGCCGGCGAAGTTGCCAGAAGGACCGCGCCCTCGGGCAAGTCAAACGTTTCCCCGTGCCACTGAAAGGTGAGAAGCTCACGAGGAAGACCGGTAACTGTGATAGCCGCCCTGGGCGCCGGTGAAAAGATCTGTTTGTTCAGGTCCTGGTACTGCCGGCTTCAGTTGTTGTACCTTCGGGCCTGCGCCACAGCCGGGCAGCAACAGCCCTGGAGCCCAAAGAGCCAGCAGAATTACGGGGCGACGAGAAATAGGCTCTTTCACAGGCATGATCTTCCACATCTACCTGTTGCAAGTCACTGGGCCCCCTCCCCAATTCTTCCTGCGCTCCAGCGGATGGCGTCCTGGACGAGGGTGCGGTAGCC
>Ga0116103_1000971_pt1 | contig 13791 bp, 11 predicted proteins | sample June2015DPH_4_10_2_FD_89714 | JGI IMG/M metagenome (GOLD analysis project Ga0116103, IMG submission 89714) | Peatland microbial communities from SPRUCE experiment site at the Marcell Experimental Forest, Minnesota, USA - June2015DPH_4_100 | ecosystem: Environmental > Terrestrial > Soil >...
AGCCTACGGCACGGGGGCAGCCGCTACCTTGTCAGCCGAGGTCATCTTCAACGCCAATGCGGGCGGTCCCGGCGTAGCCCTCTTCCATGCCATGTCCACCGCCTCCGGCAACCCAGACCTCCTCAAGTACGACGTGTCGGCCATGTCGCACCCCCTCGACTCCGCCATGTTCTTGCTCTACCTCGACAGCACTGGTGCGATCTTGATGAACCAAGTTCTCGTCCAGGCTGATACCGGGTTCTTGTATGTGCCCGTAACCCCGTCGTAGAGGAAGAATACCCATGAAACGCTCACCTCTCATAGGCATCTTGCTCCTGTTAGGGGCTGGTCTGTTTGTTCCGGCCTCGTCGGTGAGCTGTCTTCCTCCTCTTCTGCCACCCGCGACTTTGAATCCCCTCCCATCCCCCGACGCTGGACCTCCCGACAGCTTCACCGCTTACATTGCGGACTGCTCGGATTCTTCCGTTGTCTCTCAAAAAGACAAGGCGACAACGTGGATTATAGGTTGCAACAACTTCAGCGGCGGCTACGACACCTGCATGGTCAAGGGGCTCGACAATGTAACTAAAGACGCCATCGTCTGCACTGTCGTGGACCTCAATGTGGCCTGGCAACGTCAGATCAGCATGGGGACGGCCACTGACATCCAGAAAGCCTGTGCTCAGCAGGCTAACACCTGGATTCGCAATCACCGAGTGGGAGTTCGCCGATGACCACACCCCTCGCGAATCTCAACTGGAACAGTCTACCTCTCGGCAAGCTGCCGTTCACGCCGGACGCCCGCGATCTGAAGCTTGCCAGCTACATCGACAAGGAGAAGCTCATCTCGGCCAGCCAGTGCCCGCTGGCGCATGACTGGGATGAGATCCCATCGACCACTGGAAAGTTGCCCGACGCGGACACAGATCCTCTGGGCAACGACAAAGCCAACTGCTGCGTCTTCTCCGCGCCTGGCCACATGGCCAAGATGATCGGGCAGCAAACAGGAGAGCCCCTCACCGTCACGACGGACATGGTGCTCAACGCCTACACCATCACCGGCTACAAGCTGGACCCGAAGCTGTTCGACCACGGCTTCAATATCCGCGTGCTCCTCAAGCTGTGGAAGATGTTCGGTCTGTATGGAACCAAAGCTCTCGCCTACGTGCTCGTGAACTGGAAAGATCCCGACGAACTGGCACTAGCCTCCTGGCTCGGCTGCGGAACGATAGGAGGCTTCGCTCTCCCCAAGGCTTCCCAGGGCCAGGTCGACGATAAAGGCCGCCAGCTCTGGTCCGTACCACCAGGGGGATTCCCAGCGGGCCAAGGCCCTGGCACCTGGGGCAACCATGCCATCTGGTGCTGCAAGCCCTCGCCAGCTCTAGATGGCGGCAATTCCTGGGGCCAGTCGACCTACTGGACCATGGAGTGGGGGGAACAGTGCTGCGACGAGAGGTGGTTGGTCTTGGTCGACAAGTGGAAGATGCCCTCCGGCATAACACCCAACGGCTTCGCTTTCGACCAGCTCATGACCGATGTGAAAGCTCGCGCTGACGCTCAGTCACCAGATCCCCTCGCCGCCCTGCTTCTGTAACCCTTCCGTGCTCAATGTAGTGCAAGTTGCACCACAGGAGGGCTGGCAAAGGCTTCATGTGGTGCAACTTGCACTACAAAACCTACTTCTTTTTTGTTGTCTTGGTCGTCTTGGCCGGTTTTGCCGACTTGGCAGCCTTGCCAGACATGGTCGCCTTCGTCTTCGGAGCCTTGACAGCTTCAAGCTGCTTGGGGGCTGTAGGCTGCTTGGTGGTTGTAGGCTGCTTGGGTAGAACAGCTTGCGGGGCGGAGGCAGGCGGAGTGCGGCCCCAGATAAGGTAGCCGAGGCCCACGCCAGCGCTCACCAAAGCGCCGCCTATTCCCGCCCCTAAGTAGAGCTGCTTCCACGGGTACGTCGGCCGGTGAATGAACGACAGCGACGTATCGTCAAAAGAGATCAGCTTGAAGCCTTCGGTTACGGCCTCGCGAGCGAGGTCGAGACGAGCATCACCTTCCACCCTCAAGATCCAGGCGTTGGTGCCCTGGACGACGAGCTGGCCGTGAACGCGTGCCGTTTCGGAGGTGACGAAAGCGTCGCTGCCGAGGATGTTGACCTTGCGCTGTTCCGCTCGGTCGAGGATGCCTACGATGCGGCGGCGTACACCAAAGTCGAGGTCTGATGCGAAGTTGTAGTGAACATGGCGGATTGGTTCCGCTTCAGGCTTGGCTTTCTCGCGGCCCGACCGCCACCCAGGTGGCAGCACGTCGGGCTCTGCGACTTTGTATCCGGCGGTGGTGTCGTCGTCCGGCTCATCTCGCAGCGACAGCAGCTCGCCGTCGATGGCCTCGATGGTCTGCTCGACGCGATTGATGAAATCTCTGTCAACGTAGCGATCTTCAAAGATGCTCGAAGGCTTGTAGCCGCCGGGCAGGAGAGGGTTCGGCTGGACGATGGGCGGCCACCAGTCGTCGAGCGTAATGACAACGTGCCCGGCCTTCGCCTGCAAGGTGGAAATGTCGAAGCCCCATGGTGCTACGGTGGGCACCGGCTGTGTCGGGAACACGTCGATGAGAGTGGGCTGGGTGTGCTTGAGCTGCGCTCTCAGATCGCTCGGCAGATCTTGTGCCCAAGGGTAAATTTGAGTCGGTGTCGATGGGAAAACGTCCTCGTTCCGAGCCTGCTGGATAACCAACCTCGGCACGGGCGAGAGGTTTTCCCAGCCGTAGAACGCCTCTTCGATGAGCGCGGCCAGCGCATCGAAGACGGAGTCTTTGCGACCCGCACGCCAGATGAGATTCGCGTCGCCAAGATCTACCGGCCACGGCGCCGTCATCGCGGGGAAGACCTCGATCAGCCGGTACGCTTCGACCTTCGGTCGGGCTGCGGGCGGAGTTGGGAATTCCCAGCCCCACGTCGTGATGGTCGATGGAATCGGTTCAGAGGTTTGTGGCGATGTGTAGAGGAAACGAAGCTGAGGCGACAATGCCGCCTCGAAGCCCCAGACGCCTTCGTTTGCAGATGGTGGCCATGCCTCTGATGGAGCGGGTGTTTGGAAGGGAGCACGGAAAAGGGAGGGTAACGATTGCTCCCAGCCGTACACGCTCGTGAACACCGCTGGCCAGACATCGACTAGGCCAGCTTGCAGGGGCGCAGCTCGCCAGGGTGGAGGCAACGCCTCTTCAAATCCCCACGTGCCCTCGGCAACTTCGGCTTCGGGCCATGACTCGAACATCGAGACTGGCAAAAACGCCGCACGGAACGGCGCTGGAAGCGATTGCTCCCAGCCATACGCACCGACGACGAGTGCAGGCCAGACATCGACGAGTCCGGCTTGCGTGGGCACAGGTCGCCACAGAGGTGGCAGAGCTTGCTCGAATCCCCACGTGCCTTCCGTGATGAATGCTTCCGGCCAGACTTCGGCCTGAGCAGGAGGCATAAACGCGGCCCTGAAGGGGGCGGGCAGAGATTGCTCCCAGCCGTAAGTGCTCGTGAAGACAGCAAGGAGAACATCGACGAGGCCAGCTTGAAGGGGTAGTGCTCGCCAGAGGGAAGGCAGGGCACTCTCGAAGCCCCAAGCACCAAAGGAGATCTCAGCTTCTGGCCAGACCTCGAACATCGAGACAGGCAAGAATGCAGCTCTGAATGGAACTGGGAGAGATTGTTCCCAGCCATATGCGCCGACGACGAGGGCAGGCCAGACATCGACGAGCGTAGCTTGCGTGGGCACCTGCCGCCACAGAGGCGGCAGAGCTTGCTCGAAGCCCCACGTGCCTTCGGTGATGTACGCCTCGGGCCAGACTTCCGCTTGAGCGGGCGGCATGAATGCGGCTCGGAAAAGAGAAGGGAGAGATTGCTCCCAGCCGTACATGCTCGTGAACACGGCGGGAAGAACGTCGACAAGACCTGCTTGCAGCGGAGGCGAGCGCCAGAGGGGAGGCAGAGCATTCTCAAAGCCCCAGGTACCCTCGGCAACCTCAGCTTCAGGCCACGTCTCGAACATCGAAACCGGCAAAAACGCAGCTCTGAACGGAGCTGGCAGCGATTGCTCCCAGCCATAAGATCCGATGACGACGCCAGGCCAAACATCGACAAGACCAGCCTGAGGGGGCACCGGATGCCACGGAGGAGGCAGAGTTTGCTCGAATCCCCAGGTTCCCTCGACGATGTACGCCTCTGGCCAGACTTCCGCTTGCGTGGGAGGCATGAACGCGGCTCTGAAGGGGACAGGGAGAGATTGCTCCCAGCCATACACACTCGTGAACACGGCAGGAAGAACATCTACAAGACCTGCTTGCAGGGGAGCCGCACGCCAGAGGGGAGGGAGGGATTGCTCCATGCCCCAGATCCCAACCGTGTTGATCGTCTTCGACCAAACGTCGGAGACGATGGCCTGAGCCGCTGGGGCTCGATACGGAGGCGGAAGGGATTGCTCCCAGCCCTGGGCTCCGTAGAGGACGCCAGGCCAAACTTCGACGAGGCCAACTTGCGTGGGGACCGGCCGCCATGACGGCGGCAGTGCTTGCTCGAATCCCCAGGTTCCCTCGACGATGTACGCTTCCGGCCACACTTCCGCCTGAACCGGAGGAAGGAAAGCTGCCCGGTAGGGGGCTGGCAACGATTGCTCCCAGCCATACACGCTAGTGAACACAGCAGGAAGAACATCGACGAGTCCAGCTTGAAGAGGAGCTGCACGCCAGAGCGGAGGCAGTGCGTTTTCAAAAACCCCACGTGCCCGCAGTAACTTCGGCTTCGGGCCACGTCTCGAACATTGAAACTGGCAGGAAGGCCGCACGGAAGGGAGCTGGCAGCGATTGCTCCCAACCATACGTTCCAATGACGACTCCAGGCCAGACATCGACAAGTCCGGCTTGAGGTGGCACCTGCCTCCACTGCGGCGGTAGAGCTTGCTCGAACCCCCAAGTACCCTCGACGATGTACGCCTCTGGCCAGACTTCGGCTTGCGTGGGAGGCATAAACGCGGCTCTGAAGGGAGCAGGCAGCGATTGCTCCCAACCATAAACGCTCGTGAAAACAGCAGGGAAAACGTCAACAAGGCCAGCCTGAAGAGGAGCTGCACGCCAGAGAGGAGGGAGCGATTGCTCCATTCCCCAGATCCCAACTGTGCTGATCGTCTTCGACCAAACGTCGGAAACGATGGCCTGGGCCAACGGCGCTCGATAGGCAGGAGGGAGAGATTGCTCCCAGCCCTGGGCACCGTAGAGGACGCCGGGCCAAACTTCGACAAGTCCAGCTTGAGAGGGGACCGGCCGCCATTGCGGCGGAAGTGCTTGCTCGAACCCCCAGGTTCCCTCGACAATGTACGCTTCCGGCCAAACTTCCGCCTGAACCGGAGGAAGGAAGGCGGCGCGGAAGGGAGCTGGCAACGATTGCTCCCAGCCGTATGCGCTCGTAAACACAGCAGGAAGAACGTCGACAAGACCGGCCTGTAGAGGAGGAGAGCGCCAGAGCGGAGGCAGCACGTTTTCAAAACCCCATGTACCCTCGGCAACTTCGGCTTCGGGCCACGTCTCGAACATCGAGACAGGTAAGAAGGCAGCTCGGAAAGGCGCGGGAAGAGATTGCTCCCAGCCGTATGCTCCGACCGTGATAGCAGGCCAGACATCAACAAGTCCGGCTTGAGTCGGAACCGGTCGCCACTGCGGTGGTAGCGCTTGCTCGAATCCCCAGGTCCCCTCGACAATGTATGCTTCAGGCCACACTTCTGCCTGAACCGGAGGAAGGAAGGCTGCGCGGTAGGGGGCGGGAAGTGATTGCTCCCAGCCATAAACGCTCGTGAACACAGCGGGAAGAACGTCTACAAGACCAGCCTGAAGAGGAGCTGCGCGCCAGAGAGGAGGGTAAGATTGCTCCATGCCCCAGATTCCGATTGCACTGATCGTCTTCGACCAAACATCGGAAACGATGGCCTGAGCCGTGGGAGATCGGTAGGGAGGAGGCAGCGATTCTTCCCATCCGTTGGAGCCGACAAGAACGGAGGGCAAAATCTCAACGAGGCCAGCTTGCGCTAATACCGGCTTCCATGATGGAGGCAGGGCTTGCTCGAAACCTGCCACTCCCGCGACGACAAAAGCCTCGGGCCAGACTTCTGCTTGCGCCGGGGGAACAAAAGCGGCTCTGAACGGAGCAGGAAGCGATTGCTCCCACCCATAAACGCTCGTGAACACTGCTGGCCACACGTCGACCGGCCCGGCTTGCGTTGGCACCGACTTCCAGAGAGAAGGCAGAGCATTTTCAAAGCCCCAGGAGCCCTCGACGATACTGACTTCCGGCCACGGCTCGAACGTGGACTCCGGCAAGAAGGCAGCTCGGAAGAGAGCTGGCAGCGATTGCTCCCAACCGTACCTGCCCGAAATAACCCTCGGCCATACTTCTACAAGACCAGCTTGAGATGGCACTGGCTTCCAAAAAGGTGGAAGCTCTTGCTCGAATCCCCAGGTGCCCTCGACGATGATGGCCTCGGGCCAGACTTCCGATGGTGCGGGCGGCACAAAAGCAGCTCGGTACGGAGCGGGCAGAGATTGCTCCCAGCCTTGACGGCTAGTGAATACAGCGGGCAGCACGCCAACGAGGCTGGCCTGCGTCGGCACCGGCTTCCAGAGAGGAGGCAAGGCTTCCTCGAAGCCCCAGCGTCCCTCGACGACGATCTCTTCGGGCCAGATCTCAAACTGCGCAGGTGGCACCAAGGCCGAACGGAAAGGAGCTGGCAACGATTGCTCCCAACCGTAACTGCTGATAAATACCGCTGGCAACGTGTCGACAGGCCCGGCTTGAGTAGATACCGGCTTCCAGGGCAAGGGCAGGGATTCTTCCCAGCCATAAGCTCCCGAAAGAACCACAGGATTCACGTCGAATAAAACAGAGCCAAGTGGAGTTCGCCGACGAGGAGCGGTCACATCGTCAAACCCTCCCACCGCCTGGTAGGTCACAGTGGTGGTCGGAAAAACATCGAACAGCGAGACGGTGATCGCGGCGATCTTGTGAAGGGAAGTGTCGACATCCCAACCGAACATAGCGGCGTTGATCGGTGGCTCGACATCGAGGACGATGCTCTTCGGCTGAGCGCTCCTGCGCAAGCCGGGCACCTCGGACTCGAAGCCCCAGTACACCACTGAGATCGGAGAAGGCTGAACGTCGAGCGAGTCGATGGCGCGATAGCCAGGTGGCGCCTTCTGGCTGACTACCGGATCCCATCCATAAACGCCATACAAGTTGCAGGGGACTGAAAGAATCTCCAGACCCATGTAGTACACCGTCGTCGCCCCGGTATACCCACTGGTCGACATCGTGAGCATGCCACCTAGGCCAGGGTTAGCGGAGTTCACGAACTGGGCCGGTCCGGGTTGCCCATAGATTACAGTGTTCAGTCCAGGCGTGAGGGGCTCAACATCGTCGGGCGACGAGGTGCCCGCCGCGAACAACATCGACCTCGGGCTCGTGTTCGGGAAAGCCACGTACAAGTTGTTGGCAACCGTCGACGGTCCCACGATCTGACCGATTGGGGTTGCGTTGACCCCGGCCAGAGCGATGAATGCGACGGAAGTCTCACCGCGAAGGCTGGTGATCACGTCCACCGAATCGAACGGAATCGCGAACGGTGCGAATGCTCCCCAGTATTCAACGGTGTATGGAGAGGCGCCGACCTGGCCACCAGCCAAGAACTGCCAGTTGAGGCCGGACGAATCGGCACCGACAAACACAACTTTCTGCGGAGGAGAACCTGTGCCAGCCTGGGAGGTGATCGCGAGTAGAATGAAAGAAGGCTGAGGGGTATTGAACGGAATAATGACTGTCGTGACATTCGAGAGAGAGCGAGATCCATGTGCCGGAAGGACCACGACCGTAGGACAGACAAGAATGGGGACAAGATCGTCAAGCTTGGCTTGGAGAGACGGCGCCTTGTACGGCTTGGGCAAAATCGCCTCGAAGCCATAGTTGACCGGCTGAGTGAAGAAAGGTAACTCGGTGGGAACTGGAAAAACCGACTTGAAACGCAACGACGGCAATGCTGCATCCCACCCATACGTGCTCGATACCTTCAGGGCAGGCTCGACCTCGACAAGACCAGCTTGCAGCCACGGCGCCCGGTACGGACGCGGCATCTCGGCCTCATAGCCACCGTAACCAACGACGATGGACGGACGAACTTCTACAAGACCAGCTTGCGGATACGGAGCGCAGAAGGGCCTCGGAATCTCAGCCTCGAAACCGCTCCGGCCCGAGATGGGAGCTGGCTCAACTTCGACGAGCCCAGCCTGTGGCAGAGGCGCTCGATACGGCCGAGGCACTACAGCCTCGAACCCATAGTCGCCCTCGACCACGAGCGACTCGGGCCACTCCTCGAAATGTGTGAGCGCCTGGCGCACCTGGCGCGGCAACACCATCGACGTTTCCCAGCCGAAGAAGCCCGTGTCGATGGCAGGACGAACCTCGACGAGCCCTGCTTGTGGCCATGGCGCTCGGTAGGGCCTCGGCAACTCGGCCTCGTAGCCACCGTAACCGACGACGATGGATGGCCTTACCTCTACAAGACCTGCTTGCGGATACGGAGCCCGGAAGGGCCTCGGAATCTCAGCCTCGAAACCACTCCGGCCCGAGATAGGAGCTGGCTCAACCTCGACGAGCCCAGCCTGCGGCAGAGGCGCTCGATACGGACGCGGCAACACCGCCTCGAAGCCATAGTCGCCTTCAACAACGAGCGCCTCGGGCCACTCCTCGAAGTGCGTGAGTGCCTGGCGCACCTGTCGCGGCAACACCATCGACGTTTCCCAGCCGAAGAAGCCCGTGTCGATTGCAGGACGAACCTCGACAAGCCCTGCCTGCAAGTACGGCGCTCGGTAAAGCCTCGGCAACTCAGCCTCGTAGCCCCCACGGCCCGAAATGGGGAACGGTTGAACCTCGACAAGACCCGCTTGCGGATACGGAGCCCGGAAGGGCCTCGGCAGCTCGGCTTCGTACCCACCACGTCCTGAGATGGAAAATGGCTGAACCTCGACAAGGCCAGCTTGCAGCCACGGCGCACGGAAGGGCCTCGGCAGCACGGCTTCAAAGCCGCCTCGGCCTGAAATCGGAAACGGCTGAACCTCGACCAGGCCAGCTTGCAACCATGGGGCTCGATACAACCGAGGCAACTCAGCCTCGAAACCGTCGTAGACGACTACAGCTACCGAGGGCAATACATCGAGAATGATCGCTTGCGGATACGGCGCCCGGTACGGCCTGGGCAAGACTGCCTCGAACCCCCAGTCGCCCTCGACCACGAGTGCTTCAGGCCACTCCTCGAAGTGCGTGAGCGACATGTGCCCCTGACGAGGCATGACTGAGATCGCTTCCCAACCGAACACTCCATCGTTGACCGTCGGCTGGACCTCCACCATGCCCGCTTGCAACCACGGAGCCCGGAAGAGCCTCGGCATAACCGCCTCGAAGCCTTGCGCCAAGATGCGCGCCGGTTGTACTTCTACAAGGCCAGCTTGCAGCCACGGAGCCTTGAAGGGCTTCGGCAATACCGCCTCGAACCCCTGACCCAAGATCTGCACTGGCTGGACTTCCACCATGCCCGCTTGCAGCCACGGCGCCCGGAAGGGCCTCGGCAGCTCAGCCTCGTAACCGCCTCGGCCTGAGATCGGAACAGGCTGCACATCGACCGGTGCAGCCTGCCCAGGAGCCCGATACTTCTTCGCCTCCGGAGCCTCGAAGCCAGCGCCCGCCGTCGTGACCACTATGACGTTGGGCAGAACATCGGTCGGCCCAGCAATCTTGCCGAGGTACGCGCTGCGCTTGGTATCCGGCTGGTCGGGACACCAATTCTCATTCTTTCTGCGCAGTAGCAGCGACATTCGGCTGCTCTCATCTTGCTACAAACCGCTGGCTTTTACCAACCGTTCCGTCCAACCAGATACCCAAGCGATCAGTCCCAAACCCACCCTACATTCCACTTGCCATAGACACACGTGGACGTACCACCGATCACCACACCCTGTGCGGCGTTGGGATTGGTTTCGGCAATCTCAGAGGTGTTCGCCACGTGAATGTTGAAGCTCGTATTGGGAACAATCGACGACTGATCGGCCTTGATGGTCAAGCTCTCGACAGTGTGTTCGTCAGGTGAGTGATCGGCCGTCTGGGCTGGAAGAATCCAAGCCTCCACGAGAGACGTTGAAGAGATACCAGGCGCCGACACCGTGACGATTGCATCGCTCTGCCCCGGAAACGCTCCGAAATCCACTATGGCTGTTCCTGCTGCTCCCATCGTCGACCTCTCATCAATACGAGTTGACCTCACTCCAACTCATGGAGATGCCAAATTGCCAGGTGCCCGTGGCAGGCATGGCGGCATTGACTGTGACACCCTCGTTCTGAGCCAGAACAATGGGAGCGGGGTTTCCACCATCTTCGAGCGTTTGACTGCCGTAAAAGCCCGCCTGGGTGACGTAAGTAACACCAGTGGCAGTGTTGATCGGGTACCAGATGTGCCCCATGCCCTGCGCATCTGTATTGTTGGTTCCAGCCGAAAGTGCAGCAGTGCTCGAACAACGAATCGTCCCCATCAGCGACGAGCCCATGGAAGCTCTCAGCTTCTGATTGTTGCCCGTGAGGACAGCTAAGTTTCCGCCGCTCCCGTCCACAGTCCATGCCCTGGCTACCTGGAAACCATGGAATCCAGTGCCTGCGGTGAACGCCGTGTTGGTGCCAGCCACCCCGTCCAACGACACTCCCCAGATCAGAGCCAACTGCGGGCTCGCCACCCACCTCGCATAGAAAATCGTGGCATACGCGGCCAAACCAGCCGCCATCACGCCCGACTGCATGGAGATCCGATACAGACCAAGCAATGCATAGTCGGTCGGTCGCATGGTCACACGCAACGCTCGATAGGTCGTGCCGTCAACCTCGGGAAGCGTTCCGCTCGTGCCTTGTATTTGAATCGCCATGTTGCTCTCAGTATGCCGTAACTTCACTCCAGGCGAACCCCACGCTGAAACCCCAAACACCCGTCGCTGGAACCGTAGCCCGCATCACGAGCCCCTCGTTCTGAGCCAAAACTAGACCGGCCGGATTTCCACCGTCTTCGAGGCTAGAAGCCCCATACAAGGAAAGCTGGCCTGTGATCTGTGTATAGGTAGCGGTTCCAACCGAGAATGCCAGTCGTCCCACCGGCTGAGCATCCAAGGTCTTGGTGCCTGCTGTGAGATCTGTTCCGGTCGAAGTCCGGATTGCGCCCATCAATGACGATGGCATACTCGTTCGGAGCATATTGTTATTCGTCAGATTAGCTGTAGCTCCTCCGCTTCCGTCGACCGTCCAAGATCTTGCGATGGTCAGCGTGATGTTCGCAAAACCCGCTGTAAATCCTGTGCCCACCGAGAAGAACGTATCGAGCTGGACGCCCCAGACGACCGCCAACTGCGGAGTCGACACCCAGCGAACCTGATAGATCTCCGAGTTGGCAGCCAGACCGGCCGCCATCGTACCTCCATCTTCCCAAGTGGAAATTCGATACTGACCGAGCGACCCGTAGTCAAGCGGACGGATAGTCACGCGCATCGGACGATAGGTGAACCCATCCACGTCCATCGCCACTCCGCTGTATCCTTGAATTAAAATTGCCACTGGAATCGATTCCTAATAGGAAGCTACTTCGCTCCAGGCGACCGTCATGCCGAATTGCCACGTGCCAGTCGCCGGTACTGTAGCGCGAGCTACGACACCTTCGTTCTGAGCAAGGACGATTGGAGCCGGATTACCACCGTCTTCGAGAGACGAGGCTCCATAAAGACCGGTCTGAAGCAGGTAGTTCACGTTCGCCGTGGTGCCGATGGAGAACGAAATCTGGCCTTCGGACTGGCCGTCGAGAGTCGACGTTCCAGCTCCAAGCGCGGCTGTCGATGCAATGCGAATGGTACCCATCAACGAGGTGCCCATGGAGGTGCGCAACTTCTGATTGTTGCCGGTCAACGTCGCTGTCGAGCCTCCGGTTCCGTCAGCCGTCCAGCTTCGGGCCACCACGAGATTGAACAGCGCAAACCCCGCCGTGAACGTGGTCGCGCTACCGGAAAGGCCGTCGATGCTCACTCCCCAGATGAGAGCCAACTGCGGAGTCGAGGTCCACCTTACCTGGAAAACCTGCGAAGCGGCTCCTAGGCCAGCCGCCATGGTGCCCGACAGCAGCGAGCATCGGTACTGTCCCAGGGAACCGTAGTCGACGGGGCGCAAGGTTACACGCAGGGCTCGGTAAACGCTGCCGTCTACTTCTGCAACCACACCACCGTAGCCCTGAATCTGAATGGACATATCTATCCTCCGCTACGAAAGCGCAAAAACTTGGCCAGCGCCAGGGCGTCGATTGGATCCATGTGAATGGAGATCTTCTGACCTTCGAGCGAGCGCGTCCTCGCACACTCCTGCTCTATCGCCTGAGCCATCTGCTCGGGATGGAAGCCAGGAATGATCGGACCGTCCGGCATGGGTACCCCATGTCGTGCAGCCGCTACCGCTTTATTGTACTGTTCTGGCGTCAATTGAGTGCTCATCGTCCCATTCTCCATTTCCTAGTAATAGCGCACTTCGCTCCACGATACGGTGACACCAACTACGAAGGTCGGTCCCGTGGGAGTCGATACGGTCACATTCAATCCCTCGCCCTGCCCAAGTACAATGGGAGCTTCAGATCTGTGCGCCAGCGTTCCGTACAATCTGAACTGCGTGAGAACGGACACGTTGACACCTGAAGCGTTCTCTCCGAACGTCGCGGAGCCCAGGGGAGTGCTGTCCTGAGTCCATGTCCCGTTGTTCAACGCCGAGGTGGTCGACACCAAGATGGGAGAAGCCAAGCTCGGACGCATCGACGTTCGTAGCTGCTGATTGTTCCCCTGTGTGCCAGGCACCGTTATGGTCGTTCCACCTGTCCCGTTGGCCGTCACCGACCTGACAATCCACAATTTCGCCTGATTGGCTCCCGCCGCTGGCGAGCTGCCGTTGAAGTCAAGCATCACACCCCAAACCAAGCAGGTTTCAGTCGCCGATGGCCAGTAGAACTGAAAGACGCTACCGTTGGTGTACGAGACAGCCGAAAACGTACCGGTCGCAACCGACAACCGATACGAACCTCTGAGCGTATAGTCGACCGGTCGCTGCGTGACCTTCAACGCCTGATACGTCGACCCGTCCACATCGGCGATGACACCGCCGTAGCCTATGATCTGGATGGCCATGGCACCTACCCTCGCGAGCCTACTTGTGTGAGCTGGTCGGCCATGGCACTCGCTTTCCCCTGGGGAGCAGCCACGTCATGAGAGCCGCTCGTACCCGCTTACTATCCAAGTGAATTCAAAAATTTCGACCTCCGCTCGATTCGTTCGAGCTTCTTCTCGAACGGATCGCACTTGTCGATGGCCCCGCAGCCAAAGCACACGGGTGAGAAACACATGTGGCAGAACCCGACCGGCTGGCCGGGGCCTGGCTTGGGATAGATTATTCCGCAATGATTGCAGGTGAGAGTCTCGACCACCTCGACATTGCCGAGATGATCGTACCGTTCGACGTGGCCGAGAGCCCTTGACCGCGACATTGCTTTGACGAACTACTGGCGGACCTTCGCGTCCACGATCACGGACACCGCGCCACCCAGGACGGCGACGTAGAAGCCGATGCCGTTCGCTGCCGTCGCGGGGAGAATCAGCTCCGCAGACGGATCGTAAGCCGTCCAGCGGTAGATACCACGCCGGTTCACGCCCGTGTCGTCGATGACCACGCCCGCC
>Ga0116103_1000983_pt1 | contig 13658 bp, 23 predicted proteins | sample June2015DPH_4_10_2_FD_89714 | JGI IMG/M metagenome (GOLD analysis project Ga0116103, IMG submission 89714) | Peatland microbial communities from SPRUCE experiment site at the Marcell Experimental Forest, Minnesota, USA - June2015DPH_4_100 | ecosystem: Environmental > Terrestrial > Soil >...
TGGAGTTACATCCGCCCCGAAAGCGGTGTGTGCCCTCGGGCATGGAGTTCGATTCTCCCGCCTTCTTCAGCTCAATCAAGAAACACAAACCTCAAGGACGAAAGGACGATGCGATGACCTTCACGTGACGAGCCTCCTTCATCCCTAAAAGCGGCGAGAAACACTCCAGACAAAATCGAACAATTCTAAGAACGGCCGCTGGTACAAGGTCGGCAACACGTTCGCGAGTTACGAGGAGGCAAGCAACAAGGTGTCTCAGTACATGCTGCAAGGCCAGCAGTACGGGAAACCGGGGCAACCCAAGCGCGGTCCCGAGTTCCGCATCGTTCGAGCGTAGTTCAAATGGCTGGTCGAAAGACCAGCGCATGGAGAGTAAAGTAGCTATGGAGCTGCCCCGGTTTGCTAAACCGACGATACCCTCGGGTGTGAGGTTCGAGTCCTCTGCTCTCCTCAAATGGTTCCGTGGTCGAGGGGCTAGGCGCAGGTCTGCAAAACCTGAAACACTGGTTCAAGTCCAGTCGGAACCTCCAACACGCGGAGATGGCAGAATTGGCTATGCACCACCTTGCCAAGGTGGACCATGCGGGTTCAAGTCCCGTTCTTCGCTCTTCACTTAAACGCAAGTAGTTGAATATTCGCATTAGAATCCTAATAATCTGCACCGTTGGCCGAGAGGCGAGGCGGCTGCCTTCCAAGCAGTCTTACGCATGTTCAAATCATGTACGGTGCTCCATTTGGCCCCTGAAGCGTATGTTGGAGACGCGCCGGTTTCGTAAGCCGGAGATCCGAGTTCGACTCTCGGTGGGGGCTCTGCGGGGTCGGGTAGTGGAGGACGACCGAAAGGCCGTTCGTAGCCCACAAGGCTCATAACCTTGGTTCCGTGTGTTCAAATCACACCCCCGCTACCATTTGCTGGCGTAGCACAACGGTAGTGCAGCGGTTTTGTAAACCGAAGGTTGAAGGTCCGATTCCTTTCGCCAGCTCTTACCAAGAGTGGTATGTTGTCTGTTAATGAAAAACGGTCCATACGAACTTGTGATTGCTCCTCCTGAGTATCCTGGAAAGAAATACAGAGGTCGTTATTGCTACGAGCATCATTTAGTTTGGTGGCAGAACACTGGAGGGTTGCCTGGACCAGGGGAGGTAGTTCACCACAAAAATGAAGACAAACGCGACAATTCGTATGGGAACTTGGAGAAGAAAACAGGAGGAAAGCACACTGCCGACCATCATGTTCTATTGCCGCTAGTTAGACTAATTTGCCCCGAATGCGGGACTCAATTTCGCATCAAAGGAAGTATTTACAGACAAAGGTTGAAACAACAGATCCAATACAGAGGAAATGAAAAAGCTGACCTCTATTGTTCAAGATCTTGTCAGGTTACATCTCAACAAAGAAATTTGTGGGATATTCCGGAGTAGCTCAAGTAGGCAGCAGCGCTGCACTGTTAATGCAGAGGTTGGGGGTTCGAGGCCCTCCTCCGGAGCAGAGTTTACGCACGTTGTGGCGAGAGAATGGCCACTGGGAGGATATGGACGGCTCACAAGCCACGCTACAATCCGGCGCCGGAGGGTAGCTAGAATACCTTTGGGAGAGGGCAACCTCTCGACGTGCTCCAATTTCACATGCGCTCGTGGCTCAACGGACTAGAGCAGGGGCCTTCTAAGCCTCAGATTGCAGGTTCGATTCCTGCCGGGCGCACAACATGGGAGGTGCAGAGATGATGTATGTGATCTACCAGACGGCCGACAAGAAGGTTACTGGCTTCCAGCTCCGAAAGGTTCTCGACCTGCACGGTTGGTTTGTTTTTGGAGAGCCCATCACCGAGATTGCCAGCTTCGAGGCCGAGTCGTCCGATGAAGCGCGAGAGAAGTTCGACGCTTGGGACGATGCCCGGCCGAGGCCGGAAGAAAGATGCTCCGTATGCGATGCTTTGCGTGCGGAGGGCCATACCATCCCAGAAGCGGACACGTCTTCGCAGACGATGTCGTCTACTGCGGAGCCTGCTACTGGCCCTTCGTAGAGTTCATGAAAAGTCGGTTCTATCATCGGAAAGATGAGCCAGACTTCATTGCCGAGGCCGTGACGAGTATCCGGCCTCCGCCAACTGCAACCTCCCACTACACGTCCCCATGGCTCAATGGATCAGAGCGCGGGCCACCGAAGCCTGAGATTTCCGGTTCGACTCCGGATGGGGATACAAATTCTACCGATGATCTCGTCGTCTAACCTGGCTCAGGACACGGCACTCTCACTGCCGGAATGCGGGGTTCAAATCCCCCCGAGATCGCCATGTTGGGCCGAAGCGAGTGGTTCATCAATCCAAGCCATTGAACCAACACCACTCGCGTATCCTTGTCCAACAGCATTTTCTCTGGTCCCATCGTCTAACGGTTCAGGACACCGGCCCTTCAAGCCGGTTATGTGGGGTTCAAATCCCCCTGGGACCACTACGGTTGTTCGTCGTACAATTGGCAGTAGGCAAGCTCTACGAGCAATCTCGTCAGGAGAAGTCGATGTGGGGTTCGAGTCCCAACCGAACAACCGTTTCTATTTTGGCCCGAGCAGCTCGATGGGTCACATAGACAAATCCTCGCCAGGAGAGTTTTTTGCTCTCGCTTGGCAAGGATTTGTTGGTAGTAGAGTAGTTGAAGCTAATATAGTCGTCCTAGGTATCGCAGTCGGCTTTTCCTAAGTTGGTGGAGGATGCGCGCCGCAGACGGCGCTGTTTGTCCGGTTCCCATACAATGGCGACAGTCGCTTCTGAGTATGTGATCTGGCGAATCGACATCGCAGTATGGACATTCGATCAACGATGGCTTCCATGCCATTTTGATTGAGTCAGCTTTCTACGAGAAGAGTTTGAAGAGAAGCTGAGGATGGTTGTTGAGCCGAAAGCGAAGGCAATTCGCGACTCGTGTGAAGACGACGCTTGGTTCTTCGTCGCCTCTGGAGAACATGTCGTAGACGTGAACGACGAGATCTCCAAGGTTGGTGGGTGCCTGAGCACACTGCCTCTTTGCGTTTCCTGGCATGTCTGACCTCTCTTGTTGGTGGGTTTCTCTCGACATCTCGTGGTTGTCCGCGAGAGTCACTCGGTCATCTATGCCAGAATCGAGCCATCCAGCGATCTTAGTCGCTTAGGAGGTTAGTGGGGCTATGTGCCCCGGAAATGTGTTCTCACTTTGATGGGGTTGTCCCGTCATTCTGACTAGATCTCATCATTTTGCCCGCGTAGCTCAATGGACTAGAGCGCTCGTCTTCGGAACGAGATGTTGGGGGTTCGACTCCCTCCGTGGGTACCAAAGGTTTCATGTCGGTGTAGTCTAATTGGATGAGGCACCCGCCTACGAAGCGGGTATATGGGGGTTCAAGTCCCTCCACCGACGCAACGGCTCTGGGATCAGCATCCAGGTGTGTTTCATAAGCACGTCGTAGTGAGATCGACACTCACCGGAGCCACTATCAGGGTGAAGGCTTGATGGTAAGCCGTCTGTCTGGGGGGACAGAAGATTGCGGGTTCGACTCCCGCCACTCTGACTAATGGTTTGAAGTTGCGGGTTCTGCTCTCCCGCCACTCTGACAATTGGATTTTTTTACACCTGGGAGCGTAGCTCAATTAGGAGAGCGGCTGTATGACATGCAGCAGGCAGCAGGGGCAGAGCCTGCCGTTCCCACACCGACACCCGAGAGACGACGTGACGAAACGACCATGCAGATCGGCGTCCGGTACCCCGCCAAAGCAAGCATGGAAAGACTCTCTCGGAATGTCGGAACCTAGGAGCGTAGCTCATCTGGCAGAGCGCCTGTATCACACGCAGGAGGTAGTCAGTTCGACCCTGACCGTTCCTACAACCAAGCCGAAGTGGTTTCATAATCCCAACATGTAGGTCGGAGGTTCGAGCCCTCCCAGACGGCCCTTGTGCCGCCTGTAGCTCAGTTGGTAGAGCGACAAGTCACATGGAGCTGCACAAACTTGCTTGGTTATTTCGGAGTGTCGTCTAACGGCAGGGCCGTGGTCTTACACACCACTGATGGGAGTTCAATTCTCTTCACTCCGACAAATCGAATGAGCCGAAAGCTAGTTCTGTTATCGTCTAACACACGAAAGATGCGGTGTTCGAGTCCCGCCAGCGAAAGCTGTAGTTCAACGGTCAGAACAATCAATGGAGCTGCACATACCCTTGCTCTTTCGATCTCATGCTCGCGTAAGCATCGGGTGAGGCTGGTCGGCTGTCTACCGACTGAGGAGGGTTCGAGTCCCTTCGCGAGCGCCCATGGACCTGTAGCTCAGCGATCCAGAGCAAATGGCTCATAACCGTTCAGACCTGAGTTCAAATCTCAGCGGGTCCACCAATTCGCCTTCGTGTAGATCTGGAACTACGCCTCGCCTCCTAAGCGGGGAGCTGCGAGTTCGATTCTCGCCGAGGGCACTAGGTACCGCAGGCACTTGACAGGTTTTGCCGACAATGAGTAGATGGCGACTCGCCTGCTTGGTAAGCAGGAAAGCGGGATTCGAGTTCCCGTGTCGGCTCAGAGAAAACCACATGGACATGCATCGTAAATACACACCCGAACTGCTAAGTCGACTGGCTGCTGGGAGTCAGAGTGTAGCTGATGTTCTGAGGAAGCTCGGATTTCGGAAGTGGTCCGGAGGCCAGCATTTGCTAGTTAGCAAGAGGCTTCGCGAATACAACATAGATGTTAGCCATTTCAATGGCAAAGGTGGCAACAAGGGTTCGAGTCATTGCGGCGGTCCCGAAAAGAAGTCGTGGTGTGAGATTTTGGTCCGACGATCCTCTAGTTATCGAGCGTCGGCGTACCGTCTCAGACGAGCCTTAATCGAATCGGGTCGGGCGTATATCTGCTCTGAGTGTGCCCAGTTGCCCATGTGGAATGGCAAGATCCTTCGACTGCAAGTTGAACACAAGAATGGAGACTTTCTTGATTGCCGTCCTGAGAACTTGGAGTTTTTGTGTCCCAATTGTCACTCCCAGACCTTCAGTAGTGGAGGGGAAGGTTTAACGGAGGTTACAAGTGAGGCTAAGTTGTGTAGAGAGAGAAGACGCCGTCGTGGTGGAATGGTAGTCACGCATCGTTGAGGTCGATGTGAGGGTAATCCTCGTGGGAGTTCGATTCTCCCCGACGGCACAATTGGGTGGGCTGGCGTAACGGTAGCCGCGCAGGTCTTAGGAACCTGTGGCCTTCGGGCCGTATGGGTTCGATTCCCATGCCCACTACCAGATTTCATGCGATCGTGGTGGAATGGCAGTCACGCATGGCTCAGAACCATGTGAGAGAAATCTCGTGAGGGTCCGACTCCCTCCGGTCGCACACTTGATCCGTCTCGTTGAACCTGTTGCACGGGCGCACAGGTCACATGTGTCATCGCGGATCCACTGAACTTTTCTTCTTGAATTGTGGGCTTCCACCTGGTTTATTAGGAGCTGGAGGAACACGAAAATGGGAGCGATGAAACAGTACCTGATGGAAGAAGCCTCGAAACCACAGTGTGAACATGGCGGTGCTCATCCTTGCGAGTTGCTCTGCACGTGTGGTCACATTTGCGCTGATCATGGTCCTGAATGTTCGGGCGCCAGTGATTGCGACTGCACCGAGTTCAACCTTCTTTCCGATGAAGACGATGAATTCGATGAAGATGCTGAGATCGAACGGAATATCGAAGAGAGTTCCTCGGCGGTGTAAGACTTCAAGCCGAAGTGGGTGGAATGGTAGTCCCTGTCGACTTAAAATCGACTGCTCTTCGGAGCGTGCAGGTTCGACTCCTGTCTTCGGCACCATGTGATAGGCTTCGCTCGAAGGCGAATCGGTCGGCACCCATGACTCGCGGGGGAATGGTCCAGTACCTCGAAAAACGGCGAGTGAGACGAGGCACTGTCTGGCCCCGCTGGGTGGGGAGCCGGACTCACCTTCCATTTTCGTCTTGACGACCCGAAGCAGGTGAGTATCCTAAGTCTCATCATGAACCGCTCGATTCATTAACACCGGCTCCGCTCCCACGCAGTACATCGTTGTTCGTGGAGATCTTCCCAAAGGCGTGCAAGCTGCTCAAATCGCACACGCCGCTGGTGCTTTCGGTCGGCACCCTCCTGAGACTCATGTGGTGATCTTGGCCGTGCCGGGTGAGGCCGCCTTGAAGGCTCTGGCCTCGAAGATGGCGTCCGCTGGTATCGAGCACAGGCTTGTGGACGAGCCTGACGCTCCCTGGGACGGCCAGGCCATGGCCATCGGGTGTGGAATCCTGCAAGACCGCTCGCGGGTCAGAAAGGTGGTGTCGCAACTGCCCCTCCTTCGCTGACAAGTTCGCAGCGGTCGTCCAAGCAGGACACCTTCGGGAAATGGTGGTTCATGTCCATCCCGCTGCACTCAGGTGGCCGTCGTCTAAGTTCAAGGCGCCCCTATTCGCACGGGGAATGTTGGATCACACCCAACCGGCCGCGCCGATGCGTGAATAGCTCAATGGTAGAGCACCTATGAGTAATGACCATGGAGGTTGAGGGTTCGACTCCCTCTTCGCGCACAACAAGTTTTCGCCGCCCTGGTGGAATGGCAGTCACGCCAGACTCAAAATCTGGTGGCCTATACGGTCGTGAGGGTTCGATTCCCTCGGGCGGCACCACGCTTCCAACCAAAACAAAACCCCTGTAGAATGAGGTGAATCCATGAACGCCGCTGTACTTGTCCTCGACGTAGGCATGCGCCCTCTCCGGGTGGAGAACTGGCAGCGTGCAATCTGCGACATCTTCCTTGGAAAGGTCGAGGTGCTCGAATACTCCAAGGACCGCACCATCCAGGGTGTGAGCCGGGCGTGGCCGATGCCCTCGGTTGTCCGTGTTCTGCACAACTTCAAGCGAGATCGCATCCGCGTGAAGTTCTCGCGGCTCAACATCTACACGCGGGACGGCTTCAAGTGCCAGTTCTGCGGCCAGCGGTTCCTCTCGGAAGACTTGACATTCGATCACGTCATTCCTCGTTCACGAGGTGGAAAGACCACATGGGAAAATATCGTAACAGCTTGTGTCGGGTGTAACAAAGCGAAGGCTGACCGTACCCCGGCGGAAGCTCATATGAAGCTGCTCAAGCAGCCGCGCAAACCTGTCTACCTTCCGGCCATGACCGTGAAGATGGATACGCAGCGCGTCCCCGAGGAATGGAAACCGTATTGGACATCCGTCCTAGATTCCGAGTAGACTTCCGCCGCATGGACAGTTGGCTCGTTGCCCAGGTTGCAACCTCAAATCCCCCGAGGTCGGCCCAGGCAACGAGCCATTCTTCTTTGGAGCGAGGAGACGACAATGGTTGAGCACATTGAAATCACACCCGAGCTTGTCGCGGGCAACAGCTCGGTGAACATCGAGGTCATCAGTGAAAAAGGACCGTACCGGGCTCAGAACATGGTGGTGCCCGACGAGGTCGCCAGCGGCTTCTTCGTGACTGATATCAAGGTCGGCCGAAACTCACAGCTCGTTTCAGTGGGCGCGGTCCCCGCCGACTACTTCGCTCGTTGCGGAGCTACTGAAGATCTCCTCTTTGACTCTCTTTCACGCGGTATGAAGATGTACGTGTGCGTGACAAACATGACTGCCGAGGCCAAGAAGTTCTCGGGTCATTTGCGGGGCGAGCTGCTCCCTGATAGGCATGATCGGAGCTGCCCTTACAAGCGCATCATCCTCGGGCTCGGACACACCATCGTTGCAGCTCATTCGTTGGCCAAGATCGCAGTACAGGCGCAGGTCGTCTGCAAGCCTGACAAGGTGGTGATTCCCCGTCACCTGCTCGACGGTTTCAAAGTGAAGGCCCTGCGCGTGGCTGGATTCGACGCTGGTCAAGGCGAGTTGCGCGATGGCATGGCCTCGTTCGCTCCAAAGATCATGCAGATTGGGGACTGGCTCTGCATCGAGGTCGAGAACATGACCGACCGGCCGTTGGCCTTTTACGGTACCGTCGGCGGTACCATCGTCCAATGACTCCCGCCGAAAGATCTCTCTCGGATTTCGAGCGGTTCATCGACGACCTGACGGCGAACCGTATCCAGTGGACGAGCGAAGAGATCGCCGCTGCCGCCGCCGTCGAGAAGAGAATGCGCGAGCATCCGATCTCAGATGAAAGATGCCATCAAGGCCAAAGTCGCTTTTATCTGCTTCAAGCACCTGGACGGTGAGTAATTTCCAGCGGTCAACCTAGCTGAGAAAGGGCCGACACGAAGGTCGAAAAGGCTGTGCGTGCCTTTTTTGCAACGTGAGCGTTGTTGTCGTTCATCTCAAAGAAGATTGCGCTTTTCGCGATATCTTTCAGTGCGAAGAGGAGTTCCTCGCGCAGGTACGGCTGAATCAGGGCCTTCTTGAATTTCGTTCCCAGTAAAAGTCCGACCTTGGCGATGTCTTTGCGATCTTTCTCGCCCTTGCTGGAATGGCCGCGATCTAGGTACGCTTCGAGCTTGAGCATGAGCAGGTGTTCCAAACATGCAACTCGAATTCCTTCGATGATCGTCGAATGGGCGGCAACCTCGTCGTATGGAACGACCAGGCGGTGCAGGCGCTCCACATAGATGTCGAATTCGACACCTCCGACGACCATTTGGTGCTTTGCTAATCTCGTGGTCGGCGTGATTTCCTCGGCGTCTTTCAGGGCGCCGTAGTCGGAAAAGGAGATCATGAAGTCGGCGTCGTGACTCACGTCAGGCGGTAGCGAACCACGCGACTTCTTGACTAGATGCAGATACACCGCTACGCCGCCGATGAAGACAGCATCTCGGTATCCGTCGCTCAGGATGGTGCAAAGATCTAAGATCTTGTCGAACGATTGCATGGTGGTATTATACGTCACGAGTAACGAAAATGCTTCCAGCTTTGATGCCCGCTGTTCAGATCGTCGCGAAAGTCCCTCGCGGGCTTCCTCGTACCGTCGGTTCGCTTTGTCGTGAAGCTGGGATAGACTGTTGCGTCACCGGCCCTGCCGTCGAACGAAAGGTCTACCTGAACGCCGGTAAGATCGCTGTGGCAAGAGAGCCCGGCTCACTCGGAACGGTTTCAATGATCCTGCCACCTGTCCATCAAAGTGACGAACGAAAAAGAGCCATCTTGGCACTGGGCATTTTGGCATACGCCGTCTTCGATTATGTCGCCAGGGAGAGCCTGCGCGGCCGTCCCGAGGCTAAAATGGCCATGCCTCTCGGTCGTCCTCGGAAAGCACATTCGATGAGCGGTGCCGAGCGGCAGCGACGGTGGCGTGCTATTCATTCCTAGGAGAATATTTCGATGATGTTGTTCGTAAGTGCCATCTCAGCGTCGACTTTGTTGTTGCTAGCTGCTCCGTTCGTCGCGGCCATCTCGCCCTGGCTGCTTTACAAGATCTTGAACTAGGAGAATTCCTTCATGACGATTTCTCATCGGTTAGAGCCTATCCCGCGTCAGCCCCGAAGAGGGGCTGGCCAGGGAAAGGCTCAACATGGACAGAGGAGAACGACGACGTAGGGACGAGAACTACGTGAAGTGGATGATCGCTCGCTACTTCGCGGTAATGAACGAGCGACCGAGCGACCTACCGAAGGGTGACAGGTTCTTAGTGCGCTATCTCGGCTTGAAGAAGACGAGCGCCTGGGCATGTCACCATTGCAGCAAGAAGCGCCCCGGCAAGCCGAAGCTGCCCCGAGGAGTTTGTGGGCTCGGTATGGATCGCTCGCCAAAGAAGGGCAGAGGTCGCTGGAGGCTCGACATCGAGCTTACCTACTGAGCTGCCAAGATCGCACCGCATGACGCCCGCCGTACCTAACTACGGCGGGTTTCGTTTGTGGACGACAGGAAGTGCTTGTGTTCTATACTTCACGCCTGTCCGTCAACGCGAAAGGATCAACCCATGCTGAAGCTCAAACCGAAGTACCATCACGCTCGATTCAGACACAACGTCTCCGGCGTCAACTACACCCCCAAGCAGTTGGCCGCCTTCTACGGAATGCCCACCAACGCCACCGTGGGCGCGGGCAAGAAGGTGGGTGTCGTCGAACTCGGAGGCGGCATCTACCAAGCCGCGCTGACCTCGTATTTCACCGGCCTCGGCTACCCGAACGTGCTTCCGGTGATCTTCAAGGGGATCAATGGTGCCACGAACCAACCCGGCGACGCCAACGGAGACTACGTCGAGTGCATGCTCGACTTCTGCGTGATCGGCGGCATGGCGCCAGGCTGCCAGATGTACTGCTACATGGCCGACAACACCGATGCCGGAGTCATCGCCGCTTTCAAGCAGGCCATTGCCGACGGCATGGACGTGATCACGTTCTCGTGGGGCGGTCCAGAAGATCAGTGGGCTGCCGCTACCATCACGGCCTTGAATACCTTGTTCCAGCAAGCTGCTGCCAAGGGCATCACGATCACGGTCGCGGCCGGTGACTCGGGCTCGTCCGATGGCGAGACTGGCAACCACGTCGACTTCCCGGCCTCTTCGCCCGAGGTCGCAGCCTGCGGCGGCACCAGCCTGCCTTCCCTATCGCCAAGCGCCGAAGTCGTCTGGAACGACGGCTCCCAGGGCGGAGCGACCGGTGGTGGTGTCAGCACGCTGTTCGCGCTGCCGTCCTGGCAGGCCAAGGCTGGCGTTCCAGGTGGCAAGTTCCGTGGCCTTCCCGACATCGCGGGTGATGCCGATCCGAACACCGGCTGGAACATCGTGATCGATACGACCAGCGGCCCAACTGTCGTCGGTGGCACGAGCGCCGACGCTCCGATGTGGGGCGCCATAGCAGCCTACATCTCGCAAGCAACTGGCAAGAACGTGGGCTTCCTGCCAGCCGTCCTCTACAGCCTGCCCGCTGGCTGCTTCCATGACATCACGAGCGGCAACAACGGCACCTACGTCGCGAAGGCTGGCTGGGATGCCTGCACCGGTCTTGGAACTCCCATCGTCTCCAAGATCGTCGCTGCTCTCACCACACCTGCTCCGACTCCACCTGCTCCGACTCCTCCCGCGCCGACTCCGCCCGCTCCGACTCCCCCGGCCCCCACGCCGCCCGCGCCGACTCCGACGCCGACGACTCACACCATCGTCGTCACCGGCCCTGTGACGGTCGACGGAAAAGTCGTCGCCTCGTAGCTCTCGGTTGACCTCTGAAGGGCCTGCTTCTTGTGGGGCAGGCCCTTTTTCTTTGCTACTTGACTCTTTGTTCTCCGGGCCTTACTCTCAGGCATTCATGGCGAGGAGAAAACACATGGCTACCTGGAAATCGGCAGTGAGTCTCGGCAAGCACGTGGAAGGCTTCAACGAGGGCGAACTGACCTTACCGACTTTTGTCGCGGCCGTGCAGGCTGAATTTCGAGCGAATCCCTACTACTCGGAGTCCGATATCTGCCACGCGGTGGAAGCTCTCTCGGACTTACACCTACCCGACGTGAAGAGCGAAGGGCAGCGCTTCTTCAGGCCAAAGGCTATTGGCGAAGTGCTCGGCGAGTGTGAGTGCCGTTTGCAACGGCTCGAAACGATTGCCGCCAAGGATCATCGGATCTACGTATCGCGGGTGTTGCGGCACTTCGAGCGCTAGTCCCATGCCGAGGATGCCCATACCGTCCTACGACGCCATGAAGAGGCGTCTGCGCGATGTCCTGCACGAGTGGGGCTACTGGACGGACGACGAACTCGACGTGGTGGCTCAGTTCGTCGAGAAGGAAGCCGTGCTCTACGCGGCTCAGTCCCAGATGGAACATGCCCGAGATGAGCAACCATCCACTCGAAAGAAGTGAACCATGCGAAAGCCCTTCACACTGACCAACGTCCTCGCCGCCGTCTCGAAGCTGGCCAAGACGCCAGTGGAAAATCTGAATGTTATTTCAATCATGGGTGGCCGACTGCCGGATAGCCTCAAGGACTTAGATGCTCCTCTCCTAGGTGACGTTCACATCGAGCAATCGAACGAACGCTCGAAACCGGGGATGGAAGATAGCTGGTTCTTATTCCCAAGTCGAAAGTTTGCTCGCCAGAGGGCTGAAACCTGTGTCGCGGCCTATGCACATGGGAACTTCCCCAGCGACTATGATGACAACGATGTCTCTAATGAGATGGTCTGCCAGGCCCTGCTCCGCATGGTGAATCTTGACGACCTCAAGCCGTGGATCGTCTCTACCGCTCGGGCTCTACACGTGCCGGAGCGTAAGATCAAGACCATGCTCGCAGGAGATCTGAAACGAGCCTTCTTCCGACTCTTGGCTTGTTACCAGCAGGACGAGCTTGCGCCTCGCGTCCTAGACAGCGACGACTACGAAAACGGCAATCACATCATCATGGCTCAGTGTTTTCACGGCCGGACAAAATTCACGGCGAGGAGGTTCAGCCGAGAAGTCGTCGATTTGTTCGGTGAGTTCGACAACTTCGCCTCGAAGTATTGGCACGGGAATAAGGTCTTCGACACGCCCGAGGGGTTCTTCGGCTACGCCTGGATCTACGACAAGAAGTGACGACGAAATTTGTTACTTGACTCTTTGTTCTTGGGCGAGCATGATTTTGGGCATGACGAGATCTCGTGAGGCAATGAAAGCGGCCAGGCGCGCTCCCGCGCCCTTGCGCCAGGAGTGCTTCATCCCCACGTCGGAGGATTGGTCCCCCAACTTCGACGCCAAGGGGCGGCCCGACAGAGACGGGCACCACGTGAGGCTGGCCTTGGTGGAGTTCTTCGACCACAGCGGCTACCGGGTGATGGTGTGGGGTGCCGACGATACAGGCATGGAGCGCGACTTCGAGGGCATAGAGCTTCCCTCGGCACTTGAGCTGTATGCCCTCTTGAGCGGCTGCGGCCCCGTAAATCGAGCAGACCTGACAGCGTTCGGACTGGGGCCAGCATGAGCACTACTATCTCGTCCACGGCTCTGTACCGTTTTCGGGCGAAGGAGCAAGCGACGAAGAACTCTATCGCCCGTAGGATGATGGCACACGCTATTCGGCGCGAACGTCGAGCCAAGCGTTCCTACGATCTGGCTGTGAAGCTGTCCGGTACAGAGGGTGAAGAAGTTCGGATCGCCACGGCCGCGCTACTTGAAGCAATCGATAACACGTTTGGCATGCAGATCATCTTCCGTGGCTACGACGAAGCCTGTCGACGGCTGCGCAAAAACTTGAGGAGCTGACGATGATTGAGGATGAAGACGATCTAGATCTGGAAGCCATGGAGGCGGAGATCTATGAGCAGGAGCAAGCCGAGGAGAGCTTGGAGGCCGAGTTCGCTTGCTGCGACTGCGGCTTCATCAACGACGCTCGGGACGGCCACCATCCTGAAATCCGCTGTCCCGAGTCTGGTCGATGCGGCCAATGCGGAAACGCCTGGCCGTGCGCCGAACACCTGCACCTCGCACCCAAATCTGTTCCGAAGCATGGAGTAGCTTTCAAATCGACGTGGACACCGAAGAAGACAGCGACGCCAATGAAAATGGAAAAGCGCAAATCGAACGAGAAGACATCTGAGAAATCGAAAGCTCGCGTTGGAGGTAGGAAGTGATCGTTCACCGAGCCTTCTCAGTGGTTCACATGAATCAAACCATGCTCATCCGGTTAGTTGACAAACGCAAAGTGGGACATGTGGGCGGCGACAGTTTGCCACGCGGGCGGACCAGTGAGATAGTCACGCGTCATGACATCTCTCATGTTGACCGCTGCGGAA
>Ga0116103_1001064_pt1 | contig 12631 bp, 28 predicted proteins | sample June2015DPH_4_10_2_FD_89714 | JGI IMG/M metagenome (GOLD analysis project Ga0116103, IMG submission 89714) | Peatland microbial communities from SPRUCE experiment site at the Marcell Experimental Forest, Minnesota, USA - June2015DPH_4_100 | ecosystem: Environmental > Terrestrial > Soil >...
AGAACGAGGTGAAACAGAATGAAACAAATTGTAATCTTTGGTGTTATCGCGCTCATCATCTGCGCGATAGGAATAGCTGGCTGTACAACCCAAATCCCCGCACCAAATAACCAGTTGAACACGACTAATGTTACTACGACTTCCGCTGTTTCTAAACCAGTTGTTACACCTACGCCTACCATTGTAGCCACGCCAACGCCGACAGTAACGCCTGTACCTACTCCTGTACCTACTCCTGTACCTACCCCAATAACGCCTACCGTGATGGGAATAAGCATGATGCCCGTTGCAGTTATCCAAGGGGAACCGATCGCTTTTACTGCCTGGGTAAACGCTAACGGCCACGCAGTCCCTAACCTACCAATCAACTGCTACGTGAATGGTGTGTTTATAGGAACGGTATCTTCCGCTAACGGTTATGCACAATTTACCACGGGATCATTGAACGTGCCGCTTGGTACTGTTACGGTAACGGCGTCGTTCGCTGGAAATAGTCAGTACGGTGCATCAAGTCAAGGTGGAAGCTTTAAGTTGGTAGTAGATTTGAACGCCACCAGATGAGTGAACAAAAGAAGCACGTAGAGGGACTGAAAAATGGCTATACATTATCCGCCGTGCTGCGACTGTAAGCATTTGCAACGCAGTAAAAAAACTCGAAAAGGAATTCAGATGTTTTGGGAGTGCGAAGCCGGTGAGAAGGTGAGGCACCCCACGACTAGTTGTAAAAGTTTCGAAGAAGGCTACGTGTCTTAAAAGATGTGACAAAATAGCTCTTACGTAGTGAGGATACAAAAGACATGTTTCGTATCTTAACGGAGAACGTAGGGGGGTTTGAAAAATGACAGAAACAGGATACGAACACATTGGTGGTGAATCTGAAGAGCAACCAGAACCGGACGTGTTGTTAGATTATATCACATATGGGTTCAGTGGTATGCCAGTTCCGAGAAAATGCGCCAAGAAAATATGGAAAAAATGAGGTTTGAAAAATGACCAAGTGCATAGATTGCAAAATGGAGATATTTACTGGGGATGACGGCACGCATCTTTGCGCCGCATGCCACGCGGAACGCTGGAAAAACGCCCAACCATTAGTAACTATTTATGATTTAGGTAAAGAAAAAAAGAGGTCTGAAAAATGACCGATAAAGAAAAATGGCTGGAGATATTAGCCAATTTATACTGGAGCATTGAGGACATAGAAGGCTCCGCGTATTGTGGTTCTATTGCATGCATCCAAAAAATCCTTGACGAATTAGATATAACCCGCGAAGAATTAGATTCATATATGAATGACGGTGATAGTGACTGTCACTGGTGGAACCCCTACTGCAATAAAAACTGGGTTTGTAAGTCATATGAAGAACAATATGAGAAGAAATGAGAGGTTTGAAAAATGACTTTTATTTGTTGTGCGTACACCTTGCACCTACTCTGGGAAGATGAAGTTGTGATTGTAAACGGAGTTCCTTACTGTAAAGAACACGCCAAAGATGTAACGTTTATTCCACGGATGGTAGAACTAGCAGAACGCCAGCGACAAGAGGCCGAACAATGAAACCTATCCCTATTTCAGAAGACTGGATTGATCCTAGAACCCTACCAGACAAAAAACTAAGTGGACTTGCGCGGGGAGCAATCATCGGGTTAATAGTGGTGTTTGTTTTCTGGGCCCTTGTTTTTATTATCGCTGGAGCAATGCTGGTGTTACATTAAAAAGGAGGTGAAATACATGGCTAATATATTCTTCACGCTGGGAGTCGCTATTATAGCTTTCCTAGTACTGCTCCTAATACTAGGATTCCTGGCGCTGTTTTTCTTTGCGCTGTTCGGACCTGTCGGCGTATTGGTGATAGTAGTATTCGTATTACTTCTGCTGTACGCTGTGGTTAAAGTGTCTAGGGGCAGGAAACAGAACGAGGTAGTCGCGTAGTGTCTTCGGATACTACTTTTCTTTTTTCCTTTTGAATATCCGTTTCCACCATGGTTCTGCTGCTGGAAGCAACTTCATAGTGACCAAGCTGTACTCCCCTTTGAGCCATTCAAAATCTAGATTAAGCTTAGTATATTCTTCCTTTTGAATCTCAAGTAGTTTATCCTTATGTTCTAGTTCTTTTTTAAGCATGTCAACATCATGTATCTCTGAACTGTAATACGCTTCAATCGCGTGCTGGATGACCTTCGCCCTGGAAACTCCGTTATCAAGAGTATCCCTCTCAATCTTCTCGGCGAGTTCGGTTGTGAGGTCCAGCTTTATTGATGGCATGCTCTATGAATCACAAGGTGAGATAATAAAGATTGTGATGTGGACGTTAATCTGGATTAAGTTTGCATGTTTTTTATAAAGAAGTTACAAATATGCAAACATGCGCCAGGTCTCCGAAAGACCCCTACCGAAAAAAAGTAAGTAAGGTTAATCGAAAAAATCTCTCGTTTGTTATTGTTTTTCTTATTATTTAAACTTTGTCAAAATGACACAGAGGCGGAACCTTCCTTCCGTTAGGTAGTTTTTAGGGGGTGGCTTCGCGGGAGTTACGCATATTTGCATATTTGCATGTTCTTTATATATGAATAACCCACACTAGTAAATATGGCAAACATCTTTCGACTCAGGCCCGGACTCTCTGATCAGAACCATGTCCGTATACGAAAAGAGCTACGGGACCGGATAGACGGATGTTTTACGTCGGGGTGCTGGGTGATAAAGGACGAAGAAGATACAGGTCAGTTATACCTTTCTAGCAAGGTAATTGATGCGCCGCATGGTCGATATGTGCAGATTCGCAGATACCTTTTTTTGACAACGTGGTACACGCTGCCAGATAGACGAAAGCTTTTTTCATACTGCGAAACTCCGCGTTGTGTTAATCCAACGCACGTAACGTATAAAGGGTTCCAGCCACCGTACAGTCGGGTTACAGAGCTTATCGAGTGCGAGTGGATATCAGAAGATGAAGTGAAAAAGTGGTATGAGGGTAAGAAAAAATGAACGACACAGAACTTTTAGATGACCTCCTCAAGATTTTGGAGAATCACGCTGGCAGGATAGACTTTGACACAATAGCTGTTGGGAGAAACAACGGTCTGACGAAAAAAGAAGTTGATGAGCTAGTTACGTGGGTCAAGAAAGAACGTACGGAAGAACAGCTAAATGAAAAAATCAGGCAAGAAGTTAAAAAGCAATTAGGTAAACGCCGTTAATTGTTCTCTCCACACAACATTGCCCTGTAACAGCAACTTGTCACACAGCTTTATTATACCACAAACCAATAAGCTTAATACTTAAGGCTGCATTGACCAGTTCCCACTTATGGAGGGGTGAAGGAACATGGCAACCACAAAAGAAGAAAAAGAAACTGAAAGAAAATTACCACACGAAACGAAACGGCTTTTTATCAGCACTAAGCTTATTCGTCCTAATCGGTTCAATCCACGGACCGAGATAGACAAAGAAAGCGATTCAGAGTTACTACAAAGCATCGCGGTTCGCGGCGTAGAAACTGAAATACGAGTTCGTCCTCTCGAAGAACCCGACGAAGAAGGACACTATTATGAAGTCTTTGACGGGGACCGCAGGTTGCAGGCCGCGATCAAGGCAAAGCATGCTACCGTTCCAATCATCATTTTATCCAAATCAGACGATGAAGTCCTGGAATACGGCCTCGTATCAACAATCCGCCGAGGGCTGCGCGGCGTCGAGATGGGAAGGACTCTTTTAGAACTCCAGAAGAGGTTTAGCTCAAAGTACCCAAACCAGAGAGCAATGGCACGCAAGCTTGGCATCTCGACCGCCAGGATTAATCAATACATAAAGCTCGTCACGGATCTGGACCCGGAAGTACAGGATTTAGTCGCACCGGCAGATCAGCGGGGGAATATACCAGAAGGCGCGATAACCGACCGAATAGCGTATGAGATATCCCATATCCCTGACAAGGAACGGCAGCGCGAAGTAGCTAAAGAAATCGCGACGCACCCGAAGCTCACTAGCGATAGAGCTAGGCTCCTGGTCTACGAGGCACGCGACGAACCTGAAACACCAGTACCGGAATTAACGCAACGACGATTAGAGCATATCACCCCGTACAGACCTACGCTTGTAATGTCAGCAGAAGATTACGAAGCACTAAAGTCCGGGAAGAAAAGGGTCTTAATAGAGCGGAAGCGCAAGCCGGGGATGCAAAAGGACGCGGTAGTAGAACCGCTCATCAAAGCCGAATCGCTTGAGCTCGCAGACGTGTTCGACCGCCCGTTAGGTAGGTTCAAAGACCTCGACGCAAAGAGCGCAGGGTATCCTGACCTTGAGAGCTTTAAAGAAGCGTGGTTAGAACGGTTTGGCGGGGAGTGGAACCCGCAAGAAGTAGTGTACGTCCTGTTGTTTAAGTGAAGCCGATTAATCCAAGATTAACTTTTTTTTCTTTTCTTTTTCCTAGAAATACGTTTATATAGAATATACGCTTTGTATGTAGTACAGGAGGTTTATGTGGGGATGAAAACTATAGTAGTGAACGATGAAACCCACGCGGAGCTCAAATCGTGGGGGGAGTTTGGGGAGAGCTTTGAGGACGTGATTAAGAAGTTGATGAAGTGTTGTAAGGAGAAGCGAAAAAATGAGTAACGAAAAAGATTTTAAAACTATTAAAGATGAAATCATTGCGGACCTTACCCAGGGCAGCGTTACCAAAAAAGAACTTATCGAACAAACAGTGACTTACGATAATTTAGATACATTTGTCACCAGCTTACTCGTAGAGGCAAATGAAGTAGGATTAGATCATTTGAATAAAGAACTTGAGAAATTAGGACTGCGTTTTCGATGGGATGGTTCGATACATCTAGTAGAAAGCGGGGAGGAGATAGACGACATGTTCGCCCGGGGGGAAGAGTCAGCAGACCTAAAGATAACCAAAGGTATCACCGAAGAAATAATTGAGGGGGTAGAAGCGAAATGACAAAATATGAAATGTTAGATCTTCCATTGAATCTTATAGTTCCATCGGAAGATAATCCAAGAGAAGAGTTTGACGAAAATGAACTAAAAGCACTTGCAGGAAACATAAAAGAACATGGACTTTTAGAAGAGATCTCCGTTCGTAAGGTCGGAGATAAGTTTGAGATTGTTGATGGGGAACGTCGATGGAGAGCAGTCACGATTCTTGGTTGGGATATAATCCGTGCTAAAGTCTATGGCATAACGGCGTTCGAAGCGCAGAACATAAGATTATCAGTCTTGTTTATGCGTAAGGGCGTCAAGGACGCTTCTTTGGAGAAAAGAATATACGCGCAATACAAAGCGGGAAGAGCGAACGGAGAATTTAAGGGGGGGTTTGAAAAAGATAAAGGTTATGAGGCTATGACCAAAGCGACAGGAATCGCGCCCACGGTTATAAAACAATATGTAACGGCAGCACAAGAGAGAGAAGACCATAGATCTATGGACTTCCCAGAAGAAGCAACACACATAGACCTTTTCGAAACAAGAGCATTAGAAAAAGACGCACCGGCTGCCCGAGACGAGCTATTGAAACAGCGCGTAGAAAAAAAGGCAACCGTAAGCGACATAAGACAGCGTATTAAAGCAATCAAAGACGTCCCCGAAGAACTTATATTACCAATAGCCAAAGGGGAGATCACCCCCGAAACCGCACGTAAACTTGCCGACGTAAAAGATCCCCAGATGCGTGAGCAGCTTATAGCAGAGCGTCTAGCAATTAAGGAAGAACTAACGCTTGAGGAGGAAGAACACGATAAAGAAATAGAAGAGGTAAAAGTAGGCAAACAAAAAACCGCACGACAAATAAAAGCAGACGTGTCAATGCTAGAGCACAACAACGTCATAGAGAGTAATCTTTATGACCTGCACGTAGATGCATTGGCGGGTATACGGGCAGATCACATAAATTCTGTAACAGATCTGCATCAAAGAGCACGTTGCTGGGAATACGTGCGTAGAATACAGGTTCTTTGTGATAGGGCCCTTAGTCAGGCCCATCACACAATAGAGGCAGAAATAGTAGGAGAGGGATATGTCCAGTGAGGGGAAATGGGATGTACATAAGAAAAACGGGCGTAAACCATCACAAACACCAAGTCCAGATCAAAGGGCGTTTGACAGGTGTCACTATAAAACGGGGTACGCGCCATTTTTGAAATTAGAAAGAGCTAAGGATCTAAAATGGGTATCTTGGGATGCCACACATCTATCGCTTGAAGTGTCAAGACGATTAGATAATTGCATAGTTAACACACGCAACTTGTTTAGGACTTTTTTACAATATCAGACACCACAAGACTATCGTATAGGTATGGCTCTGCTTGGTGAAATGACATATGAAAGTAGGGACGAAGAAAAAAAACGCGTACTCCACAATTTTGAACAAGTGTATCATAAGCAGCCAGTTTGGGCGGATCGAAAAACAAAGTTGTTCCACGTTCCAGGACTTGAATGGAAAGAAATCAACGATACCAAAATATTAGGAAGAACAGTAAACGCCGCGCTGACGAAACTAAAAGAGGGTGTTGGTTGCTTTGAAGACCTAAAAACATTTGCACCTCAGCAAGAAGTGCTAGAAGCCACACTTGAATTACGGCGGTTAATATATGGGCCATCTCCACCCAGCGAGGAAGATACCGACCACTCCGAAAACTAGGACCAAATAAGCTACGTTTATACCTAAACTTTCTTGAGAATTAGTTTACGCGTTCTTGTCTAAATGAAGCAATCTTGTTAACTCAGGTTAACATTGCTTCCCTTTCTTACCTTTCTTTTTACTTTTAGAGTCAAATAGCAAGGTTTAAGTATTAAGCCTACATTGGGGTATATGCAGACGTTAGAAAAGTTAATCTTGGATTAACAAAAAATTAAGCTGGATTAACCTCCCGGCTGCAAAAAAAGAAAAAAGGACATGGTATAGATGAACCAAATAGAACTTAAATCTTCCGTTGTTGGTGTTGTAATGACCGACAAGGCGGACCAGATTTTAAAGGCGCTGCGTACCTCGAGGAACAACATCAAAGTGCTTTCAGATCAAATAGCTGACAAAGAGTGCGGAGCTAAAGCGGTCGAGGACCAGCTCAAGATTGCACAGGCGGAGGCGTTTGTTAAGGCCGCTACTGCGACAAGGCAAGACGGTAAGCTCGTAAATCCTAATATCGACAGCCAAAAAGCAGCATCTGAGATTATACTCAAAGAGGTAGATGGTTACGACGCCACGCTCGACGCACATCGGGACATGCTTAAAGAAATCCAGGTCAAGAAGAACACCATAGTCTGTGAGCACGAAAGAAGGGGCGATCTCAAGACAGAAGTGGAGCTCCTAAAGCTCTTAATGGCCGAGGCGATTTAAGATGCAAGTAGGATACACCGAAGATTGTCCTGTTCTCGGCGGACAAATCAATCCTACGAACTGCTCAGGCTGCACTGAGAACAAAGTGTGTTTTCCAAAGTTCAGCGAACCCATGTATGCCACAGTGAACGACATAAGTTATTTACTCAGCCTTATTGACGAGCTGCGGGAAGAGCTAGGAGTTAGACGATGAACAACGGTAAAAAGCTCAAATTTAAATCACTTCCGTGGCTCTCTATCCTAAAGGTTTACTGGCTGTGCCTCATTAATGGAATTGCCACGGTCCTTCTTGTTTACGGGCTGCTGTTGATAATTCAAAAATGAGGGAAAAATGGATAGTTGTCGTATTTGGGATGGTGGTGTAACTGGCAGCGGTTACGGTTGGATGTGGGATAAGGAGAATAAGCGCTACGTCTCTCCACATCGTTTTTATTTTGAAAAGTTGGTAGGGCCGATTCCTGAAGGCTTATGCGTGTGCCATAAATGCGATAACAAGCTATGTGTGAATCCTGAGCATCTATTTTTAGGTACACAGAAAGACAATATGCAAGACTGCGCAAAGAAGAATCGCCTCGGACCAAACAACCATAAGCATCCTTCAGGGGAAAAGCTGTCTTTTTCTAAATTAACCAATGAGCAAGTAAAATTGATACGGTGTGAGTACACAGCAGGCAGCGGAGAAAGATTAGCGGCGCGTTATAACGTGAGTGCATCAGCGATTTATGCGGTTATGCGCGGAAGAACGTGGAAGGAAGATGGGTACACTAACTCGGCAAGATATGGTAATAAGTTCTGTCAGGAGCAGATAGATGAAATTCGCTCTAGGTTTAAAGAGGAAGGGGGGTCATTTGCACGGTTGGCAAGGAAATACGGCGTTCACAGAGGAACGATAGGGAGAATAATAAAAGGTAAAACATGGAGAAAAAGGGAGGTAGGGCTGAATGGACGAAATGGTAAATAAAAACAACCTAGACGAACACGACGCACTTTGGGAAGCTATCGCACGAATTGAAGACGCACAGGCGAAACAACGGAAAGAGATTGAAGAACTTAGTAAGGGGGACGGCAACCACGCTGAAACGGCAGACATCAAAGTACCGTGATAAGTGGGAAGCAAAGAACGGGCAGCTTGACCTCCTTGATAAAGGGATTATTCGTTGCCTCTACGACCGGCCTGGGTCCAGCATGGTACGGGTCCAGGCGTGTCTTAATTTTGCTGAGCGGTACGGCAGAATCAAATACGGTATAATACTCACCCGGATTCGTACGCTCGAGAAAGCGGGGATACTTAGTACTGAACGAATCAGGAACGAAAGAAGATGTTTCTTAACGCAGCCGGCACGGGAAGCATGGCGGAGCGGCAGGTATGGAGCTTAAAACAGGCGCGGACATCAACGGACGAAGACTAGCTTACCCCTAGCCATGGTTCATCTCCTTTATCCGTTGACCGCAATGCCTAAAAAATAAATCGGTGCAGACATCATGAGCCAAGTTAAAAAAACCTTAGCATCGAACACTGGCCAAATTTTTCACCTCGGCTTGACTCATGACTGCGTTGCCGATTTGTCACGACAAAAGGATACATGACAATTAAAGCAGACAATCTGTTACTCTCCACATACAAGAGAAATGACGATTGGCCTAAACTACGACGGCGGTTTAAAAAAAGGCATCCTGAGTGTGCGGCGTGCGGCGGGAGGTCAAAGGGCAACAACGTCGTTCACCATGTTAAACCCTATCAATGGTATCCGGAGTTAGAAATGGAAGAGTCAAATCTAATCACACTTTGTAAGTCGCACCACCTTACATTCGGTCATTTAATGGACTATAAAAGTTGGAACCCGAATGTCGTAGAGGATGTGGCAGCGTGGAATCAGCGTATTAAGGAACGTCCTAAATGGATTAGGAGGTAAAAATGTCTACTGATTCTGAAAACAGACACCATAAAGCGTGGGTAGCCCGGAGAAAAGAGGACGGCTGGAAAAAGCTTAGTATCTGGTTACCGCCAGAGCTCGCACACCAAGTCGAACGATACGCATCAAGAGAGATGATGCCCCAGGCTACGGTTATCGAGGTGATTCTAAAGGACGCGCTATTAAAAACGTAAAAACCAGGCCGAAAACGTAGAAACACTAAAGATTGATTACGTTAATTTGAAAGGGGGAAAACTTCTTGAAACCGAGGCAAGAAGAGATTAGATGTCCGTGCGGCAGGCAATTCATAAGGACTAACTGGAAGGTCGGGTCGCAGGGCGCACACGTCGAGAACGATGGCCGTCCGAGAGAATACTGTGACTCGTGCCGTGAAGCACGTTCACACGGGCGCCGTTACGGGACTGCTTTAAAGGAGGTGGGCTGAATGTGGCCATTGCTTGACTACATCTACATCAGCTTAGTACTCGGTATTTTTATTATCGTCTACCTAGCTGTAAGTCTGCCGTTATACGCGATAGAACGTCTAAGCAGGAAACATGAAAACTAAACCAAATGAGTTTTACCAGTGTGCTATGGCGGTAATCGGGAAACCGTGCGCTCCTAAAGAACTTGCTGCGTTTACTGAGACAGGGGTAGTACAGACACTAAGGAACCTTAAAGAGCTTAATAAAAAAGGGTTGGTTGGAATGGTACTGTCACGTGAAGATGGCAGGAAAACGCTGTATTATCTAAAGGGGAAACAATGAATCTACCGTGCGATTGCTGCGCTCATGCTATTCGGAAAGATGGAAAGTATCACTGCGAAACCAGGGGCTTTGATATTCCTAACGTAGATGAAGCCCCGGCTATCTGTGATTTCTATTCTCGAAAAGCGTGCGACTAATGGATAGATGCGACACCTGCAAAAATAGTCGTGTAATGAACAACTTACGGGTTCGATGTCTTGAAACAGACGAAATCCTGAGTGCATTTACCGAAGCCTGCTCACTTTACGATTGTAAAGGCAGTAAACACAATCGCGGCTGGGGGGTTATTAAAAAGCTAATGGGGGGTGTTTAGGTGGGTAGAATGAACAGGCAGAAGATAGAACGAAGAATAGAAAAGTATCTTAAAGAAGTCAGGGAAATCAGGCTAAACAGACTAGTCCCGAAGGGGTACAGGACCTACTGTTTCAGACACCGTAACGCCACGAAGGACCACGCAACCAACTTTGCTGTCGTAGGAATATGGCTTTTCTTTCTAATACTTGCGTTTGGGGTTTTGAGGTAGATGCCGAAGCGGTCAAAGACAAACTACATCAATCGACATAAATTACTTATGCACGCTCTTGTCGGTCATGAGAACTCAAAAGGAACGTTCAAAGGCGGACAGAACTACCACATCGTCCGGGGCGTCTATAAAAGACAAAAGCCACTTATAATAAAATACGTATTCAACTCACACTCACACAAGACAGCATTAAAAAACCTACCTACTTTTTTCAAAACGGTTATTAAACCCCTATGGCTGCCCGCTCTTACGAAGGTATGGACTAACGGCGCGGAAGAGGCTGAGAATTTCATTAAAGACTGGCACGGTACGGTTAAGAAGATAGCCAAAGCAGATTATCAGGATTATGCCGACCAGTTCCTAGCTGACCACGGTGCCAGCAAAATAGATGGAATTACGGATACTGACCAGCAATGGCTAGCCAATACCTTGAGAAGCGGCGTATCAGAAGGACTAAGCACGTCGGATATTGCTTCTAACTTAACTGATGACTTTGATGATATGTCAGATTCACGCGCGATGACTATAGTGCGTACCGAAACAAACGGTGCGTTTTCTTATGCGAGCAACGAAACGGCAAAGGATCTACTTCCAGACGGATCAACGAAAGTTTGGTGGACCACATCAGATAACCCACGTCCAAGTCATCAGGATATGGAAGGAACTGAAATCGACATTGATGACGTATTCGAGTTTGACGACGGTGAGTGTGCATATCCTTGCGATCCCGATGGTCCAGATGCTGAAACCATAAATTGTATGTGCGTACTGGAATATTCAGCGGGGAGCACGGAAACAGAAGAAGAAAATGACTGAACTCACATTTGGAAGATGCACTCGTTGTAAAGAAAAAGTCTCAGGACACGCAGTGTACTACGATGGTGTATTGTTCTGCGGATGGTGCGAACTTGACACATACTTCACGCGACTAGAAGATATCTTAAAAGGATTCTCAGGATGAGGTGAATATCCCAATAAAATGCCCCCACTGCAACTTTCCAGTTTTACCGACACCAAACCTTTCTTTCAACGGTGAGCAATGGTATTTGCTCTGTCCGAGGTGTCAGACGGTTATGTGTCTACCAGTAAGCTGCGGAGCCGGTTCTAACCCGCTTTTGGGGGTATGGAACAACGGAGGTGAAAGATGACTTTCAGGTTTAGGTATATCATACAAGATTTGAAATATAGATTACGGTACATTTTACCCCCAAAACCTGAACCGATTGCTCAAAAGACTAAACAAGAAAGGCGCATGTGGTGTATCAGAAAGAATGAGAAGCGCATGCGCCATATACGGATGAATGTTCAGCATCGAAAGGAGTATGCGTCGGAATATGCAAAGGACCACTACAGGCGCAAATACTCAAAATATTGGGACATAGAGACCAAATATGCTCTATCGCCACCATGGTTAAAAGAAAAATGAGCGAATCTAAAAAACAAATCCTGCTTCAAAGGGTAACGGCACTAAAGCGCCTCGCAAAAATGGCCGCTGCTAAAGAAAAATCGCCTAAGCTGTCTGAAATAGATTCGTGGGCTGCTGAACTAGAGAGTTTTATTAAAACGTCAGGACACTAGAAATGACACGAGCATGCGAAAAGTGCGGAAATCCTATAGCTGATGGAGACCTGGCCGAAGTCTTATGGAAATCCCCCCAAAGGTGGCACCTGCACTCGTTTTGTACTAGGTGTCATGCCATAATCTACGCCGATTTCATATATCGCTATAACCTAAAAAGAGCTCCAAAATGAGTAAAAAGGTCGTCGCTTGTCCGCTCACTCGTACGACGGTCGAGGTCAGCTATTGTGAGACGTTCTGTGAACTTTACTGGGTCTGTGTAATCTATAAAAATGAATGGAAAAGAGCTGTTGATTGAGTTTCTAGTAATCATGTTCTCAGTCATTAGCGCGGAACTAATCGTTATAGCTTTACAGTGGTGGATACATTGAAACCTTCAGTTGAATCGTGTCGTTTGTGCAAGCATTTCGAGAAAGAAGAAACAAATTGTAAATTAGGACGTGAGTGCGACTGGACCGGCTGGTGTCCATCATTTCGTAATCGCATTATAAATATGACGTTGAC
>Ga0116103_1001098_pt1 | contig 12355 bp, 8 predicted proteins | sample June2015DPH_4_10_2_FD_89714 | JGI IMG/M metagenome (GOLD analysis project Ga0116103, IMG submission 89714) | Peatland microbial communities from SPRUCE experiment site at the Marcell Experimental Forest, Minnesota, USA - June2015DPH_4_100 | ecosystem: Environmental > Terrestrial > Soil > Wetlands...
AGCGCTCGAGCTGCTCGACCTTGTCGGGATTGTTGGAGAGCAGCCGGACGCGGGTGACCCCCAGCGCCCGCAGCGCCTGCGCCGAAAAGCGATAACTGCGGGTGTCCGCGGCGAAGCCGAGGCGCTTATTGGCTTCCACGGTGTCCATGCCGCCGTCCTGTAGTTCGTAGGCGCGCAGCTTATTCATGAGCCCGATGCCGCGGCCTTCCTGGGGGAGATAGAGCAGAACGCCGCAACTGGCGCGGCCGATGAGGCGCAGGGCGAGTTCGAGCTGCGCGCGGCAATCGCAGCGCAGCGAAGCGAGCACGTCGCCGGTGAGGCACTGCGAATGCACGCGCACCAGCGGAGTGGACTTCGGCGTGACCCGGCCGCGGACCAGCGCCACAACCTCTTCCTGCGGCCCGCGGCCTTTGATGCCGAAGATGGTGAAGCGGCCGTAGCGCGTGGGCAGAAGGGCGCGCGCGACGATGCGCGGCGCCGCCTTGACGGAGGACCTGGATTTTGAGGGCATAAGCAATCAGTATAACAGGGAGGCCAAGCCCGCGCGGAGGTACGTAAACAGCCAAGTTGCGAGCGACGGCGCTTTACATGGAGCAGCGGATTGGCTAGCGTTAGCGGAAGCAAACGATGAACATACTCTCCGCCAGCAAAGACCTGCTGTTCATACTGCTGCTGAAGCTGTGCGTGGCGGCGGCGCTCGCGGCGCTGCTGGCGCGGTGGATGATGTTCCGGGAAGTGGTCTTCACCGAGGAACGCAACTCCGACCAGAAACTGAAGCTGATGCTGTTCATGACGCCGCCGCTGATCGTCGGCGTGGCGCTGCGGCTGGTGGGATTCCCGTACCGCTTCGCCGATTTGACCCTCGAAGGAGCGTTCCTGCTGGGCCTGCTCGGAGGACGCACGGTAGGCCCGATCGGCGGCTCGATCGTCAGCCTGCCGGCGTTCCTGAACCACGAATGGCTTTCGATGCCCGTGGCTGCTGCTGCGGGGCTCGTGGGCGGGTTGATCCGCCAATTGATTCCCGACAAGGAAGACATCTGGAATTTCGGGCCGTTCACCTTCCTGAACATTCCCAAAGCCATCGTGCGCTTGGTGCGGCGAGGCGAAATGACCTGGGAGATGCTGCCGCTGGCCGCTTGCGCGGCGCTCGAGCTGGGACGGATTTCGCTCGCCCGGGCGACGAAGCCTTCGTGGCTTTTCGCCATCGACGTGCGGCACGACTGGGCGCTGGTGGCGGTCGTGCTCACGACCATGATGGCCGTGGCCATTCCCATCAAGATCTGGCACAACACCCGCAACGAAATGAAGCTGGAGCAGAACCAGCAATTGCTCCTCAAGGCGCGCATGGACGCGCTCTCCAGCCAGATCAACCCGCACTTCCTCTTCAATACGCTCAACACGGTCCTGGCGCTGATCCGCTTCGAGCCGGATACCGCCCGGGGAGTCGTCCTGAAATTGAGCAAAATCCTGCGCCGCCTGCTCCGCAAGCACGAAACCTTCGTGCCGCTGCGCGAGGAGATCGAGTTCATCGACGATTATCTGGACATCGAAGTCGCGCGCTTCGGCCGCGACACGCTGCAAATCATCAAGCGCATCGACGACGAGACCCTCGAGTCGTTCATCCCCAGCATGCTCCTGCAACCCATCGTGGAGAATTGCCTGAAACATGGCCTGGCGTCGAAGATCGATGGCGGGCAGATCCAGCTCCGCACCATGACGCGCCAGGGAAGGCTCGTCATCGAAATCGAGGACAACGGAGCGGGCATCCCGGAAGAGAAGATGCCGGGCGTGTACGTCGAGGGCATCGGCCTGAGCAACGTGCGCGAGCGGCTCCGCGTGCTCTACGGGAACGAGTTTCATCTCGACATCCTCAGCCGCGCGGGCGAGGGCACACTGATTCGCATCGAGGTGCCCGAAGTGGTGAGCACCACGGTGGGGTAGCATCGGCGTCATTCGCGGAGCGCCACGCCTACGCCAAGGCTGCGGCGGGCAGGCCCTCCTAGGTTGAAGCTGCGGCGGGCAGGTAAGCGTGATGGTATGGCGGCCAGGGCTGTGGAAAAGTCCCCCTCGATTCGTCCTCGCCCGGGATGCCGATCCTTCGTCGGATCGCCACCCCCACCCCCCACCCCCACCTATTTTTGTAACTGCGGATTCTAAAGAACCTTAAGGGCGATTATGCATTTGACACAGAACGGAGTGAAGTAGATGAGCCGTGACAGGGCTTTTAGTAATAACAGGTTTGCTCAGAGCAGTCCCTTATTTCGTTTCCAGTTTCGCAAGGACCCCATGCACCCCGTGTAAGGTTCCAATTGCAGGTTTCCGTTTCATACCAATGCCCGGAAGTATCAGCATATCGCCACCGTAGCCTGATAATCACGCTATGCAACGGCGCTACGTTTGGGAAATTGGCTGGGAAGGCGTCGGAAGCGAGAATAACAAAGTCGTCTTTAGTTGTTGGCAGGATAGTTTCGACCTTGCTCAAATAGTCGATGTTGTCAGACCTTCCGACAATCGTTATTTCGCTTCCCCATCGCAACCTAACAGCAGGGGACTTTCCAAAATTGGTGTAGTGGACAGTGACCGCGAATCTAACGGGAAGAAGGCCTTCTTCTACGTAGATGTTGGGATGATCGGCAGTATTATCGGCAATCCAAACATAGGGACGTTGATCTTTAACAAAAGCCTTGCGAGCGTCAACAAGCTGAATCCAAAGAACGCTGAAAGACCCCATCGCAAAAATAGCGAGGACAATAGTTGGAATGACCATCCACCAATCTGGCGATTGCCTCTCTTTGGTTGGCTTCTTTTTGTTATCGCTGGTGCTATTGAGGTTTTCGGACTTTGGTGTGCATTCATTTTCGGACGGTACCAGTTTTACATGAAGCGGTTTGGTTGGGGAGTCGCCTGTCTGGTATTGGAGATTTTCGTGATGGTGCTCGCCATCGTGCTTATGACTCACGGTCTATGCCTTACTCTCTATAGATTCTAGCTGTATCTTGCACCTTCGCTGCGAGGCTATAACACAATCAAGTACCGCGCAAGGTACGATTAAGGAGCAAGCTCCTGAAAATCCTAGTAAAATCTGGCTCGCTTGCTGATACAAACTGAGACAAACGGCGACGCAACGCAATGCTAGGCTTTGTAACGAGAAAATGCTTGACGCGATGCGTGTCTTGGTATATATTTCCTTCCATGAACGACCGAGAGTACCGCCGACTAAGGGCCGAAGCCGAGGCTGAGTACAAGCGCAAGCTAGAAGCCATCGAAACTGTCTGGAAGATGTCTGGCGCATCTACCAGCAACGGGACTGGGGCGTCTGGAAGCAGTATGAGTAGAGGCGCTCTTCTCGACGCGGTACGTGCTGCGGTTAAGCTGATTCCAGGCGGTGATTTCACTATCAAAGAAGTTGCGGAACAGATCGAGCATAGTAACTCTGCGTTGGCCTCGCGGGTCAAGAAAGCCTCAATCTCCGGGACGCTAAAGAGACTTGCCGATGACAAAGAGATTGTCGTGGTAGCTCTTGGTAGTGGAAAGAGAGCTAGCAGGTATCGGAGGCCAGTAGGGTGATATAGAAATTAAAAGGCCCGCCGTTGCAGCGGCGGGCCACATTCCCTTGCCCTAGAAGCAAAGGAGCATTTCGTTGACAAACCTAGAGTATAACCGTTCCCCACCAACAGTCAAGAGAAAACTTCCTTAGCTGTGCCCTCGACGCGGTGATCCGAGTGGTCGAAGGTTGCCTGAATTGCAGTCAGGCGCTGCTCCTAGAGCAGCCATCGTGGGTTCGAATCCCACCCGCGTCTCACAGTTTGGGGCTGTGGCAGAGCGGTCTAATGCGCCGGACTTATAATCCGGTGAAACGTGTTAGCGCACGTTCCGAAGGTCCGAACCCTTCCGGCCCCGCCAAGCTGTGCTATCATGCGCCCATGGGAAAGAAACTACAAGTACGCAAAGAGCAATTCGACGCGGCTCTTTCAAGACTCATTCATGCAAAGCCGGTACCTCGCACGTCGATAAAGGCCAGTAGCAAGCGCAGCCCTAAGCCGATACTTGGGAAGTGAGCTTCCTGTATGAAAGTGCTTCGCCGCGCACTAGGTTCTTGAGCGTTCCATCGAACATCTGCAATTGTTCTCCCCGCCGATTGAACCTGTAGGAGAACTCATCGCAGTAGCGGCCCAGGTGCTTTATCGAAACGTTCGGAACGCACGAACCACGGAAGACCGCGGCTACAGGGCAGCAGATGACGGAGAGGCGAAGAGGGCGGGGCAATGCGAGGAGGGCACAGCCTCAGGTCTGAAGGCCTTCAGCTACCTGGCATCGACTCCAAAGTCGTATATAACGACTGTGGTACCAGTCGCGGTGCCAGCCCCTCTTGTGGCGGAGATAAACGCATATTCGCCGGGCCTCAGATCTTGCGCCGGCGTAACCTTGTACATGCCGGAACGTATCCGATCGGAACTGAACAGGGCTACTCTCTTTTCGTCAGCACCCATGGTCGCACTTCCAAAACCCACCTTTGAAAATGTGGTCTCCCGGTGATCGCTCTTAATCTCCAGGGATTGCAGCGAGAATTGATTAGGGCTAGTAATTAAGTCTTGTCCGCCGTATCCGCCCAAGCTACTAACTGCGGGAAAGTACATGTAAAACACGGGCCTCGCGTCCGTGGTGCGCACGGCGGCGCGAGGGCCGGCAAGCTCAGCTTTCATCTTGCCTTTCTTCGCCCCAAACGTAAAGGCGGCTGCCAGGAGACCGGATGTCTTTGCACTCTGTTCGCCGGCCTGACTAACAAAGACCATCTTCCGTTTCCCGTCCGGCGCACTGGTCATGACGTAGACGCCGACCTCATGTGGCGCCATGGGATCGTCCGGGTCTTGAGCCGTGGGGGCCGGCGCGGAAGCGGCGGGTTGAGCCGCCGGGGCCGACGCGGAAGCGGGAGTCTGAGCCGCGGGCGCGGCGGTCGCAGGCGCAGCAGCCTTCTTCAAGATCGCCACTACTACCTTGTCGCTGGCCCCAGCACGCTTCAGGGCGATCAGCCCGTCCGTGGAGGTGTCATAGTTTCCCGGCTGGGCGTTGATGGTGGCGACGATCAGATCGTCCGACAGCCTGGCCTTGACGAGCTTGATGACAGCGTCATTGTTGAGCGTCTGCTGGCCTACGAGCAGTGAGCAGAATGCCAGAAATAACAGTGTGAGAAAGCATTTACGCATGACGCTGCTCCTAAGTCTCACCTGACGGTGTGCTGCGTCCCGTGTTGGGGCATGCTCTTCGAGGAGGCGAGACGATTTGTACGCAATTTCTACTCCTTCACGGACAGCGAAGGCAAGGAAAAAATCCTCGTTAATCGCGACGTGAGAAACCGAGCCAACTGCACGCAATTTGGGCAACTTGGGCGGCTCTTCGCCGTCGTAGAACAGCTGGTAGAGCGGAACTTCCAGCGCCCGGGCAAACTTCTCCATGGTCTCGATGGCCGGAACGGTATGGCCATTCTCGACGCGGGAGATGTAGCAGCGCAACAACCCGGTGCGCTTCTCGATGTCCCCTTGGGAGAGCTTCTTCTCTTCGCGCAGAGCGCGAAGGCGGTCGCCGATAATCATGTTTTGTAGCTCCTCCGTTTTGGACAATGGAAACGACTTGAACGAACGGCCGGCCGGCCGGCCGGGAAACAAGTAAATCCCGACCCTGGGGGACGCAGAAGCTGTAATGCACCCCGCTAAAACTGGACAGCCTACCTAGGTAGAATCGGGGCCTCCAACAGGAGGCAGCATGGGCAGCGGGGGGGAGGGGCGCGGGGCGGGGCGAGGCGAGGAGGGCACAGCCTCAGGTCTGAAGACCTGAGTTACATAGCTGCGGGATGACGGAGAAAAGCCAAGATGGGGGTCGGACGGCGCCCGCTACAAACAAAGCCCGCGGTCTGAAGACCGCGGCTACAGGGCAGAGGCCGTCGATCGCCGCGTAGTGGAGAGCAGTCCTACCCCCAGGCCTCTTGCGTCGGGCGGAGCATTGCATGCGGAGGCGGCCAGATATACATTGTCGATCGGCCGGGAAGTCAAAAGGGAAATACCGGTTTAACCAGTTCGGAGGACACTATGTCGCCACGTACAGTGTTTCTTAGCAGGTTGATTGGGCTCTACGGCATTCTCGCCGGGCTGTCTATGGTCACGCACAGACAGGCGACTGTGGAGACGATCACGGCGCTAGTTCACAACCCGCCGGTGCTGTTCCTCGTCGGTGCGATCACGCTGGGCGCCGGCTTGGCGATGATTCTGGGCCACAATATCTGGTCAGGCGGCGTACTGCCGGTCATCGTCACCCTGGTCGGTTGGTTAACGCTGATCAAGGGCCTGCTGTTTTTGTTCCTGTCGCCGGGGGCGGCAGTGGGATTTTTCCTCGGGGGACTTCACTACGTACAGTTTTTCTACCTGTACGCCGCGATTTCACTCATTCTCGGCGCGTATCTGACCTATGGGGGGTTCAGGTCAACATCGCGTTAGCGAGCGTCCGCGCAAGGTGAAGAGGGCACAGCCTCAGGTCTGAAGACCTGATCTACATAGCTGCCGGACGATGGAAAGAGGCGGAACGAGAAAAGCCGCGGACCTGAGGGACAGGTCCACGCTACACGACTACACGCGCCGTCACAAGCGGAGACACGCAGGCTGAAAGCCTGTGCTCCAGTGGAAAACAAACACAACAGAGTTTCGGCAAGTTAGTTGGCGTTCCAATACGCGTGCTGTCCGACGAAGTCGTCGTCCGGGAAACTGGCGAGGATGAGCCGCCGGACTTTCTGAATGTCCAGCGAACCCTGTTCTCTGTAGAGCGCTTTGCCATCGGGTGCGACGAGCACGGTATAGGGAACGGCGCCGCTCCAATCCGGATCGAATGCTTTCATCTCTTCGTAAGGGTCCATGGTGCCGAACACCAAATTGCGCGTGGAGGCGTGCTGCGAATCAAGAAAGTGACGGACACCTTTTTCTTCGTCAGGGTAGTTGATGCTGACGGTCACGAGTTCGAAGGGGCGCTTGCGATACATGCGCCAAGTTTTTTGCAGGTCCGGAAACTCGGCGGCGCAAGGCCCGCACCAGGTGGCCCAAAAGTTTACGAGCAAAGTTTTCCCGCCTGGATTGCGACGGAGGGCGCGCATTTCCTCGGGGCCGGCTTTCTCCAGGGGAACGGGCTCCTGTTCGATGTTTTTCATTTCGGCGTCCTGGGAGGCTTCCTTGTAAGCCCATTTGATGGAACAGCCGACCGCCGGAGTGTTCTCCACGGGAACGGGACGGCCGGCGAGGAGGGCATCGAGGGCGTTGCGGGCGTCAGGGACTTTCGCATAGGCTTCTCGCGGGTTGCTGTCCACGCGTCCCTGATAGCGAAGCTTACGCTCCCGATCAAAAACGAAAACGTGAGGCGTGGCGACCGGGCCGTACTGGCGCGCGACTTCCTGCGTTTCTCCGTCATAGAGGAACGGAAAATTAAAGCGGCGGTACTCGGCGCGAATCTTCATTTCGGCGAGTGAATCACCAAGATCGGTGTAGCCCATCTCGTCCAGGCGCAACGCCTTGGGACTATTCGGCTGGATGACGACAAAAGCCACGCCGCGATCGCGGTAGTCGGCGACGAGTCTCTTGATGCGATCTTCATAGACCTCGGCGGTCGGGCAATGCACGGCCGTGAAGATTACGACCAAAACCTTTCCGTCCTTGAAGTCGGAAAGGGAGTACGTCTTGCCATCCACGGCAGGAAGATGAAAATCCGGCGCGGATGAGCCGATGGCGAGTGTCTTCGGATGCTCTACCTCCACGCCCGCCAGGAAGGGCGCGAGCACAGTTAAGACGAGCGGAAGAGTCAGGGTTCTTATGGACATTTTCATGGACATCGTTTTACACCCTGCGCAGCGCGGGGTCCAGATGGGCCGGCAATTCCCGATGAATTCCAAGGATGGCGCGAGCACCCGGGCGCCGGCTATGGCAGGTGAGCGAAAAGTGTGCCGCAGAGGTAGTTGAGGAGTAGAATACGGTTCCCCAGCTTTCAGCCCCTGTAGGACAACCATGCATACAAAGGGGGGAAAATCATGAGTGCTCCACATGTTGCGTTGAAAGGAAGCAGCAGGCCTGCGAAGAGCGACGCGAAACGCATTGGGGACGCCGATCCGAAATCGCAGGTGGAGGTGACGGTTTCGCTGCGCGGGCCGAGTTTGCCGGGTGCCGACAATCTGCCGAGTGCGGCGATAAGTCACGAGGACTTTGCATCGAAGTACGGGGCGCGGCAGGAGGATGCCGACAAGGTTGCGCGCGTCCTGCAAGGCTACGGGCTCAAGATCGAGGAGGTTTCGCTGCCCGGCCGGAGTATGCGTGTGAGCGGGACGGCGGCGGCGATGGACAGCGCATTCCAGGCACATCTGGGGATTTATCGCAACACGCAGCAAGGTGAATATCGCGGGCGCGAAGGCGAACTGCAGATTCCCGGAGAGCTCGAAGGCATCGTGACGGGCGTGTTCGGGCTGGACGAGCGGCGCATGGCTCGGAGGAAGTCGCAGACAACGACGGCCTTGGCCGCCGTGGCGGCAAAACTCGCGCCGCTGACGCCGGCCGATCTCGAGAAACGCTATAACTTCCCGCCCGGCACTGCAGCAGGCCAACAGATCGCCATCGCGGAGTTCGATGGCGGCTACTTCGCCGACGATCTTCAAGCATTCTGCGCCAAGCAAGGCCGGGCGGTGCCGGCGGTGACAACCGTGGCCGTGGGACTGAAGCCGCTCACACTGGCGGAAATCCAGCAGTTGCCGCCGCAACAGCGCACCGACGAACTGGGCGCGAGCATGGAAGTGATGATGGACGTGCAGATCGTGGCCGGCTTGTGCCCCCAGGCGGGGATTTTCGTTTACTTCGCGCCATTCACTGAGAAAGGCTGGGTCGATCTGCTGAACAAGGTCATGTCCGGGAAGCCGGACAAACCGGTGACGCTCTCGGTCAGCTGGGGGCTGGCGGAAGATGCTCCCGACTGGTCGGACGCCGCGCGGACGGAGATCAACAATCGTCTCCAGGCCGCGGCGCTGCTCGGTATTACCGTGTGCGTCGCTTCGGGCGACGATGGCTCCGGCGATCAGTTGGCCGATGGGCGCGCTCACGTGAACTTCCCGAGCTCCAGCCCGTTCGTTTTGAGCGTGGGCGGCACGATGCTCACGGGTACCCCGGCGAAGGTGGCCGAGCAGGTGTGGTGGGAGGCGCCCGGCGAGCGGACCAACAAGGGCGGGGGAGCCACGGGCGGAGGCGTGAGCGTCCTTTTCGCGCGGCCGAAGTGGCAGAGCGTCAGCGTCAAGTCGCTGAACAACGGGAGCATCGATGGGCGCGTGCTGCCTGACATTGCGGCGCTCGCCGGTTCGCCGCTGTACGACCTGATCTTTCTAGGACGCGATTTTCCAAACGGCGGAACCAGCGCTTCGACCCCGCTTTGGGCTGCCCTGATTGCTCGCGTCAATTCCATCTTGCCGGCCGGCAAGCGCCAGCGTTTTCTGGCGCCGCTGCTTTATCAGAACGGCGCGAACGGGCGGCCACTCGGCGCGTCCGCGTGCCAGGACATTACTGCGGGCCAGAACGCTTCGCATCCGCAGCCGGGAGTCGGTTATCAAGCTCAGGCGGGGTACGACGCGGTAACCGGTTGGGGCGTGCCGAATGGCGCCGCGCTTTTGGCGGGGCTTTAGTTCTCAGGACCGGGAGACGTAAGTCGCTCAGGCGCGAGCGGCGGCGGTTCACTGCATACGTTCACCGCGAGCGGATTGCTCGAGGATACGGCGGTAGTAGGCCTCGTACAGAGGAATCACGTCGTTCGCGCAGTACTTCTTGCGCGCGTTGACGCGGGCGCGCTGGCCCATTTCGCGGCCGCGGTCGGCGCGCGAGAGGATTGCGATGGCGTGCTGGGCCGCGGCGCGTACGTCTCCCGGTTCCACCAAGTAACCATCCACACCATCTTCGACAACTTCGGGAACGCCGCCGACGTTCGTGGCGATGACGGGCACTTCGCAGGCCATCGCTTCGAGGGCGGCCAGCCCGAACGACTCGAGCCGCGAGGGAAGCAGGAACAGGTCGGCAGCAGCGAGCTTCTCGTGGACGCTGTCCTGCTTGCCGAGGAAGAAGACATCGTTCTGCAGGTGCTTCTCGCGAACGAGGTATTCGGCGGAGCCACGGTCGGGGCCGTCCCCGATGAGGACGAGCTTCGCCGGCATCTTCTCCCGGACCAGGGCGAAGATCTCGATGACGTCGGAGATGCGCTTGACCGGGCGGAAATTGGAGAGGTGCATGAGGACGGGCTCGCCATCGGGAGCCCACTGGCGCGGGTCGTCGGCATGCTTCGCGCGGCAGTAGAGGTCGCAATTGACGAAGTTGGAGATGACTTCGATGGGGCGCTTAATGTCAAATTCGTCGACGGTGCGCTTCTGGAGGTAGCGGGAGATGGCGGTGACGCCGTCGCTCTGCTCGATGGAAAACCGCGTGATGGGGAGGTAGCTGCGATCAGTGCCCACCAGGGTGATGTCGGTGCCGTGGAGCGTGGTGATGAACGGCAGGCGGCGCGGCGCGGCCATCGAGCGGGCCAGGAGCGCGCTGACCGAGTGCGGAATGGCGTAGTGGACGTGGAGCAGGTCGAGCGAGGCGCACTCAAAGACTTCGAGCATTTTGGTGGCGAGGGCCAGGGCGTAGGGCGGGTGGTCGAAAAGGGGGTAGGTCGTGACCTCAACCTCGTGGAAGTACATGTGGCCGTTCGAGAGATTCAAGCGAATGGGCGGGGCGTAGCTGATGAAGTGGATTTCGTGGCCGCGGGCGGCAAGCTCCATGCCGAGCTCGGTGGCCACCACGCCGGAACCCCCGTAGGTGGGATAGCAGGTGATGCCGATCTTCATGAGCGTGTGTTTTCGTACGGCCGCGCTTGCCCCTCGCTATCGGCAAGACAGGCCAATGTCCCTCGGTTTCTGCGAGCTTTGCGGCACAGAAATAACCCGTGCCTTCCAGTGACGAGTCCATTTGCCCAGGCGCCTGCCGCGGCGGGCTGCCGGGGGGTTACAAATTATTGCCGTTCCCGCCTTGGGCTGCGTCTTCGCCATCCTTAAAAACGTACCTAATCGCCTGCTTATAGATGAGCAGGTTAGGGCTGCCGTAGCGGGTGAGCTTAATGCAATCCCGGTCATACCACTCGATGGTGCCGTGGAGCACTTCACCATCGTTCAGGGTAACCACGACCGGGTTGTGGGACTGCATCTGCTTGACCCAATAAAAATTCTCGGCATGAGTTTGCTCGGGCGGCGTCGGCTTCTTAGGTTGCGGGCCGAGGTGAGGACGCGGACCGAGGGGTTCCTTCACATCGGCATAACTGGGGCGGAATAGTCTGCGGTTCACCATAAAAGCTCCTTGAATTGTTCCCCCACTGAAGAGAAAGGATTCATTGTCTGAGATGCTCGCGAAAGGGGTTAGGTTACACCAAGCTTAGCAGGAGCAGGGGGACGAGGGAAGAGTCTTTTATCGCCCGGCCGCGCTGCTCGGCCGGGAGGGCGAGCCCAGGCCCGTGGCCAGGGCATCGAGGCCGAGCTGGCGATTGATGTTGCGGCGAGCGCGGCCATGAAGCTCGTCGAGGCCTGCGGCGGCGCGCATCACCCACTCGGGGGTGACGGCGCGGCTGAGGCTTTCAAGTTCCTTCTGCAATTGCGGGTTACGCAGAGCAGGTTGTTTGAGCTGGGATGAGAGTTCGAGGAGATCGGTGAGCAGACTATAGAAGACCTCAAGCTGTGTTTCGAGAGAATGCTCGCGGCCCTTCGAGAGGGCGGCGATCTGGGCAAAGAGTTGCGGATAGCCCTGGGCTCGGCCGGCCCGCTCGAGAATGTCAAAAATATCCCGGCGAAGCTTTACCGCGGCTTCGAGATCCAAGGTCAAAGCGGCGCCGGGGCTGCCCTCAGCGAGTTGGACAGCGAGTTTGCGCTCGGCGGGCCTCCATTTTGTGCGCTCCCTGAGGACAGATTCCATGGAGGCCTCGTCCAGGGGCGCGAAATGGAACTGAAGGCAGCGCGAGAGAATCGTGGGAAGAAGTCCGAAAGGGGTCGGCGCGAGAAGGATCAGAGTTGAGGACTCCGGCGGCTCTTCGAGGATTTTGAGGAGAACGCCGGCAACGTTCCACTGCATGGTGTCAGCGCCATCGAGGATAAAGACGCGGCGGCGGCGGAGCGGCTTGAAGTAGGCGGCACGCTGGGCGGCTCGAATCTGACCGATGCGCAGCATGGGCCGAACGACGGGAGTGCGAAGACGGACAGGGTCGGGCACGAGCGCCCAGACATCCGGATGCGTCTGGAGAATGAGCGGGACGCGCTCGACGGTGGCGGCGTCGG
>Ga0116103_1001114_pt1 | contig 12222 bp, 10 predicted proteins | sample June2015DPH_4_10_2_FD_89714 | JGI IMG/M metagenome (GOLD analysis project Ga0116103, IMG submission 89714) | Peatland microbial communities from SPRUCE experiment site at the Marcell Experimental Forest, Minnesota, USA - June2015DPH_4_100 | ecosystem: Environmental > Terrestrial > Soil >...
AGCACGAGGAACGACGACACGACGGACACTATGGGAAGACGGCGCTGGTTCATGTCTCGCTCGCACTTCGGAGGGATGGTGGCTGTCCGGCGACGTGGCGCTCGGAGTCGGGCCCCACTCGCCGAGAGATCAGATGACAATACGTGTACAGCTTTTCGCCCGCGGCGTCCAGCGCAACCCCGTGGTCCGCGATCCCCTCACGGCTACCGCGGCTTCAGCATTCGAGCATCACCTTGAGGCCCTCGCGCCGCTCCGCCACGGCGAAGGCCCGGGCCACCTCGGCCAGCGGGAAGCGGTGCGTCGCAAGCGAGCGCAGATTCACGCGCCGGCTCTCGACCAGACGGATCGCACGCGGATAGGTGTGCTTCATCCGGTGCACGACCCGGATCAGCAGGTCCTTGCGCCGGGCGACCGACGCCGTGAACGAGATCCGATCCAGACTCGGAATGCCGACGAGGATGACCCGGCCTCCCGGCTTGACGGCGGCGACGGCGGCCTCGACCGCCTCGGGATGTCCGGCCGCCTCGAACGCGACGTCAACGCCGCGGCCGCCGGTTGCGGCCAGGATCTCCTCTGCCTCCCGGCCGTCCTGGGCCGCGAACGCCATCGCGCCAAGGGTGCGCGCCGCTTCGAGCCGATGCGGCACGTCGGCGCGGTCGGTGGCAATGAGGCGGTCGGCACCGGCGGCGCGCGCGACCTGCATCACCAACAGGCCGATCGGCCCGGAGCCGAAGACGCCGACGCTCATCCCCGGCCCCACCGCCCCGAGCTCCATCGCGTACATCGCGACGCCGAGCGGCTCGAGCAGCGCACCTTCCACGTCGGTCACCGCGTCGGGCAGCGGGACGAGACAGTGTTCCGGCCACGCGACGTAGCGTCGCATCGCGCCGTCCTGAGGAGCGTGCCCCGCGAACCGCAGCGCCGAGCAGACGTTCGGATTCCCCTCCTCGCAGTACTCGCACCGGCCGCAGGGCTGCGCCGGATCGATGGCGACGCGCTGGCCGCGGCGTGCGCCGCTCTCGATGACCCCCGCGCACTCGTGACCCAGCACGAGCGGCGTCTCCACCCGATCGTCGCCGATCCGTCCCTCGCGGAACCAGTGCACGTCGGATCCGCAAATGCCGACCGCCGTCACCCGGACCAGAGCCTCGTCCTCGCCCGGCGTCGGCGTCGGCTCGTCGTGGAGGCGCATGTCTCCCGCGCCGTGGATTCGCGCGACCTGCATGTCGTGACTCAGGCGGTGAGTGTCGGTTCCATATGCACCGTGCATTCGATCGAAGTCAAACGGGATTGTGATCGCGGCGTTCGCTCTGGCGCATCCGGCTCGGGCGGCGCAGCGTTGTGAAGCCGCGCGCAGGTCCAGACGACCGGAGGCCCGTATGACGCTCCAGCAGGTGCTCACCGAGGAAGCAGAGACCACCTACGCCATTACGCAGAACCTGGTCCGGCGGGTCGCTGACGCGGACCTCCGGTGGAGGCCTGCCGACGGCCGAACCGACTGGATGACCGTGGGCCAGCTCCTCATGCACTGCGCCAGCTTCGGCTGCGGCAAGGCCGTGCAGGGCTTCGTCAGAGGCGACTGGGGCGCTCCCGACGGCGCGGCGGACGCGGGCCCCGACGCGCACGTGCCGCCGGCGACCGCGCTCCCCAGCGTCGCGAGCGTCCGCGAGGCACTGGAGCTGCTGGAGGCGGACCGGGCGCTCACCCTGCAGTGCATCGCTGAGACGCGAGAAGCCGACCTGCTCGCGCACCGCGTCGCCGCGCCCTGGGGCGGCCCCGCCGTCCCGCTGTTCCAGCAGCTGCTCCACATGATCGCGCATCTCAACCAGCACAAGGGCCAGCTCTTCTACTACCTCAAGCTGATGGGGAGAGACGTCGGGACCAGCGACCTCTGGGGGGCATAGGTGAACGCTTCGGCGGCGGAGCGCCGAGTCTCGCGCGCGCCGGCGCTCGCGTTGGCCGCAGCGCTGTGCGCCCAGGCCGTGCCCGCGCGCGCCCAGACCGATGCGGCGACCGTGCGGGCGCTCAAGTCCGTGGCCGACGGCGTGCTCCGCGACGCGACCTTCGACTTCGTGGACTCGGCGAGCGGGGGCCGGTACGCGTCACCGGAGGCCGCCCCGGCCGGCGCGCGGCTCCGCATCGCGAGCGCCTACAATGACTGGCGCTACTGGAACGGCGTCCTGCAACTCGCCTTGCTGCGCGCGGCCGACGCGCTCGGCGACGTGCGCTACCGCGACTTCGTCCGCCGCAACGTCGCCTTCGCCTTCGACCATGCCGCCTACTTCGCCGCGCGCTACGCGCACGAGGACCGGTACGCCTACCCGTTCGCGCACCGCTTCGGGATGGAGGAGCTGGACGACTACGGAGCGGAAGGCGCCAGCGTCATCGAGGTCTCGGCGTTCGATCGCGATCCGCGCTATCGCCCCTACGTGGATTCGGCCGCGGCCTTCGCGACGACGCGGCAGGACCGCCTCGCCGACGGGACCCTGGTGCGCGGACGCCCGCGGCGGTTCACCCTGTGGGCCGACGATCTCTTCATGAGCGTGCCGTTCCTCGCGCGGATGGGCGTGCTCACGGGCGTCCGCCGCTACACCGACGACGCGGCCCGGCAGGTCATCGACTTCCACGCCCACCTCTTCGACGCGCGCGCCGGCCTGATGTACCACAACTGGTACTCGGACAGCGCGGGCGGCGGAGGCAGCGGCGCAAGTCACGGCGTGGCCTTCTGGGGCCGCGCCAACGGCTGGGCGCTGATGGCGCAGGTGGAGCTGCTCGACCGGCTGCCGCCCGGCCATCCGCAGCGCGACACGCTGGTGGCGCTGTTCCGCCGCCACGTCGCCGGCATCGCGCGGTACCAGGACACGTCCGGCCTGTGGCACCAACTGCTCGACCGGCCGGACTCGTACCTCGAAACCTCGGCCAGCGCGATGTTCACGTATGCGATCGCCCGCGGAGTGGAGCGCGGCTACCTCGACGCGCGATGGGCGACGGTGGCGCGGCGCGGCTGGGCCGGAGTGCTCACGAGGATCCGTGCGGACGGGCAGATCGAGGGCACCTGCGCCGGCACGGGAGTGAGTGACGTTCTGGCGGACTACTACCGGCGCCCGACGCCCCTCAACGACCCCCACGGCGTCGGCCCCGTGCTGCTGGCGGGAGCGGAGATCCTGCAACTCCGCCGCTGAAAGCGCCGCGCTGCCGCCCTGCCGTCACTCCACGCGGTTGCGCAGCGTGCCGATCTCGGGCACCGCGATCTCGATCTCGTCCCCCGACCGCAGCGAGAACCCGTCGGGCGGCACGATCCCCGTCCCCGTGAGGAGCAGGCACCCGGCCGGAAAGCTCGTCTCGCGGTAGAGATACGAGACCAGCTCGGTGAGGGGCCGCCGCATCCGCGCCAGCGTCGTACTCCCCTCGCAGGCGGCCGCGCCCGCGCGCACGACGCGCAGCGAGATGCTGGTGTCCGGCGGGAGCGGCTCCTCCTGCACCAGCAACGCGGGGCCCAGGGCACAGGCACCGTCCCAGATCTTCGCCTGCGGCAGGTAGAGCGGGTTCTCGGCCTCGATGTCGCGCGCGCTCAGGTCGTTGCCGATGGTGTAGCCGACGATCTCGCCCCGAGCGCTTATGCAGAGCGCCAACTCCGGTTCGGGCACACTCCAGCGGGCGTCGCGCCGCACCCGCACCGGCTGCTCCGGTCCGCGCAGGCGCCATGCGGCGCACTTGAAGAACAGCTCCGGCCGCTCGGCCGCGTACACCCGGTCGTAGAACGACGCGCCACCGGCGCCCTGCGACTCGTCGATCCGTGCGGCGCGGCTCCGGTCGTAGGTCACACCGGCGCCCCAGACCTCCTGCCCTGCGGCCGGAGCGAGGGGCGGCGCCTCCAGGCGCGGGCCGCCGGGACCCCGCGCCGCCGCCGCGCGGAGATGGTCGACGAGCGACGGACGATTGATCAGCGTATCCCAGTCCTCCGCAAGCCGAACGACGACGCCGTCCGCATCGAGCACGGGACCGCGGGCGGTGCGATACAGCTTCAGCGAGCCGCTCATGCGTGCCTCCCCGGGGAATCCGCCAGCGCCTTGAGGCCGGCGTCGAGCACCGCGACGATCCGGTCCACGTCGTAGACGCAGCCGGCCCAGGTGCCGCCGCTCGCGCGCTGCAGCGCCGCCCAGAGACGCGTATCGGCGGGTAACGCCGGATGCACAGCGAGGCCCGGGTGCGGCTCGCGCTCGTCGAGCAGGGCGGCGCACCGCTCGGGAGGCAGGACCTCGCCCGCAACACCGACCAGGTTCACCGACCCGGTCAGCGCGTTCCGGTCGATCACGATCTCGATGAGGTCGTCGTCGCGCACCCGGCCGATCGGTCCGCCCTCGAGCGCCTCGGGGCCGACGTGCCCGATGCACGCGCCCGTCGAGACGCCGGAGAACCGGCCGTCCGTCACCAGCGCCACGTGCTTCCCCCACGGCAGGTACTTCAGCGCGAAGGTGATCTGCGCCGTCTCCTGCATCCCGGTCCCCGACGGACCGTTGCCGATCAGGACGATCACGTCGCCGGGCTCGATCGGCCGCCCGGTCTGTCCCTTGACCGCGCGGATGGCCTCACGCTCGTCGGTGAAGACGCGCGCCGGACCCCGGTGCCTGAACACCTGGTCCTCGCCCACCACAGTCGCGTCCACGGCCGTCGCCTTGATCACCGATCCGTCGGGCGCGAGGTTGCCGACCGGAAAGACCACCGTGCTGGTCAGCCCCGCGCGCCGCGCCGCGCCCGGGCTCATGATCACGTCGTCGGGCGAGACCTGCGCACCCGCCGCGAGCCGCGCGCGCGACACGCGCCGCCGCTCGCTCTCCTCCCACCAGTCGAGCGTCGCATCGAGCGTGTCGCCCGTGGCGGTGAGCACGCCGCCGTGGAGCAGCCCCATGCGCCGCAGGTGCAGCATCACCTCCGGCACGCCGCCGGCCATGAACACCTGCACGGTCGGATGGTTGCGCGGCCCGTTCGGCAGGCAATCCACGAGGCGTGGCGTCGCGCGGTTTACGCGGATCCAGTCGCCCACGGTGGGGGGCGTGAGGCCCGCCGCGTGCGCGATGGCCGGGATGTGCAGCAGCAGGTTCGTCGAGCCGCCGAACGCCGCGTGCACCAGCATCGCGTTCTCGAGCGCTTCGGAAGTCAGGATGCGCGAGACGGAGATGCCCAGCGCGTGAAGCCGCAGCAGTGCCAGCGCCGAGCGCCGCGCCAGCTCGAGCCACGAGGCCTCGCCCGAGGGCGCGAGCGCGCCGTGCGGTAGCGCGAGCCCCAGCGCCTCCGCCACCACCTGCGACGTAGCCGCGGTCCCGAGGAACTGGCACCCGCCCCCCGGCGATCCGCACGCCCGGCAGCCCATCGCCGCCGCGTAGTCGAGGGTGATCAGGTCGCGCGCGAAGCGGGCCCCGAGGCTCTGCACCTGCCCCGCGTCCTCCGCACCCGCCGCCGGGAGCGTGACGCCGCCCGGCACCACGACGCCCGGCAGCCGCCCGGACGCGGCGAGCGCGAGCAGCGTCGCGGGCAGCCCCTTGTCGCAGGTCGCGACCGCCATCACCCCTGCCGCGGTCGGGAGCGACCGGATCAGCCGCCGCATCACGATCGCCGCATCGTTGCGGTACGGCAGGCTGTCGAACATCCCCGTCGTGCCCTGCGTGCGGCCGTCGCACGGATCCGAGCAGTAGGCCGCGAACGGGATGGCACCCTGCTCGCGCAGCGTCTCCGCCGCCTCGCGCACCAGCAGCCCGATCTCCCAGTGGCCCGTGTGGTAACCCAGCGCCAGCGGCTTGCCGTCGTTGCCCCTCAGGCCGCCGAGCGTGCTGACGATGACGAATTGCGGCCCCGTGAGCGCGGCCGCGCTCCATCCCATGCCGACGTCCTGCGTGAGGCCGAAGATGTCTCCGCTCGGCCGCTCGCGGAGCATCTCGGGCGTCAACGGGAGACTTCCGGAGGGTCCTTCGCCCGCGAGGCGGGCGCCGGCCACCGCGGCGGCGGAGCCAAGCACCGCCTCGAGGGATGGCATCGCGGAAATGGGGTTCATGCGGACAACCTTGTGGCCTGCGCCACGGGACCGCCAGCGACGGCGACTTGCACAATCGCGCCGGCCGGCTGATGTGTACGACAGGAGGGGCGATGGACCTGACTGGGCAGAATCTGATCGCCGGTGAGAGCGCCGGCGGGGGCGCGGCCTTTCGCGCGGTGGATCCCGCGACCGGCGCGGCGCTCGAGCCCGCGTTCCGGGAGGGAGACGCCGTGCTGGCGGACCGCGCCCTCGCGGCCACCGAGGCGGTGTTCCCGGCGTACGCCCGCACGACGCCAAGTGAGCGTGCCGCATTCCTGCGCGCGATCGCCGAGGAGGTGCTCGGGCTCGGCGAAGCGCTGCTGCAGCGCGCGCACGCGGAGACGGGGCTTCCCGCCGCGCGGCTGGAGGGCGAGCGCGCGCGCACCGTCACCCAGCTGAGGCTGTTCGCGGACCACATCGAGGAAGGCTCGTGGGTGGAGGCCCGCATCGATCCCGGCGATCCGTCGCGATCCCCCGCGCCGAAGCCCGACCTCCGCCGGATGCTCGTGCCGCTCGGACCCGTCGTGGTCTTCGCCGCGAGCAACTTCCCTTTCGCCTTCTCCGTCGCGGGTGGCGACACGGCAGCCGCCCTCGCGGCCGGCTGCCCGATCGTCTGCAAGGCCCACCCCGGACATCCGGGCACCGCCGAGCTGACTGCCGCCGCGATCTACCGGGCGGCGCGCGCGCGCGGCATCTCCGCCGGCGTGTTCTCGCTGCTCCACGGATGGGGCCACGAAGTCGGTCTCGCGCTGGTCCGGCATCCACTCACGCGGGCCGTCGGCTTCACCGGCTCGCTCCGCGCGGGGCGCGCGCTGTTCGACGCCGCGGCCGCGCGGCCCGATCCGATCCCCGTCTACGCGGAGATGGGCAGCGTCAACCCGGTCTTCCTCCTGCCTTCCGCGGTCGCGGAGCGGGGCGAGGCGATCGCCCGGGACCTCGCGCAATCCATCACCCTCGGCGTGGGGCAGTACTGCACCAACCCCGGCGTCGTGCTCGGCGTCGGCGGCCCGCATTTCGACCGCCTGGTCCGCGCGCTCGCCGAGCGGCTGCGCAGCGCACCTGCCGGCGTGATGCTGTACGACCGGCTGAGCGAAGCGTACGCCGCGGGCGTGGCCCGCTCGAAGAGCCGCGGCGCCGAGCTGCTCGCCGCGGCGCCCGCGGCCGGAAAGACCTGCGGTGCCCCGGCACTCCTCGCCACCGACGTCGCGCATTTCCTCGCCGACGGCGCCCTGCGGGAGGAAGTGTTCGGACCGTCGTCCATCGTCGTGACGGCGCGGGACGTCGGCGAGCTGGTGGGCGTGGCCGACGCGCTCGAGGGCCAGCTCACGGCCTCGATCCACGGCACCGCTGCGGAGCTCGAGGCGGGCGCGCCGCTGGTCGAGGCGCTGCGCCGCAAGGTCGGGCGCCTGATCTTCAACGGCTTCCCGACCGGGGTCGAAGTCGGCCACGCGATGCAGCACGGCGGGCCCTATCCCGCCACCACCGACGCGCGCACCACTTCCGTGGGCACCGCGTCCATCGCCCGCTTCGCGCGGCCTGTCTGCTGGCAGGACTTCCCGGACGCGGCGCTGCCGCCCGCGCTCAGGAACCGCAACGTGCTGGGGATCTGGCGACGGGTGGACGGGGCAATCACCCGCGAGGATGTGCGCGCCGGGCTCTAGCGTAGCGGCAGGAGCAGCGCCAGCAGCAGTGTGGTTACCATCGCCGTCGTGCCTACCACCGCCGACAGCGGCGTCCAGCTCTTGAGCGTCTGCGCCTCGCTCACGCCGCCGACCCGGCTGAACACCCAGAAGCCGGCGTCGTTCATCCACGAGCCGATCAGCGAGCCCCCGGCGATCGCCGTGGCGATGTAGACGGGATGGAACGGCAGGGCGACCCCCCTGATCATCGCCGCGATCATCCCCGCCGTGGTGATCATCGCGACCGTTGCCGAGCCCTGCGCCGTCCGCAGAACGATGGACACCGCGAACGCGAGGAGGAGCAGCGCGACGCCGGTGCCTTTCGCGCCCGCGCCGACGAAGCCCCGCACGAGCGACCCCACGTCCGCCAGCTGCAGTGCCGCGCCGAACGCACCCCCTGCGCCGACGATCAGCACGATCGCGCCGGCGCCGAGCAGCGACGATTCGACCAGACGGCTGAGCTCCGCCCGGCTCGGCCTCTGGGCGCGCCAGTAAAGGAGCAGCGCCACCGCGGCGGCGAGAAACAGCGCCACGTTCGGATTCCCGATCGTGGACGTGACGGGCGTCAACGCGTTCCACGTCGCCGCGCCCGAGGGAACCGCGGTCCGGAGCGTGGTCACTATGGTGTTGGACGAGATGAGCAGCACCGGCAGGAGCACTGGAGTCAGCGACGGCACGAGTCCGGGCAGGACCGCCGGGACGGGGACGTCAGGCACGCCCGGCGCGAGCGGCAGCGCTTCCACGGTCCTGCGCCGGCTCGCCCAGGCGGCGAACGCAAGCCCCACCGCCGCGGAAGGGAGCGCCACGACGATCCCCACCAGGACCATCGTGCCCAGGTCCACGCCGAGCGCCGTGGCCATCGCCAGCGGCCCGGGATGCGGCGGGACCAGCGCGTGCGTCGCCACGGCGCCGGCGGACACCGCGAGCAGGTACTTGAGGTAGTCACGTCCCGTGGTCCGGTACATCGAGCGCGCCAGCGGCGCCAGCAGGAAGAAGATCGTGTCGAAGAACACCGGCAGGGACAGGACGAACGCCGTCGCGCCGAGGGCCTGTGCGCCCCGTCGCTCGCCGAGCAGATTGACGAACCCGCGCACGATCCGGTCGGACGCCCCGCTGCCCGACATCGCGCCACCGATGATCGCGGCCAGCGCGACGATCACGCCGAGCTGTCCCGCCGTCCGCCCGAACCCGTCGGCCACCACCGCCACCTTGGCGGCGGGCTCGCCGGCGGCCAGGAGCGCTACCAGGATGGCCGCGGCCACCAGCGCCAGGAAGGCGTGGAGCCGGAGGACGATGATGGCCCCCAGGACGACGGCGAAACCGAGCAGGAGAATCGGGAGAGGTGGCATCGGCTAAGGGGGGGTGGACACGGTGATAAGATGATAGTATGAATTGCACCGGCCGTTCAACGGGAGATTGGTCTCCTCGCCCCGGAAGGCCCGTTTGCTTTGCCGTGCGTTGCTGCGCGGCCGCCGGATCGGTTCTCGCGGGGCGTCGTGCTCATCCGATGGGAGGTCGACACATGCGTCACCATCGTCTACCGCTGCTCGCAGGCGTCGTCGCACTGGGCCTCGCACTCGCCGTGGCCAATTGCAGTGTCTCGACCAATGTCGGCACTTACAACGTCACGTACCGCGCCAATCTGCTCGGCGTCGCCACGATCGACACGCTGTACTACAGTCCGGGCACCGGGAAGTGCTTGAGCAATTGCACCTCGGATTCGACTCTCACCATGGTGATCAACCCGGCGCTCAATGGCTTGGGCGTCTACGACGTCGAGTTGTCCCTGCCGGCTGGGGCGACGGTTCAGGCGACGCTGGTCGGGCACGGCACGGCCTCGGGCACCGCGCAGTTCGCGGCACTCTGGATGACCGCCACCGGCACGATTCGGGGTGACAGCCTTACGGCGCCTACCACGGCCGCGACGAAGTTCACCATCAGCATCCCGAAGATGACGCTGTAGCGCGCACCGGCTCCGGCCGGACGCGTCTGACGCCGTAGAAGACGATTGGGTAAGGGCCGGCCCCGGAAATCTCCGGGGCCGGCCCTTCGCTTGCCCGTCGCCGAACGGCCTAGAAAGCGCCCCCCGTTCCCGCTAGCTTCGGCGCATGCCGCCGCACACTGTCACGCTCGGCCTGGTCCAGATGGCGATGCGCCGGGACAAGTCCTCCAACGTCGCGAAGGCCCGCACGGCCATCGCGGACGCCGCTGGGCGTGGGGCCCAGATCGTCATCCTCCCCGAGCTCTTCGCCTCGCCGTACTTCTGCCAGGTCCAGGATCCCGACCTGTTCGAGCTGGCCGAGCCGGTGCCCGGGCCGACCAGCGAGGCGATCGCCGCGGCGGCGAAGGAGCACCACGTCGCGGTCGTGACGCCGCTGTTCGAGCGGCGGGCCGCAGGCATCTACCACAACAGCCTCGTCGTGTACGGTCCGGACGGCGCGGCGCTCGGGATGTACCGCAAGATGCACATCCCGGACGACCCGCTGTTCTACGAGAAGTACTACTTCACGCCCGGCGACCTGGGCTTCGTGACGGTGCCGACGCCGTTCGCGATGCTCGGCCCGCTGATCTGCTGGGACCAGTGGTACCCGGAGGCGGCGCGTGTGACCGCGCTCCAGGGCGCGCAGATCCTCTGTTATCCGACCGCGATCGCCTGGCACCCGCAAGAGAAGGCGCGGTTCGGTGCCGAGCAGCTCTCGGCGTGGCAGACGATCCAGCGCTCGCACGCGATCGCCAACGGCGTGTTCGTCGCCGCGGTGAACCGCGTCGGCCACGAAGGGCCGGCTGACGGCGGGCTCGATTTCTGGGGCCACTCCTTTGTCGCGGACCCGTTCGGCGTCGTGCTGGCCGAGGCCGGCGAGGGCGAGGAGACGCTGGTCGTGCCGCTCGATCTCTCGCGCCAGGAGGAAGTGCGGCGCAACTGGCCCTTCCTCCGCGACCGGCGCATCGACGCGTACGGGGGCATCGCGAGCCGCTTCGGCGGCCGCGCGGCACCCTGATGCCGCCACGTCCCCTGCCCTTCGGCCTAGGCTATCGCATGCCCGCCGAGTGGGAGCCGCACGCAGCCACCTGGCTCGCGTGGCCGCACGAGCCGAGCGATTGGCCGGGGAAGTTCGACGCCGTGCCCTGGGTGATCGCCGAGATCGCCCGCCACCTTCAGGAGGCCGAGCGCATCCGGCTCATCGTGCGGAACCGGCGGGAGCGAGCCCACGCCTCGAGCGCGCTCTCCCGCTCCGGCGTGTCGCTCAAGCGCGTGGATTTCGTCATTGCCGCGACCAACCGCTCGTGGACCCGCGACTTCCTCCCGCTCGGCGTCGTGCGCCGCCGCGCCGGCCGGCGCGAGCTGGCGGCGGTCAAGTGGCGCTTCGACGGCTGGGCGCGCTATCCGAACCACGCGGCGGATGAGGCGGCGGGCCGCCGCGTCGCCCGGCGCCTCGGCGTGCCGACCTTCTTGCCCGCGGTGGCGGGGCGGCGGCTCGTGCTCGAGGGAGGCGCGATCGACGTGGACGGCCAGGGCACGCTGCTCGCGACCGAGCAGTGCCTGCTCACGGGCCGCCAGGCGCGGAACCGCGCGCTCGGCAAGGCGGGGATGGAAGCAGCGCTCCGGGACTACCTGGGCGCCGAGAAGGTGATCTGGCTGGGGAACGGCATCGCCGGGGACGACACCGGCGGCCACGTGGACGACTTCGCGCGGTTCGTCGCTCCCGGCGTCGTCGCGCTCGCCGAGGAGAAGCGCCGCTCCGACCCCAACTATCGCCCGCTCCACGAGGCAAGCGAGCGATTGAGCGGTGCGCGGGACGCGCGCGGCCGCCGCCTCGAGGTCGTGCGGCTCCCGATGCCGCGGCCCGTCCTCTTCGACGGAGAACGCCTCCCGGCGAGCTACGCCAATTTCTACATCGGCACCGGCGCCGTCCTCGTGCCGACGTTCAACGATCCCGCGGACCGCTCGGCGCTCGGCATCCTCGCCGAGCTGTTCCCGAAGCGTACGGTGGTCGGCATCCACTCCACCGATTTCGTCCTCGGGCTCGGCACCATCCACTGCAGCACTCAGCAGGAGCCGCTGGTCTAGCGCCCGGCTCGCCCTCGTGCCGCGCGCGCGGGAGTGATAAGATGACCGCGTGGCACGGGCCCCCGATCATGCGCACCCGATGACGCCGAGCGGGTCGGAAATCGCCCCCGTGCGCTGGGGCGTGCTCGGCGTCGCGGACATCGCGGTCAAGCAGGTGATCCCCGCCATGCAGCAGGGCCGCCTCTCGCCGATCGTCGCGATCGCCTCGCGCGATCGGGCGAAGGCCGAGGCCGCCGCGCGCGCGCTCGGCATCCCGCGGGCCCACGGTTCGTACGAGGCCCTGCTCGCCGACCCCGACGTCGAGGCGGTGTACATCCCGCTCCCCAACCACCTGCACGTGCCCTGGTCCATCCGTGCGGCCGAGGCCCACAAACACGTTCTGTGCGAGAAGCCCATCGCGCGCA
>Ga0116103_1001135_pt1 | contig 11981 bp, 10 predicted proteins | sample June2015DPH_4_10_2_FD_89714 | JGI IMG/M metagenome (GOLD analysis project Ga0116103, IMG submission 89714) | Peatland microbial communities from SPRUCE experiment site at the Marcell Experimental Forest, Minnesota, USA - June2015DPH_4_100 | ecosystem: Environmental > Terrestrial > Soil >...
GCGATCTGGGTGGAGGACGAACAAGGCGAACGGGTGCTGACCCGGGCGGTCCCCCACACCGCCGAGGGGTTCGCCGAGTGGGGCCGCTGGCTGGATGAACAGCGGGCTAGCGGGATCGCGCTCTGGGCGGCCATCGAGCGCCCGGACGGCCGGGTCGTGGACTTCCTCCTGGACCACGGGGTGGTGGTCTTCCCCGTCAACCCCAAGGCCCTGGACCGGGCGCGGGACCGCTTCCGGATGAGCCAATCGAAGAGCGACCCCTTTGACGCCCGCGTGCTGGCGGTGTTCCTCCGGACCGACCACGCGCACCTCCAGGCGCTCCAGCCGAGCTCCGAGGCCGCCCAGGAGCTGAAGCTCCTCGCGCGCGATTACGCCCGGCTGGTGCGGGAGCAGACGCGGCTCCTGAACCAACTCACCGTGACGTTGAAGGAGTACTACCCGCGCGCCCTGGAGCTCTGCCCCGACCTCACCACGCAGCGGGCCTGGGCGCTGCTCCGGGCCTACCCGACCCCTATGGCCCTGGCGGCCGTGACGGCCGAGCAGTGGCAGGAGTTCGTCCGTCCCCACCGGTGGACTGCGGACCAGGCCACGGCCCTCTGGGACCTCTGCCGGCAGCCCCAGCTCCCCGTCCCGGCCCATGTGGTCCGGGCGAAGAGCCGGCTGGTCGGCGCCTTGGTGACCCAACTCGAGGCGGCCGTGACCGCGGTGGACGCGTACCGGGAGGCGGTGACCGATTTTTTCGCGCAGCTGCCGGCGGCTGAGTGGGCGACCACGCTGCCGGCCGGGCACGGGATCCTCGTGCCCACTATCTGGGCCGAGCTCGGCGATGTGGGGGGGCGCTGGGCCTCCTGGCAGCATCTGCAGGGGCACAGCGGGGTGGTGCCCGTGACCGTCCGCAGCGGGAAGGCGCAGTGCGTGCAGTTCCGCTTCGCGTGCAATCGGCGCCTCCGCACGACGCTCCACCTCTTCGCCCTCTGCTCCCTCACCCGGAGCGAGTGGGCCCGGGCCTACTACGATCGCCAGCGCGGGCGGGGCCACCGACATCACGAAGCGCTGCGGGCGTTGGCGGCGAAGTGGTTGAAGATCATCTTCGTGCTCTGGCAACGGCAGACCCCGTACCGGGAGGAATACCATCTGGCGACGATGGCCCGCCAGCACCTCCGGCAGGTGGCGTGAACGCAAAAAGATTCTTGACAGTCGCTATAGGAAGTCTCGACCCTACCAGGGAGCTTACCACTGAGTATGGAGGGCGGACGAGGTTTTTACGGAGGACACCCCTGAATTCTACCCACTCATTCGGGAGAAGACCGCATTTTCTTTACAGACATTCGGAAAGCCACTTGACATGTGTGATCAAAGGTCACATATTATAGATCAAGCTCTCAAGTGAGAGCTACGCGAGCCCTGCTTGCCACGCGCGAGGTGTTTAGGCCCTAGCGGCGCTGGGCAAGCGCATTGCGTACCAGAGCGGTCCTGTTCGCTCCGCCCCAGGCCCCGTCCCGGCTAACGCACGTATAGAAAGGGCGCCTCCGGAGAGCCATGAGATTTACACCGATTCGAACCAGCAATATGCAAGAGGCAATATATGAGCAACTGGCAAACGCTATCGTCTCTGGAAAGTTACACCCTGGAGAGCGGCTAACCCTGAAGTCGATTTCCACCCAGTTCAGCATAAGCAACATGCCAGTTCGTGAGGCCTTACGAAAACTGGAAGCGAATAAACTAGTGAAACGAGAGAGGAATAGAAGTATCTGCGTAACTGAATTGTCCGTACAAAGCATCGAAGAGATCATCGAGATCCGGCTAATTCTGGAGTGCTATGCCGCAGGGAAGGCCGCCCAGATACGAAGTGACGAGGCGGTTGATCGTCTGGAATCCCTGCACAAGAGGATAACACTCACGAAGGTTGTGGAGAAATATCTTCAGGTCAACAGGGACTTCCATTTCACGATCTATGAAGAGGCGAAGCTCCCCATTCTGACGGAGATAATCAAGTCTCTCTGGGAGCGGTATAGCCCTTACCTGTACATACTGCACCGGAATGAAAGACGGTGGCCGATTGAGTCGGTGTTAAAGAACCACCAGGGACTGCTGGAGGCAGTGCAGAACAAGGACGCTGAGCGGGTGAAGTTCTGGCTAACGGAAGATCTCCGGCAAGCAACGGAAAGACTCATCAGAATGATGAAGGAAAGGAGCAAACAATAGAGCTATTACCAGGAACACTTTATAGATGACAGTCCGTGTTAGGCCGCATACTGGACACTCGGGGCCTGGAAGTAGCTCTGCACGATGGCGGGCTGCCGCTGCGTGCTCCGGAGGTACGATCGGACGGAGGTGACCAGTTCGGTCGCCTCGCGGGGCCGGCGCCGGCCCAGGGCATTGGCCTTGACGTCATTGTTCAGGAACTCATCCGGGTTGAGGCCCGGGCTGTAGCCGGGGAGGAAGAAGAGCCGGAGCCGATCGGGCCGCTGCGCCACCCAACGGTCGACCGCCCTGGCGACGTGGACGGGGTGCCGATCCATGATGAGGAATACGGGCCGGCGAACGTGGCGGAGCAGGCGGCGGAGGAACCGGAGGAACACCGGGGTGGTGAAGCGGCTCCGGAACACCATGAAGGCGAGGCGTCCCCGGTTGGTGATCGTGGAGAGCACGTTGCAGCGAAAGCGTTGCCCGGTCCCGGGGATCACCGGCGTCTGCCCCTTCCGGCCATAGGAGGTGCCCGTCTGATGGTCCGAGCGGAGCCCCCCCCATCTCATCCCCCCAGTGGATCTCAGCCCCGGCGGCCTTGGCCGCCTGGCGGATGGCCGGGTACTCCTCCGCCAGCCACCGGCGGACCGCCACGGGATCCTGCTCGAAGGCCCGCCGCCGGGGTTTCTGGGGCGTGAGGCCCCAGCGTTTCAGGTAGCGGCCGACGGTCCAAACCGACACCTGGAGCCCACACCGGTCCACGAGGAGCTGCTGGACTGCCTCCCGGGTCCAGAGGGCGAAGGGCAGGCGGAGTTGGTCGGGGCAGCGGCCCAGGATGAGCCGGATGACCAGCGCGGCCTCGTGGGGGGCGAGGCGCGACGGCCGGCGGCCGGCCCCGGCGCTTGGCCTTCAGCGCCTTCGCGCCGCCCTGGCGGTACTCGGTCACCCAGCGGGTGACGGTGGGTCGGGTCACGCCGAAGACCCTGGGCCGCCTCGGCGTGGGTCATGCCCTTCAGGACCGCGTTGACGGTCCTCCGCCGGAGATCCCCCTGGGCTGCGGCGGGCAGCGAACGCGCATCGGCGGTTGTCATGCACGGAGGGTACCACAGCTCGCATTCTATGCCATCTGTTAACTGCTCTGATTAGTAACCCCCGAGATCTCCAGCCGAGAGAGGTTATTATAATGGCGCGATCGCATGGAGCGCAACGCGCCCTGCGCATGTAGAGAGAGAATGGCATGCCGGATAGACTAAAAACGGAGAGATCAAGGCAGCTTTTTGAGGAAGGCCGGCACAAACTTGTAGGCGGCGTTGCCAGTGCTCTCCACAAGGCCGAATGGGAGGAGTACCCTATTTTCATAGAGCGGGCCCTCGGATCACGCATCTATGATGTGGATGGCAACGAGTACATCGACTACTTCGGTGCCTACGGGCCGATGATCCTGGGCTATTGCCCCTCGGCGGTCGATCAGGCCGTTATCGAGCAGATTGGGCGGGGTTCCCTGTTCGCCGCACCCTTCGAGCAACTGAACCAACTGTCGAACAAGCTCACTCAGATCATCCCCTGTGCAGACCTCGTGAGTTACGCGTGCACTGGCACCGAGGCCAACATGCTGAACTTCCGAGTGGCCAGGGCCTACACCGGCAAGAACAAGATCATCAAGTTTGAGGGGCACTATCACGGGTGGTCAGATGAGGAATGGATCAGCCACAACCCTCCCTCAGTAAAGATGCTAGGGCCACGGAACAATCCGTGGAAGGTCCTGAGCAGCGCCGGACAGCGCTTGGCCGCCCTAGATGATGTAATCGTCCTCCCTTGGAACGATTTGGATCTGGTTCAGCAGGCGGTGAAGCGGCATGGACACGAGATCGCAGCCATCATTACCGAACCCGTCATGTGCAATGCAGAGCTGGTGATGCCCAATCCAGGCTACCTCGAGGGCCTGCGGGCGATTACGGGGGAAAACGAGATCGTACTGATCTTCGATGAAGTGATCACCGGCTTCAGGCTGGCCTTAGGCGGTGCGCAGCAATACTACGGTGTAGTTCCCGATCTTTCCACTTTCGCCAAGGCCGTAGCTGGCGGCTACCCACTGGCGGGAGTTGTTGGGAAGCGCGAGATCCTGGAGGCTGGCGTGCAGCCGGTGGGTACCTTCAATGCTAATCCTATCGCAGTCGCCGCCTCCCTAGCCACCATCACAGAGTTAGAGAAACCCGGCGTCTACGAGCACATGGCTCGGATTACGCGTCGTCTGGCCGAGGGGGTCAAGGAGATTGCCAGGCGGGAGGGCATTGCCCTGTATTCAGCTAGCATAGCGTCGATCTGGCAACTCCAGTTCGGCATCAGCGAGCCCATGACTGATTACCGCGATACTCTCAAAGTAGACAAAGCGCAGTATCAGCGGTTCCGCACCATATGTCTGGAACGAGGCCTACGCTTCCACCCTAGCCGTGGCCGTTTCTACACTTCTGCAGCCCACACTGACGAGGATGTGGACCGTACCTTGGAGATCGTGGGGGAAGTATTGTCTGAGATGTCACGAGAATAGGCTGAGGGAGATACGGAGCCAGGGGGGATAGGCGAGAGCGTGCCGAGAAGCTGAACGCAGCGCGCAGGAAGAGAATCGTGCCACTTATTTTTTGGCACCTATGGATTTCATAAGAAATTAGGGCTATGCACTTGACGCAACCAGCTATTATACATGACGCCTTAAGTAATGCCGCATAATCTTCGCAATACTGGATTCGGTGTCTGCCAGTGGTCCAGCTGAGAGGCCACGGCCTGGACGAGCTCCTCCAGCTGGGGGAAGTACTGGTTGTGGGTGCAGAGCCGCCGCGCGAGCTTCCACACGCGCTCGATGGGATTCAGCTCCGGGCTGTAGGGCGGCAGGAACGCCAAGGCCAGCACCCCCCGGTTATCCTCCAGGTAGGGCGCGAGCGCCACGGCGTGATGGTACGGGGCGTTATCGACGACGGCGACGAGGCGACGCCCCAGGCCCGGGGTGGGGCCGTTGAACTGGGGCTCGAAGCGCCGAACCAGGCGCCCGGAGCGGAGCTGGACCCCGCCGAAGAGGGCCACGGTCTTCCGCGTCGGCGCGTGGAGCACGAGGGGGTCGGTCTGCTCGGGGGGCACCCACATCGTACACCGGGTCCCGTGCGGTTGGAAGTGGCACTCATCGACGCTCCAGAGATCCACGGCCGGGTCGCGCGCGAGCCGGCGGAGTTTTTTTAAAGGCGGCCTGTTTCCTGTTGAGTGCATCTGTGAGAACCAACTGCCTGAAGCAACTGAGAATCCGCAACAAAACAAGGAGGGAGGCCCATGGCGCTGATTGATTTTGGTGGGGTCAAAGAAGACATTCCTATCCGGTATATCTCGCGTTCGCGATGGAGCAGGCGTCTAAGTCGGCGAGATTTCCTCAAGGTTGCCGCTGGGTCTTCGACGGCAATCCTGCTTGCTCCATCATCGACTGCCGCCCCGGCTGCGGCCGTCGCGTCCAAGGACTTCAACTGGAAGAGACACTCGGGCACTTCGATACGGTTCCTCTCATGGCAGAACTATTGGAACGAGTTGATGGTCGACAAGCTGCCGGAATTCGAGAACCTCACCGGCATCAAAGTGAAATGGGAGATGTTCCCGGAGAACCAGCATCGTCAGAAGGCGCCGATTGAGCTCATAGCCAAGAACAAAGATCTCGATTTGCTATACGTCGTCCCGAGCGTGGAGGGAACCCAGTACTACAGAGCCGGCTGGCTTCACCCGCTGGACGGGTTACTCAATGACCCCGCTGCGACCCCCTCGGACTGGGATCCCGCGGACGTTTCCAAAGGTCTTGTGAACGCCTGCAAGATTGACGGCAAGCAGATCACCTGGCCTGCCAGCGCGGAATGTGCTCTCTTCATGTATAGAAAAGACATCTTCGAACAGAAGGGAGTGAAGGTGCCGAGGACCTTGGATGAGATGGAGCAGGTGGTGGCGAAGGTGCACGAGCCCCCGAACCTAGTGGGTATCACCTCGCGCGGCACGGCTCAGCAGGTGGTTGTCCCCTGGTCCAGCTATCTGCGCAACTTCGGGGGTGATTACTTGACGAAGGACCGGAAACCAGCCATCGCCAGCCCGGGGGCGGTGCAGTCGATAGAGTACTTCGCCAGGCTCCTCCGGAACTACGGGCCACCTGGTGTAACGTCGTTCAACTGGCCGGAGGCGCAGGCCATGTTCCTCCAGGGCAAGGCTGCCGTATTGACAGATGGCAGCTCCGTCTCCAGTGGAATCGAAGATCCCGGTGTGTCCAGGGTCGCCGGGAAGGTCGGCTATGCTGTCTTCCCCGCGGGCCCAGCCGGCAACACACCCAGCACCTGGACTGCAGGGCTCGCGATTTCCACGTTCTCCGAGAAGAAGGAAGCAGCCTGGTACTTCATCCTCTGGGGACTCAACAAACAGAATCAGATTTACACCCACGCCAGGGGCCTCACAGTGGGCCGCCAATCGGCATGGCATGCCCCAGAGGGTCTGGAAGTAACGAAGAAGATCCCGGATATGGTGGAGAGCACGCTCAAGACCTTCTCGATGAGCGACAAGACCTACAACCCAGCGGTGGTGGCCGTCTTCGAGGTGCGTACTCGGGTCGGGGAGGTGATCGTCAAGGCCCTTCAGGGTGCCACTGGGGAGACACTGAAGGCGGAAGCCAAGAAGGCCGAGGAGGATATTGTCGACATCATGGCCAGAACAGAGAAGTAGCTTCTGTGTTCAGTACATCAGGAGTCTGAACAGTGACTGGGCGACAGGGGGTAGAGGAGCGCTGGCGGCTCCAGGCCGTTTCGACCTTCATCGATGCTCACCCCGCGCTCCTCTTCCCTGCGCCAGCCGTAATCGTGCTCTCCGCAGTCATGATCCTGCCTTTGCTGTACAATCTCTTTATGTCGTTGCATGAGTGGTATCTCACCAACCCGGGCGGACCGCAGTTCATCGGGCTGAGAAACTACGCAGAGATCTTCGTAAAGGATGAAAACTTTCGACAGTCGATTTGGCGTACTCTATACTTCACTGCGCTTGCGACAACCATCGAAATGGCGTTAGGTCTGGGCATCGCGCTTCTCCTAAATCGGCAGTTCAAGGGCCACCAGGTGGTCCGGACCCTTTTCATGCTCCCCTTGATGGCTACCCCAACGGCTATGGCCCTAATGTGGGTGCTCATGTACAACCCTACTCTTGGCGTCCTCAATTACCTTCTCGGTCTGGTCGGCGTGCCGCCCCAGGAGTGGCTGTCTAATGTCCACCTGGTCATCCCGTCCCTGGTTGTTGTCGACGTATGGCAGAATACGCCTTTCGTGGTGTTGGTGCTCCTTGCAGGCCTATCCTCATTGCCTGTAGCACCATATGAATCGGCACGAATTGATGGCGCGGGAACGTGGCAGCTCTTCTGGAACATCACCCTGCCACTTCTCCGACCTGCAATCATGGTGGCCGTTCTCTTCAGGGTGATAGACACTCTCAAGACCTTCGACACGATATATGTGATGACGCAGGGTGGGCCTGGGCGAGCCTCGGAAACCATTAATCTGTTCGCCTTCCGGTCCGGCTTCGTGAACCTCCACATGGGCTACGCTTCCGCCGTGTCGGTTACCCTGGCGATGATGGTCTTCATGGTGAGTGCCATCTTGATCCGAATGAGGAGGTTAGCCGAGTGACCAGGATGGCTGCGGTGGCCCCGCATCAGCAGCGAATTAGGTCGAGGATGTACCAAAGGGCTCTGTCACAGGGGGCCTTCTACGTGGCGGTTCTGCTGGTGATCAGTCCCTTCATGTTCGTGTTCTTCTGGATGGTCCTCTCCAGCGTGAAAACCGGTGTCGATCAGACGGCCTGGCCTCCCCTTTTCGTGTTCGCGCCGACGCTAGACAACTACGCCCAGGTCTTCCGTCGGGTGCCCTTTCTGGCCTACGCCATGAACAGCCTGGTAGTTTCGGTCGGGGCGACAGGCCTCGGGCTGCTGTTTGGGCTTCCGTGCGCTTACAGCATAGCCAGATGGAAGCAGTCCAAGCTGGCGGTTGCGATCCTCGTCTCACGCATTGTCCCCTGGATCAGCTTCCTAATCCCCTGGTACCTGATGTTCAGTCTGATCGGCATGATTGACACCTACCTCGCGCTTATTGTGACCCATCTGATCATCACCATGCCTTTCGCGATCTGGATCATGATCAGCTTCTTCGAGGACGTGCCGGTCGAACTGGAGGAGGCCGCACTGATCGATGGCTGCTCCCGCCTCGGCGTCTTTCTGCGTGTGGCCGCGCCGATAGCCTCACCCGGGATCATAGCTTCCGCGATCCTCAGCCTCATCTTCTCTTGGAACAACTTCATATTCTCTTTGATACTTTCGGGGGACAAGACCATGACACTGCCTGTGACTGTCTTTCGATTCATGACGTATGAGGAGTTGAATTGGGGGGGTGTCACCGCCGCGGCCGTGCTCGTCGCGTTGCCCGTCCTGTTGCTGACTTTCGTCATCCAGCGTTACCTGGTCAAGGGGCTGGCGCTAGGGGGAGTGAAGGGTTGACCCGGGGCTGGAGCCGCCCCAAGTCCGGCTGGCAGTGCAGTGCATGTACACGCGTTCAAGAGTGGAAGCCAACCACTATACGTCCGTGAGGACGGTCGAGGAGGCAAAATGGTCTACATGCTTGTGGGTGGAGGGGGGTTCATAGGTGCATATACAATCCGGAGGCTCCTGGAGCAAGGGCACGATGTGGTGGTGTACGACTTGGCGACCCTCGGCAATTCCATTGAGAGCATCCTGAGTCACCAGGAACTGGAGCGCGTCAAGCTGGTGAAGGGCGACGTGCTCGACGTGATGAATCTTATGCACGTTGCCAAGGATAACGCGGTTCATAAGGTGGTGCACCTGGCGGGTGCCCTACTGCCCGAGTGTCGGGACTTCCCCGCCAGATCGGTGCAGATTAACATCGACGGCCTGAACAACGTATTCGAAATGGCCCGGCTCCTTGGTGTGGAGCGGGTCGTCTACATCAGCTCTGAGGGAGTGTACGGCACCGCGGCCTACTATGGAAACAGGCCCGTCAGTGAGGATGATCCTGTGCATCCCTCCCACGTGTATGGCGCGTGCAAGGCATTCAACGAGTTCATGGGTCAGCACTATTTTCAGCAGTTTGGTGTCGACTCTATCGGGCTACGGTTTCCCCTCGTTTATGGTCCATTCCGACTCCGCGGGGCACCATCGTCGTTTACCCTCCTCGTCGAGCTCATCGAGAAGCCGGCGATCGGGTTGCCAGGCAGGGTTCCCTTCGGCGGTGTCTTTTTCAACTTCCAGTACGTAGAGGACACCGCGCATGCTATCGTGCTCGCGCTCGAGAGGGAGGGACCGACACGCAGCCGTGTTTTCAACACTGGGGGTGACGTTCGGCTGGTTGACGATGCCGTCGCCTTCGTACGTAGGTTGCTGCCGGGCAGCGATTTGACCATCGAGCCAGTGAACCCCGACGCGCGGACCGAGACGCCAACGAGCAATCTGGACACACGGCAAGTCGAGGAGGAGCTGGGCCATAGGCCACTCTTCTCTCTGGAGGCGGGGCTGGTGGCAGCCATCAACTTCTTCCGCGCTAAGCGCGGACTCGAGCCGGTTACACCGCCTGTATAGGAACTACACTCGGCGCTGAGAATGCAGGTTCAGTTCAGGGGTGGCATCCCCGACGACAGGCGGCAACCTCAATGCCGGCAGAGGCCTTTGGCGTGCTTGGCACGCAACCGAGGAAGCCCAGCTGGCCGGCGTAGCGTCTAACACACTTGCCGGCCGTCTCAGTTTAGCGACATCAACTTAGGAGGCGAACATGCTCACAGGTGATCTGCTTGTAGAGAGCCTCATCGACCACGGAGTGGAGGTGGTCTTCGGAATCCCAAGCGGGCACTGGCCCATGTATCATGCAATCCACAGTCGCCCGGGGCAGATTCGGCACATATTGGTGCGCGACGAGCGAAACGGCGCCTTCGCTGCCGATGGTTACGCCCGTGTCACCAACAAGGTGGGAGTCTGCGATGGCGCTAGGGGACCTGGGCTCATCAAGGTCGTTTCAGGCTTTGCAGAAGCCTTCAACTCGTCGATCCCGGTGCTGGCCCTTGCCGACGACTTTCCCGGGGACCAGGTGCACCTGAACGAGCGCGGGTGCGCGGCTCAGGGCATGGACCAGTTGCGCACATTGGAAGCGGTGAGCAAGTGGACTGCGCGAGTTCCCAGCCAGGCCAAGTTGCCGGAGATCGTGCGGCTCGCCTTCGCCAAGGCCACAGGGGGCCGACCGGGCCCGGTAGCTTTGACAATTCCGCATGACGTGTTCTGTCAGGAGTGGATTCCGGGCTCACCAGCCTCTGGCGGCAAGTCGAGAAACGGGGCGTTTCCCTCGTGGCGCGTTTACCCTGACCCTGATGACGTGGAAAGAGCCGTCAGATTGCTCTCTCAAGCTCACAGACCGCTGATCGTGGCCGGTGGAGGTGTCAATATCTCTCAGGCTCATTCAGAACTTCGAGCCTTCGCCGAAGCCGCAGGGATACCGGTAGCCACATCCGTTGCTGGGAAGGGGTCCATCGCCGAGGTCAGCCCGCTGAGCGCAGGTGTGGTGGGCGTTCAGTACGGAGAGGAGTCGGCTAATGCTCTCTATCGGGAGGCCGACGTCATCCTGCTGGCGGGCTGTAAGTCGTCGCAGCAGGTCACCTTCGCCTGGACCCTTCCAACCGCTGCACAACGTGTAGTGCACATGGACATCGATCCAACCGAGATCGGCAAGGTCTTCCGAACAGAGGTAGGCTTGGTGGCAGACGCTCGAGCCGGCTTCCGGTCACTGACGGAGGCGGTGCGCGGCTTTCCTCAGCCGGATCGGAGTGCATGGCACAGGCGGACGCGAGAGCTCAAAGAGGCTTGGGAAGCCGAACTGGCAGCCGAGATGAGCGATGCCCAGTCACCTGTCACGCCGCAGGCCGTGATGGCTGAGCTGCGGAAGCTCATCGGCCCTGATGACGTGGTTGTGACCGACGCAAGCTTGTCTATTGGGTGGGTCGTCAGCTTCCTGGACGCCCAGGTAGACGGTCAGAAGTTCCTGTTCCCTCGCGGAGCAGCAGGCCTCGGCTTCGGCTTGGGAGCGGCGATAGGGGCACGTCTCGCGCGACCCAAAGGCAACGTGGTGCTGCTCGCAGGCGACGGCGGGTTCGCATATTCCATAATGGAGTTGGCCACGCTCGCGAAGTACGGTCTCAGCCTAGTTATGGTCGTCCTGAACAATTCCTGCCTCGGCTACAATCGCTTGATGGAGAGGCTTCGGGGCGAGACCGATTTCCAGTCAGTGAGCTTTCCCAACGTAGACTTCGCGCAGGTGGCCTGCGGATTCGGCTGCACAGGTGTGCGAGTTGAACAGCGCGAAGCGCTCTCCCGGGCACTGTGCCACGCCTTCCACGTCGACGGGCCGGTGGTGGTGGACGTAGTGTCGGACGGCTGGCAGACTCCGGAACTCTCGCTGCGCGCGGAAGCGAAGCGGGTACAACGAGAAAAGGCAACGTAGCAGGCACCGGGGATCACTCATCTGGGAGATCCTCGCCCAGCTGGGTCTCCCACCGCAACCCTTGCGCACCTCGATTCATGCCAATCAAGGCAAAATGCCCCAACGACGCATATTGTTCCACTGTTAACCTGAGTCCGGCGGCAAGGGCAGTAGTGATCGCATGCTAGCCCGCTCGCTGGGCCACAAAATTCGTTTTTTTGCCTTCTGCACGAACCCCATTGAAAATGAGGTTCGTGCAGAAAGCGC
>Ga0116103_1001136_pt1 | contig 11971 bp, 8 predicted proteins | sample June2015DPH_4_10_2_FD_89714 | JGI IMG/M metagenome (GOLD analysis project Ga0116103, IMG submission 89714) | Peatland microbial communities from SPRUCE experiment site at the Marcell Experimental Forest, Minnesota, USA - June2015DPH_4_100 | ecosystem: Environmental > Terrestrial > Soil > Wetlands...
CCGTTTAAGGCTGACATCGCTACTGTTGCTGGTGAAGCTAGATATACTTTCGCATCTGAGCTGCCCATTCTTCCCTTGAAATTCCTATTGGTGGATGAGATGCACGTCTCCCCTGAGGCAAGCAGTCCGCCCTGGCTCCCGAAACATGGTCCGCACGAAGGGGCACATATGATGGCTCCTGCTGCAGAAAGAGTCTGAATAATACCTTCATCCATGGCGCGCCTGAATGTTTGTCTGGATGCAGGGTATACATACATCCGTACCGAAGGACTTACCTGTTTTTCTTTCAATATCTCCGCCGCTGTCCTGAGGTCTTCCAGCCTGCCGTTGGTGCATGACCCCAGCAGGGCCTGGTCGATAGGCTCTCCTGCTATTTCCCGGACCGGCTTTACGTTTTCCACCGAGTGCGGGAGAGCCACCATCGGCTCAAGATCGGTCGCGTCGAGCTCATATTCATGAGTGAAACTGGCATCCGCATCCGATTCGAATGCCTCCGGGCATTCGGTCCCGATGGACTGCAGATAGCTCCGCGTTACATTATCCACGGGGAATAATCCGAATTTCGCGCCAAACTCGACAGACATGTTGCTCAACACGAGACGGGAATCAATGGAAAGGTCTTTGAGCAGGTCGCCTACGAATTCTATCGCCAGGTACTGGCCGAACTCCGCTCCGAACCTCCCTGCAAGGGCGAGGCTCACATCCTTGGAACCGACCCTTTCCTGCAACGTGCCGTTCAGGTTGACCCGGATCGAATGGGGCACCTGAAACCACAGATCACCGGTAGCGAGCACATATGCCATCTCGGATGTGCCTATACCCGCCGCTGCAGCTGCCAGGCCACCGTATGTGCAGGTGTGGGAATCTGTTCCCACAATCAGATCCCCTGGCTTTACAAGCCCCATTTCCACCATCACCTGGTGGCAGATCCCTTCCCGCTCACCATAGTAATGCTTAATCCCGTATTGCTTCACCATCTTACGGATCTTGGCATGACCCTCCGCCATACCTACATTCGGAGATGGGACGTAATGATCCATGATGACCACTACCTTCTCGGGGTCCCATACTTTGGTGATCCCTGAAGCAATCAGCTTGCCGCATGAAAGGAGGAACCCCTCGTGACACATTGCCATGTCAACGGGCAGTACGACATATTCGCCAGCTTGTACTGGCTTTCCTGCCTTTGAGGAAAACAACTTCTCTGTCATTGTCTGTCCCATGAAAACCCCTCTTTCCCTATCTTGGCGTCAGGTTCTTCGAAAAAACATTGTATCGAGGAACTTGTTCATGATGTCTGTCCCAATGAGCCTCATTCGTATTCGTGTGCAGGGGCATAATGCTAAAATTTGATTAATGCATTCAGACAGTCTCTTTCTTTACCAGGGCGTATCCTTCCATCAGCCGTCTTGCCGTACGGTAGACAATGATCTTTTTGACCTCGATGCCAACAGGCGTCTCGCTTATCTCAATACCTTCGAGCTCTGCGCTTCCTGACGGGTGGCCCATTCTCACCATCCCTCTACCCGCAAGACCAGGTGAAGCCACCTCGTTCACCACGGTCCCCGGGACCATGGCTGCAGTACCGCAACAGTTGATCATGGAGGCGGCGAACGTCTTGTGCAGCTTACCCATAAAGATCATCCTCACGAGGAAATCCACCTGATCCGCCGTTACGGTCTGGCCGGTTACATAGCTTGTATAATTCAACGAAGGTGCCACATAAGTAAGCAGGGCAATGTTATTTATCTTGGCCATGGCCGCCTTGGTAATGGCATCGCTCTTCTTGAGAAGCTCGGCATTGGAGTCAATTTCATCCGGCGATTCAGTACCTTTCAAGCCTAGATCCGCTGCTTTTACAAAAACACCGGGATTGGCCACATCCACAATGGATACCGTTATCTTTCCCACTCCCTCGACTTCGAGGATGTCTTTCACATTACCCGTAGGAAGAAGACGCCCGGTATTCGCCCCCACCATGTCCGACCAGTTGAGCTCGATCTTTGCAGCCGTACCGGGAACGCCGTCTATGGCAAAATCACCGCCGATTTTCACCCGGTTGCCGATAACCGGAACTTTGGCCTCGATGATGCGGCCGTTATTCGTACAATGAATACGGACTGTTGTTTCAGGTTCCTTTGGCCTCACAAATCCTTCATCTATGGCATAGGGACCGACTGCGGCCGAGACATTCCCGCATACTCCACCATAAAAGATCGCAGGAGAATCAATGGAGACCTGGCCGAATGTATAATCAATGTCCGCATCCGGCCTGGAAGACGGTCCGACTATCGCTAGCTTGGAGGTCAGGGGATCAGCTCCGCCAAGTCCGTCAATCTGGCGTTTATCAGGGCTACCGAAAATGGCACATATGATCTTATCGCGCTGCGCAGCGTCTCGCGGAAGATCATTCTCTTTGAGGAAAACAGCCTTGCTTGTCCCTCCCCGATAGATGACTGTCGGTATACGTATCATTTCATCCATTGCGCTTCCTCCCAATTGAACTATGATGCCTACCTTATGAGATCAGCGATAACCGAGATGTCACCAACCTGCTCAAGATTCTTGACCGTCTCAATGAACTTTTTTCTCTTGTCTGAATCGATGTATCTTTCTGTCAGCTGATTGAATTTCACCTCTATCTCATCGAATGAGACCGGGTTCTCCGGGTCACCCTTGGGATAGTCGACATGCGAGGTAAGCACCCGTCCATCCTTCAAGGTGGCGACCATAGTGGCAGGATAGTATTTGGGATAGACCTTCTCGGCCTCGGGATCCACCTCTGCGGAGACCAGACTAGCCACCCTCAGGATCTCCGGGTTGGTGAAGGTCTCCTTCTTGAATTCATCAATGCCGGTCCGGTTGCGGCAGATGGCAACCGCAGTAGTATAGGGGAGACTGAACTGCGCATCGACATGTGTCTCTGGCTGATATTTCTTGTCATGCGGTTGAGTCAAAGCCTGCACGGTAAAATTACATGTCTTGACCACGATCTTTTCGACATTGTCGGCCCTGACACCCTGCTTGTACAAGTCGATGGCACAATCTGCTATCGGTCCATTGAACCTGCAGCAAGCATGCACCTTTATGCTGGTGTCCTTCATCTCCCATTTCTTGCCCAGATTGTCTGTCATACGGGCATAATCGTACGTATCTTTATAGGAATGCGCTCTGATAAATCCCATGGTGCCCTCGAAGATTGTTCTGGCACCGGTAAAGTTCTGTTGTGCCAGCTCGGCGCATATTATACCCGACATGGCCGGCTGACCCGCCTGAAGGGGCTTCTGCATGGAGCCCTCTGTCCCCCATTCCAATGTACCTGACGCAAAGCTCCCCCCAAGACCGAGCGCCCAAGAGATCTGCTGCGGGGTCAGGTTCAGGATCAGAGAAGAGCCCATGGCCGCTCCGAACACTCCGCAGGTTCCGGTGGGATGGAACCCCTGGTAGTAGCTCTTTCCTAAAAAGGCTTCACCTGCCCTGATCATCACTTCCAGACCGCTTACCAATGCGCGGATATAACGTTTCCCATCGATCTTGTATTTTTCTCCCAGAGCAAAGACCGCAGGCATGACCGCCACTGAAGGATGCATGGTTCCCTCGCGATGATCATCGTCATAATCATAGATGTGGCCCTTGGTACCATTGATGAAGGCCGCATGCATGGCCGATGTCTTGAAACCGCCGGCAATGACCGAACAATCGGGATTGCCTCCCTGTGCCTTCATGACCTCGATAACAGCCTTTACCTGATGCTCTTCCTTGGAACGAACGGCACAGCCGAACATGTCGATCATATAGATCTTGGTCATTCTGATGACTTCATCCGGAAGATCCTCAAATTTCAAACCTGTAAAGAACTCTGCATAAGTCTCTGCAATCGGCTTGCTGAGCTTTTTCTCGAAATCAATCTTCTCTGTTCCCATATCACTTCCCTCCCATAGTGAGTTGTCCATGGATTTTTTTTATTCAATTTCTCGGCCTCGCAATTCACGTTCCTGGAAACACCCATTAAGTATACTAAGAGTATACACATTGAATCATATGCTGTCAACCTTATTTTAATTAGCATCCGTTGTATTCTTCAACCATTTGTCAATCATGATCCTTTCCTGTTCCATTGCTTCATATATTCTACATAAGTATACTAATGGTATTGTTTCATCGTGCCTGTTGATACTCTTCAAATAAACGGCATTCGCTCTTGAGCTTCGATAATATACGCACCCCTTGCCTTACAAGTGCCTCAAGTATTTCTCTCCGCTCCAAATTCAGCTTAATAATGCGAGCTTGTTCTCTTAAAGCATTATCCATGGGATCTCTCTCTTTACTTTCATTTACAAAAACCCCGGTGACTCGAGGGCAAGTCACCGGGCGGAGGAGGGTATTGTTGCTGGCCTATTCCCCTACTTGCACAACGCGGTAAAACCACCTAAAGAAAATTGATTGCTGTCGATGTTGGTGCCACACTTATAATCCATATGGCTTAATTGCACAGTTGCGTGTTTGGAACGCTCATCAACAATTATCTGTAACGGCATAGAAATCCAGTTGACAGTTTTTGTCTCGTCTTGACCCATTCCCCATCCAAACCAGAGTGTTTTCCAGTATTTCCCAGTTCTGTCATAAATGATCTTCCAATATGCGACATTGGTCTCCTTATCAACATATATAATCTGCCTGCCATAATTATAGTACGTATCTTTTGGGATGCCTTCGATTATCCACACAGGCCGCTTTGTCCAAATCAGGCTGTCAACATGCCATGGCGCAGCCGAATATCCCGGTTGCCCTTTCTTCTCATAGCTCCATACCAGGAGGTCTTTATTCTTATAATCAAATACCCATTCGCCGTTTTTATTCTGATTTACCCGAACGGGTTGTGACCCTATAAACCCCCCGATGACCTCTCCTTCACCGATGAACTTCCATTTGAAATTATCTATAGCGCCGTCATATCCGCCATAGGCTCCATCATCCCTCGCAAAGTCCGACCCGAACAATGCATCAGAACGGCCTGCCGGGGTCATTTGTCTTACTCTTCGGATTGCTGGAACATATCCGAAAAGCATATCATTCTTTTCCGTTCGATAACGCCAGGTCATCATTGCTGTGCCGGCCATGTCATAAGGACTCGTAACGACTATCTGATTTTCTGCTTCCAGATTGTCAGGATTGGACCATGCCTTTGCCGGCTCATACCCATCAAAAGGTTTGCTGTACCAGTCAGCATAAATTGACCTTTCATAACCGGTTTTCCGTCCTATAAACTTAACATCCATTTTGGTCTTCAGCGGTCCATTTACATCTCTTATATAGAGGGTATTCCACATAATTTTATCAGGACCATCCGGATCAGTAATTTTTACCCCAGGGAAAGGTATTCCTTTAATGAACTTGGGGGATTTTCCCGTTGATGCTTCAACAATGGCTTTCTTTGAAGTCAATTTATATTTCCCGATATTCTCCTTCATAGATTCCAGGACCCATGAAGGCTGCACTTTCCCGGGATCATAATCGAGTTTGCCGTATTTGACGACCATCTCACCCGTCTCTACCCATTTCAGGGCACTATCAGGCATAATACCTTTCAGTACTTGCCAATTATCTTTATTGACGCTCTGGGTTTCGGCAGCCGGAGCACTCGATGCATAGATGATCAACATCAATATTATCATGAAAATTGTTTTAAAATGTCTGTAATTTTTCATAATGCGTTCTCCCGTATGAATTTTCTATCTAGTCTTAAAAAACAAGACTGGCCTGTAAAGTAACCTGTTGCCGATCCTTCAAAATACCCACACTGACATCTCTATCCCCGGTCATTAAATAATATGACAGCTTGAAAATCCATGGCTGGAATGTCTTCTCAATTGAAGGGATGTACAAAAAGGCACCCCGCGGATCCCATATTATTGCCAGTTGTGGTGTAAGGGTACCTGACATATATGTTGTCGATGTGACCAAAGTAAACTTCTGATCATACCGGGGCTGTTCGATGAATGCTCCTGATGGGTAGCTATTCACCGGAATCTTCATCCTACTGTCATAGTCTTGGTATGATTCTGCAAAATACTGTAAATATAAATTAATCATAGAGGTATCATTGATAAGTCTGAACCAGAAATTCTTATCCAGGCCGACCATGTAGCGGAATACATCCTTTTCCGGGACAGACCCTGTTACAAATTTGCCGTACAATGCAGGTGCATTTATTTGGGGAATGAAGACTGGCTCATCCCAGAAATAGGCAGCCTCTGTCCGGATAATGGCCTCTATATGCGGTTCAAAGAAGCTCATGCTGGCACCGGATACCTGTTCGGTCTTATAAGTGAGATCCTCAGCCACATTACCCGTGACCGTAGGATCGATCGTCACGACTGGAGCAGGAGTGTCCACGATAGTCTGAAAATGTGCAAGTGATATATTAAATGTATCATTGACTACGCCTGTTACCCGGGCACCCATACGGCTGTTCTGGAATGTTGCATCGGGATCATGCAGCCTCAACGGGACGCTTGAAGGCGGTGATGGATAGGCATAAGGTGTCCCGAGGGGCGCAAAGGGTGCTACTTCTTGACCGTTCCAACCGGGATTTAAGAAACCCTCCATGGTAAGCGAAGAAACAGGACCTACTTTGCCGAAATTATAATTCCCCCGGATCATCCAGATAGGTATCCGGCGGTCATCCAGATCTTCAAAAGTCCCGCCGAAAGTGTTATCAAGAGGGTTGATCCTGTCCAATACCTGAAAAATGTCTGTCTCACCAAATGAAAGGTTCTGTTTTCCGATGCGGAAAAACCAAGGTCCTTGGCCATAATCAAGATAGCACTCCCAGAGTTTATCTGACTTCGACATATCGTCAATCGCCACTTTATTCGTTTCCCTTAACTGCTGTAATGCCTCCGGACCATAATCATAAACGCCATCATATAAGAAACGACCTACAATATGAAACTTCAGATCTGGAGTGGTTTCAGATGGTCTTGAAAGCACATCATTCAATTCAATCAGGGCAAGGTTCCGCTGTTGAACAAGATTGCCCTTGGCAATTTCAGGAGAAGTATATCCCTCGGAATCGGATGTACGGACAGATACCCTTGCTTGGATTTCTCCTTTCAGCTCAAGATCATCATTAATGGAATAAGCGTAAACTCTTGCATAGATTATTACAGATGCAATCGAAAAAATTACCAACAGACAATATCTTAATACCTTCATATAGCCCCCCTTTTCCTCTTGTAAGTTCCTCTGTATTTTTAATCCTGCAACTTTTGAATCCCTGATGAATCATTCAAGGGGTATCATTCCCCTATTAGCTTTCGGTTTGAAGATTGTTACCAAGACTGGTATCAATATGAGGGCATTGATCATGTTGAGGAGCATTAAAATCGTGAGGAGTAGCCCCATCTCTGATTGGAATTTCATATTTACGAATATCATGAAGAAAACTCCTGCCAGCATGGTAGATTCCGTGAAAACAATGGTTTTTCCTGTCGTATCCATAGCTCTCCTGTTCGCAACTGTATAATCTCCCGTGCCGGCGTACTCTTTATTAATTCTGGCAAGCAGGTAGATACCGTAATTGATGCCGATGCCCACAGCAATCGCAGCCACAGGAAGTGAATTAATATTCACATCAATGCCGTAAATAAGCATGAACACCTCTGTGATGATCTGGGACACGGCAAGGGGAATAATAAGAATAAGCCCGCTTTTAAAGGACTTGAATGTTATGGTGCAAAGCAGAAAACATGCGAGGAAAACAACGATGAGAGATACCCAGTACGAATATTCCACTTCTGCATTCACAGCATAGAGGATGCCCAGAAGACCGCCAGCAAGCCGGTATCTCACCTTATCAGATTTGTGGTTTCTAATGTATTCGCTGGCCTTTGCAATGCATTTCTTGATAAGATCGCTGTTATAGGACTTATAAAAGCAGGTGATGGTCGCATTCGTCCAACTGTAATCCACATAGGCATCCATCTCACCGGGAGATGCATTGTTCCTGATTATGTAGCCTATCTGGGCGAGGTCTCTATCTTTTTTAGGGATCATCTCCCACTTGGGATTTCCTTCATGAAATGTTCGGTAGACCCGTTTTATCATGTTATTGAAGGTTAACGTTCCTCCTGCCCCACCCTCAGTCTCCATGTAATTTTGAAAGTCTTCCATTGACTTCAATGTGTTGTAATTCTTGATCGCACCAGGCTCTTTCCCTTCGGCGATAATAATGAGCTGGGTGGCACCCACGAAGTTCTTGTTAAAGAAACGGAAAGACTCATTATACGTATGCTGAGGAAACAGGATCGCAGAGCCGGCTTCGGTATCGCCGATCTTAAGACTTCGCGTATAAATACCGCCAGCAACCAAGATAATTGCCACGATGCCTACTATGACCCAACGGCTCTTGCCTTCAGATGGCTTCACCAGAATCTGGGAAACCTTGCTGTAAATCTGGCCGCGCGTTTGTCGCTCTATTTTCGCTGCCGCCGGGGGTTTTAAGAAAGAAAGGAGGATCGGATTCAATGTCGGTACGGTGATCAAGATGGTCATTACCCAAAAGGAGGAGAAGAACCCCAAATGACGCATGATCGGTATCGTCGCAACGGATATCAGCAGAAGACCTATCGCATCGGTTAAGGTGGACAAAGCAGCCGGAGGAATCATTTCTCCGTATCCACGGATAAGAGCTTCCTTTCTGTCTCCAATTCTTAAGTACTCTTCGTAGTATCTGGACATGCACTGAACCGAGTGGCTCATGAGACGTGCAGATATGATGAGAGGAACCACCAGGATGAGCGGATCCAGCGAATAGCCCAACATCTTTGCAAAACCCAGTCCCCATATCGCACTTATAAATGCAGAAAAGAAGGGAATGAATATCCCCTGAAGGGTGCGGAAATAATAGAAGAGGAGAATAAGGAGAACACACAATGTCACAACCAGCATTTTCTCAATTTGAGGAGCCAGGCTGTAGATGTACGCGTAAAGGGCGGGATACCCAGTTATATATATGTTGTGATCTTTATCAGTCTCTTCCTTTTTTATCTTCTCAATCTGTTTGTACACCTTAGCCGGATCCCAGCCTTCTTCCCAGAATCCTGCATAGATCGCTGCGGACTTGTCATCGGGAGAGACATAAAAACCCCTTATTCCTTCATTGCTGTAAATTGAGCGTTTGAATTCTTGTAGACCGGATTCGCTTCTTTCGATTCCAGGATGCAGTAGTGGTTTTAAAATTATTCCCATCCCGGTCACTTCAACATTTTTAATCTTAGGATGGGTGATGGAGGCCAGCTGTGCCGGATTACACCCCTCTACCTCCAGCATGCCCTGCGTAATCCGGTTAATCTTATCGATTGTCTTCCAGTTATAAATATCCCCCTTCTTGACCTCCACAGCAAGAACCATGACATTGGCGCTGCCGAACATGCTCCGGTATTGGTTATAGAGTTTTATATAGGGGTGGCGGGGAGGGTAAAATGATATGAAATCAGTAGCAACTTTCAAGTGCCAGGCGTAATAACCGAACACCGCAGTACAAGCAAAGATCAAGATGAGCGCCGGGCCTCTGAATCTTAGAATGAATGCCACATAGCGTTCTTGCAATGTCATTTTCTTATCATTGTTGAGAAAATCATTGTTCATCTGAATACTCCATCACCAAGATATTTCTTGACCTTTCAGCTTGAATGTGAGTCCGTGTGCCCCTGAAACAAAGCCGCTTGTCGAGCCGGTTGTGGGAGATATTTTAACGTTGCATAACCAGAACAGCTGGATCTGCAGAGGGACGTTCAATACTTTCCAGGTTTTCCCGGCATCACTAGTCATCAGAACAGTACCGCGGTCTCCTACGGCATATCCCCTATCACCTTGCAGGTCGATCCCATATATGGATTGCTTTGAAGGACTATCCGAACGGGTCCAGGTTTTGCCGTCATCACGTGAATAGACGATACCCCCCTCCAGACCCCCTGCGATGAATTTTCCATCATGCTCGCTCAGACAGAACAGACTTTGCTCAGCTATTGAAGGAACCTTTATCCAGGTTTGGCCCTGGTCGGTTGATCTGAATATGCGACCATATTCCCCAACTATGACTCCACATGTTTTCGTCATCCTGACCGAATAAAGCACCACATCTTCTGAAAGGTGCACATCTTTCCAATTCTGCCCGCCATCATCGGTGACAACGATTGCTCCCCAATCACCAACTGCACAGCCATGGATAGGATCAGAAAAATATATGCTGAAGAGATCTTTATCCGTACCGCTCTTTTGCTTTACCCAAGTATTTCCGCCATCTTTTGTGTGGAGGATGATTCCTGACCTGCTGGAAATCCATCCATTTTTACTGTCAGGGAAGCTTACAGAAAACAACCGCTCTGATGTTCCACTCGGGATCTTCATCCAAGTTTGGCTATCATCCTTGGATAAGAATATTTGTCCTCTGTCGCCAACAAGAATGTTTTGTTTTTCAGCTATAAAAGCAGAATCAAATATGTTGTCTCGGATTTCTTTCGATTCCAGATATTTCTGCTTTTCTCCTGCATGAATCTGTCCGCATATGAGTATCATAAAAATTGATATCAGAGATAACTTCTCAATAAATCTGATCTTTCTCATGGTACATCTACTCCATAGAGTTTTTCCAGATTCGAATAATATGAAACACCCAGGAAGTTATTGAGTTCAATGAAGGTTGTGATCATATCCTTGAAGTCTCTTTGTTTACCGGTCTCTTTGAGTCTCTTTAACTCCTCAATACATCCCGCGAGCGCCCCGACGAGACATACGCCGGGGTAGAGCGCAACGGAATACCCCATCTCTTTCATTTCCTGCGCAGAAAAATTTGGTGTCTTCGGGGCTAGATTGAGAATGAGAGGTCTTGACTTAAGCATCCCCGGTATTCTTGCAACCTGTTCCCGGTCAACAGGTGCTTCAATGAAAAGGATATCAGCCCCTGCCTCTGCAAATCTGTGTCCCCGCTCGACAGCCTGATCAAACCCCTCGATCGCCAGTACATCCGTCCTTGCTATGATGAGAAATTTTTCATCCTGACGGGCATCAACCGCTGCCTTGATTTTTCCAACCATCTCGGCCGCATCGATTACTCTCTTCCCCTCCATGTGACCGCATTTCTTCGGCCACACCTGATCCTCAATGTGGATAGCAGCCACACCGGCCTTTTCATATTCCTTCACGGTCCTGACTACATTGATGGGGTTCCCATATCCGGTATCTGCATCGGCAATGAGAGGAATCTTAACCGCAGCAGCAATTCTTGTTGCATTCTCAACCATTTCAGTCATGGTCAGAAGGCCGACATCGGGATAAGCAAAGTGAGAAGCCGAAGTTCCGTATCCGGTCATGTAGACTGCATTGAACGTGTAACTTTCAACAATCCTTGCACCCAAGGCATCGTAAACACCCGGGGCCTGGACAAATTCACCCCGTTCTATCATTTCTTTCAACTTCCCTCTCACCATATTTTATCCCTTTCCCAAAAAGTTTGACACCACCCTTCAAGTATACCGTTGGTATACTTTAAAGCCTTTTATCTGTCAACAACAATTTATCAAGGTATCATATATTCTTTTATCATATTGTATTAACTATATTATTGTTGTTTATTACCGTCTTGAATATACTTTTCAAGTATACTTTGGGTGTTAATTAATTGCTGGGAAGGCCTCCCCCCATTGATAATCAGCTCGATTTGAAATAAGGATCAGTATGTTTTACCTTGCACTGAATAAAGGGAATATTGATCCAGCCTGCCATCAGGAAGAATCCGGAGAGAGATCTTTTTTCATAGTGGGTACTGAAACGGAAGTTGACCTGTTGTGATTAACTCTCTTCGCTCAGCTTCAAGATCCTCTCATAATCGTGGCTGACCTTGGCCTGTATCTGCTCGATCTCCTTGTCGGTGAGGTGTCTGAACCTGCCCTGTCCGTTTAAGTATTCC
>Ga0116103_1001150_pt1 | contig 11855 bp, 10 predicted proteins | sample June2015DPH_4_10_2_FD_89714 | JGI IMG/M metagenome (GOLD analysis project Ga0116103, IMG submission 89714) | Peatland microbial communities from SPRUCE experiment site at the Marcell Experimental Forest, Minnesota, USA - June2015DPH_4_100 | ecosystem: Environmental > Terrestrial > Soil >...
CGGCGGTCAAGAAGCAGATGGAGGAGATGCCGGTCCAGCTTGTCGTTAAGAAGAAAGAGCCGGTGCCGGAACAGGAAGTTCATCCGGCGCTCAAGGAGATCTTCCATGGTTGAACCATCAGTACCGGGCTGTAAGATGTGCGGGAAATGTTGCCGGATCGCGTGGTCGTATTCTCTCATAAAAACAGGGGATTTCGATCAGGACAAACTCGCGCTGTTTCAGGGCGGGATCGATCTCGGGTATATGATAACGTGGAATCATCCTTGCCGGTATCTTGACCAGAAAACGAATCTCTGCACCATCCATGACGATCCCAACAGACCGCAATGCTGTAAAGATTTCGGCCCGGGTGAAATGTACCATCCCGACGGTTGCACTTTTGTAAACACCGATCATAATTCCCGCGATTGGAAGATCCGGAACTCCGGAAGATGGAAGGGACAAGAATGACCGTCGGATTTACAGACGTATCCGATATCCCGCTGCCGTTCGAGCAGTACCAGTACCGGCAGTTGATGCCGGAATCCTACGAGTTGTCCGGCTGTCTGGGAGATGAACGAATGGACTATTTCCTGCAGAGTTATAATATGCTGGACGCGAAGATTGAGATAATGAAAGGGTGGTTGAAATAACAGAAATTACCTTAAAAAAAGGGGATACGGTTCTGATCTCAAATGATGATGAGTTCCCGTATCTTTACAAGCGTGTGAGCTGCGAGGATATACGGAAATTAGCATTTCCAGAAAAACGATTTCAATATCTGTATTCACTTCCGCATTATACAAAAGCGGCTCAGCTTGACGGACTCAAACATGTGATATCATGACTGAGCGTGACTGGCTGGAAACGATTGCACGGAACTGTTCGAGAGCGGCTCCAGTGCGGGGAGGCACGATGTGCAAGGACGGTCCCCGAGCGAACTATTGTTCCTTCGAGCGATGCCCGAAAAAGAGCGAACTGCTATGATCACGTGTCACTTCCTTCACTGTTCTGACCACTCATGCCTGCTCCGGAAGATCGAGCCGAAGATGGGCTGCAAGCATCGCCGGAAGAACGATAATTGCGGGTTAGCGAACGACGAGGTAAAGAAAGATGGTCTTCCAGTACAAGCTTAACCTCCATAAGACGCAGATGGAAACCTACGACGATCCGCACAAGCACAAGGTCGTAGCTGCGGGGAAAGGGTGGGGGAAGACGGATCTCGTGACAAAATCATGTGCTGGGTTGGCGATGACAAAGCCCGGGTCACAAGGCGCGGTCATCGCACCGTTCGCGAAACAGGCGCATTACGATTACAAACTTATCCGGTCCCTTATCCCGTCGAATCTGATCGCTGACCAAAGCGTGAAGTGGATGAATTTCGAGCTGAAGAACAAAGCCGAAGTCGCGATGTTCTCCGCAGAGAATATTGAGGCCCTGCGAGGGTTTGCATGGGACTGGGCTATTGTTGACGAAGCGGCGTTCATGGACGCAGAAGTCCTATACGTCATTGACTCGCAGGTCGGGAAACGGGACGGTGACGGCTGGTACATCTCTACACCGAACGGACGAGGCATATTCTATGACTTATACTGCCGTGAACAACAGGACGAGACCTGGAAGAGTTTCCATTACACGACCTACGACAACCCGTTCTATCCCCGCGCTGTAATTGACCGGATGAAAGCAACCATGCCGGAGATCGTGTTCCGGCAGGAGATCCTAGCGGAGTTCATTGAAGGCGGTATCGTCTTCCCACACCTTGCGGAGATCATGACCTCCGAATACCGCGATCCGATCCCCGGCCACGATTACATTACCGGCGCGGATATCGCCAGCACCAACGATTTCACCGTGATCAAGACATTTGATACGGCTGACAATCACGAGGTTCAGAGCGAACGGTTTACTTCTCGTGACTGGACCTATATCCGGCAGGCGATCTACGCGATCTGTAAGCAGTACAATAACAGCACCCTTATTATCGATAAGACGGGCGTTGGGGCCCCGGTAGTCGAAGATCTCATGAAGATGGACGCGCCGTATACCGGCGCTCCGAAACAAGGGTATCTGACCGTAGTGCCAGTCATCTTCTCATCAGTCTCGAAACCGCAGCTTTATTCAAACTATATCATGGCGCACGAGAACCGGACGATCCGGCTCCTGCCCGACCCGATCACCAAGAAAGAGCACGAAGATTTTATGATGACGCGGGGTCAGGGGACCACTGGGTATATGAAATACAGCGCTCCAAAAGGCCGGAACGATGATACGGTTACTGCCTGCGCTCTGGCAGTCTGGGGTCTTGACCAGATGGCATCTTCGCAGCTTATCGGCACACCGGAGATTGTCAGTAAAGCCGAGCATGACGAGAATAACCCGTATAACATGGAAGAGGTGGCCGAGTGGGAACCGGAGGATGATGGCGGGCAGAAAGGTGTTGGCCGGGCCCACGACAAGATCGTGCTCAAGCGGTTCTTTGACCCGTCCACGAGCTACAAAGATCCTACCCGCGACACTGTTAACCGAAGTTAAAATCATGAACATCGTTTAACAACAACACAACTTTTTCTGTTCTAAAACAAGTTACCTTTATTACACCCTCTCGCCTTATTCACTACTCATGAGCGCGATTCCCAAGCCAAAAACACAATCTTGGAGCAAGTCAATTTTAACCATAGATGACCGTATTGAACGAAGTTCAAATCCTGAACATCGTCAACACCGTTCAACACCAAAACTCCGGCCAATACAATCCCTCAAGATCATCAGAGCAGGCGACCCGATCCTGACGAACGCGATTGACTCTTCTGAATGGAACCGCGACCCTGCCGAGCAGTATATGAGCACGCAGGAAGCCCAAAACCTCATGCTGGCAACTGCCGGACTTACTCGGCAGATCGAAACCCTTCAGAAAGCCTCTCAGCAGATGCCGACCGCGTTCTACGACTACGAGCAGCCGTATATCGCGGCAAAGACCCGAGCGGATATTACCGATACCGACGCCGAACGCCGGGCGATCCACAGCATCAGCAACTATTACAACACGCTCGGGGTCTACCGTTCGGACTTCGATAAGAACTTCAATGATCTGATCGCCCGGAATGCGATTTACGCGATGTGCGAGAAGGCCATGATGGATTATATGGGAGCCGTGCCGTGGAACATCTTCGATAAGGACCGAAAGCCGGTAGAGTCGGCAATTGAGTTCATGAAGTATCCGAACCCGCAAGAAGATTTCGGCGTGATCCTCAAGATGATGATCCGCGACCTGATGCGGTATGATGCGGGGGCGATTGTGAAATCGTTCTCGGTCGGAGGTAAGCGAGGAGACGGGCCCTTACCGCACGTAGCCTATACCATCCCGGGTGAGCGGCAGGTCCGGACGCAGAAAGCCGGATACCTTCTCGAACTGAAAACGTATCTCGGGACGGAGTTCTGGAAAGAGATCGATCGCGTGCCGATGAGCATCAACATCCCGACTGCCGGCAACGTACCGGTCCAGATGACAGAGCCGAACTCGTCCCATTACACGGGATGGTGGAGTCATGGGTATACGGTCCGGTACTGGCAGAGATCCCGCACCGGGGTCTACCTGCCATTCCAGCCGGAAGAGATCTGTTACTTCCAGATGTATCCACAGAGCGATCAGATCTACGGCACGGACTTTATCAAGTATCTTCGGTATCACCTGCAGTATCTCATTGACAGTACCAAGGCAGCCGGCCAGACGTTTGCGAACGGTGTAATCCCGAACATGATCTGGCATCACCCGCAGATCCGGAGTACTCCGCAGTTGACCGAACGGATCATGCAGATGCAGGCAGAACTTAAAGGCCCGATGAAGTTCGGGGGCGCCATGCATCTGATCGGTGACGAGACGATTGAGTCAATGCAGTTCAACCTTCATGACATGGAATGGCTGCAGGGTCAGGAATACGTCGCGAAGATCGTCTGGGCAATGTGGGGATTCAACCCGCAGGAGTTCACCGGAGGCTCTGAAAATCGCGCGACTGCTTATGTAGGCAGGAACATCACGAAAAGCCGGCTCCTTTACCCGATTATGAGCCTGATCGAGAACAAGATCAATCGTGAAATCCTGCCCTACTTGCAGGACTACCGGAAGGGATGGACGTTTGAGTTCATCAAGGATATCGATCAGGACGACCAGCAGAAGATCCAGCACACCAAACAGATCCAGTGGGGCAGCTTCTCAGTTGCCCGGAATGCTGGTGTTAAACCGTCACTCGCTGCCCGGCATATCTTCGGCAACGAGTTCACGGATGCCGAATATAAGGAGATGGATATCGAACAGGAACCGATGCCTGGCGAAGACGGGCAGACTGATGGCGAGAATACACCGGAAGGCCGGTATAACTCTCCGGACGGTCAGTATCAGCCGGTCTCATTCTCTGATTACGGGCAGGGTGGCGAGAATACCGAGCAGCGCACCGGTGCAAAAGAAGAGAAAGAACATCAGACCGCACCGATCGGAAAGGCCAAGAAGATCCTGCCTCCCAATTTCGAGATTGAAGTTCCGGAGTTCCCGTATACGGTCGTGACCGGAGAAGATGACAAGTTCATCAAGGCGCAGGTCTATGTCAAGGACCGCACGGAAGTAGCAGCCGGTCGGTCAGCATATCCCGGGCCGCGCGGAGGCTACTATTACAATACAAAGACCCGAAAACCTGCGAACCATCGCCCGGCCAATATCGCAGGAGAAGGCAGTAACGAGGCAGAGCAGCACGGCAACCCGCAGCCCCTCCCCCCGGACATGCCTGGCGGATCGATCCATTACATCAAGATCAGCGGGAACGGTGTTGCCTTGTCAGCCGCGCAGTATTCTTACGGTACAGAAGTACAGGCCGCGAAGAACGAAGCGACCAAGAAGTTCATCGAATGGGTCAAGCCCCAGATGCACGGAATCCCGGACGAAGACCAGATCGATAAACTTAAAGAACTCGCTAAAAAGGAAGGATTAATGATTAAAGAAGGTGGAGAACCCCGATCACAGTCATAGGATACTATCTGAAATAACCCAAACTCTAATATCCTTTACTATCATTATTTTATTGTCCCTCTTGTAATTGAGAGAGGAGGTTTGTACAAAAATGTCAGATAACTACGCATCACCCCCGGACGGAAAACTTCCGATGCCGGTCGGAACGATGGGACTTTACATCTACAACGGACAGAATTACGTCCCTGTCGGTTCCATAAACCAGAACGCATTGATCCGGATCCAGAAACTCTTCCTTGTGGTCGAGTTCAAACCGCTTGCGGATGGTCTTACTGCCGCAGTGATCGACCGGAGCATCGACACCAAGATCATATTCGACGCTTTCCAGAAACCCCTCGTCAACCCGCAGCTCATCAACGGTTCCCGGACCATGGAGTTCGACACGGATTTCCCCGGATCGACCTCGCTCTGGATGATCCCCGTTCCGCTGCCTTCGGGCGCTCATGTCTCGAATGAGATCCTGCTTGCTCCGGCACCTACCGATCTCGGGGAGCATTACGTTGACGCGATCCTGACCGACAAGGTATCAGGCGCACAGTCCAAGCAGCGGTTCGAGTATATTGTCGTCTCAACCGGCGGCCAGATCCCGGTGTCGTGATCACCATGGCAGACGCAGTACCTCTGGGAAAATTCGGATTTCCTTTGACTCAACAGAAGGAAACCGATATCGAAGGAAAAGACTTCGATACCTATGCCTCCCCCGATCAGTTTACGGATTACTGGCCTTCAAATATCCCCTTCCACAACGCCCGCCAGCGGCATGTCGGTATCAAAGCCTTTGTCAAAGGGCTAAGAACAACGATGTGGGAGAACCTCCCGGAATGCCCCCCACTCTGGCAGGATGTCGGCCATTATTGGGACGGATGCGCGGCGATCGGATACGAGGTCAAATCCAAAGTATTCACGATCTTCGTGTTTGTGGCAGTCGCTATTGTCTACAAAAACCCCGGCATTATCGGCCAGCTTCTTCCGCTCGCTATGAAAACGTTCGGAATGTAATCCTCCTTTTTTTCCATCAGAATCTTTATTATCTCCGCTTCTGTATCATTACAACTAAAGTAAACTTGTAATAACACAAGTGGAGATGTTTAACAGATTATGGCAGACGTTGTTGACGTTCCGATTGGGGAACCCGGTACAGTAGTCGGGGGTACGAGCCTTCCGACAGCAAACTCGAATCTTCTGACTCCCACAACTACCGTTAATAAAACGGGAAGTATCACCTGTCAAAGACAACCGCTCGGACTGCTGCGGTTCAAGTTCACGCCCTCAGTTCCGGGCGTTCTTTCGGCAGTATATACCTACGCTGGTACTCCAACATCCGTGGAATTGTTTGCCGGAGCGACTTTACAGGCAAACATTGAGCAACCGGGGGAGGTCTATGTCACTGCCCGGGAGTCCGTCAACTTCCAATTCAGTGTAACCTCCGGCACATTCCGCCTGATCGTCCGGGAGTATTGATCCTCATGCAGTCAAAAGGAGAGCGAGAGGTGCTGCGATGAGACAGAAGAAGTATCTGCTGCTGGTGCTGGCCCTGCTGGTGCTGGTGGCGGAAGTGGGGACGGTGGGTGCTACCAGTACGGTATATGCTTATGTTGCCAACTTTGGGAGTAACACCACATCAGTAATTAATACCACAACCAATATCGTTTCATCTACAGTAACCGTCGGGGTTAATCCAATTGGTATAGCAGTAAATCCGTCCGGGACGTATGCTTATGCTACCAACTATGGGAATAGTTCCGTATCGGTAATCAACGCATCGACGAATACAGTTTCGGCTACAGTAACCGTCGGGGCTAATCCAGTTGGTATAGCAGTAAATCCGTCCGGGACGTATGCTTACGTTGCCAACCGAGGGAGTAATTCCGTATCGGTAATTAATACGATAACAAACACTGTTTCTGCTACAGTAACCGTCGGGGTTAATCCATATGGTATTTCAGTAAATCCGACCGGGACATATGCTTATACTGCCAACTATGGGAGTAATTCCGTATCGGTAATTAATACGACAACAAACACTGTTTCTGCTACAGTAACCGTCGGGGTTAATCCAATTGGTATAGCAGTAAATCCGTCCGGGACGTATGCTTATACTGCCAACTATGGGAATAGTTCCGTATCGGTAATCAACGCATCGACGAATACAGTTTCGGCTACAATTAACGTCGGGACTAATCCATATGGTGTTGCAATAAATCCGACCGGGACATATGCTTACGTTGTCAACCGAGGGAATAGTTCCGTATCGGTAATTAATACGACAACAAACACTGTTTCTGCTACAGTAACCGTCGGGGTTAATCCAGCTGGTATAGCAGTAAATCCGTCCGGGACGTATGCTTATGCTACCAGCAATGGGAATAATTCCGTATCGGTAATTAATACGACAACAAACACTGTTTCGGCTACAGTAACCGTCGGGGTTAATCCAGTTGGTATAGCAGTATTTTACATCCCCATTTCACCCGTCGCCACATTCACCGCAAATACCACCTTCGGAGTTGCTCCTCTTGCAATACAATTCAACGATACCAGCACTAACGCCCCAACAGCATGGAACTACACTTTCGGAGATGGAGCATATAGTATTATTCAGAATGCCACGCATACCTACACCACTGCCGGCAACTATTCCGTTTCCTTGACATCCAGCAACATTGCAGGCAGCAATACCAGCACGCAGACAACGTGGGTGAACGTCACACCGCCCGTTCCGGTTGCATCGTACTCGGCAGCTCCAGTTTCTCCACAAGTGGCTCCGGCCACGGTAAGTTTCAACGATACCTCAACTAATGCGCCGATATCGTGGCAATGGCAGGTTAATGGTGGAGCGGTACTGGTTACGCAAAATATCACCGCGATATTTTCAACCGCCGGGACGTACTGGGTCAATCATACCGCGAGCAATTCGGGCGGGACCTCGGTGTGGGATAACGCCACGTATACTGTTACCGCCCCGTTCCTGACAGGCGGATTTTCCGGCACTCCACTATCGGGTGCAGTACCACTCTCCGTCACATTCACCGATACCTCAACAAACGCAACCGGGTGGAATTACACGTTTGGTGATGGGAATTCCAGCACATCACAAAATCCGGTTTTTACCTACAATATTCCCGGGATATACACTGTTGTACAGACCGTGACGAATACATACGGATCCAATCCGAACGTAACTACAAGAACCAATTATATCAACGTCTCATCTAGCTCATCTAGTCTATTGGCGATGTTCATCCCCAATACCCCGGTATCCGTGACTACCCAGCAGGTAATAGCATTCTGGGATCAGAGCACTGGTAGCCCAACATCATACGTGTGGAACTTCGGTGACGGCACCGGGATCTCCGGTCTGGCGAACGTCTCGCATTTTTGGGGCGGCATCGGGAACTATCACGTCAATGAAACCGTCTGCGCCGGATCGACCTGCTCCTCGAATTACACATGGATTCTGGTCTATGCTCCTCAAGGAGGGTACTGATCATGCCCGTTGGAGGGGAAGCGACCTTTCAGGGTTGCGTCGATAAAATGAAAAGTAAGGAGGGGTACACGGACGAAGTAGCGCACAAGGTCTGCGGCAAGCTCGAACAGCAGGCCAAGAAAGGAATGCTCTCACCCGATCAAGCAACGATCGCAGAAGGTACAACTGTCGCTAAAGCCCCGCATGATATCGAATGGGGTTTTGATATCCAAGGGATCCTTGCCAGCACCCGGAAGATCCGGGGGACCTTCCATGTCCCGAAAGTGGACAAGGATAATGAGTACATTACCGAAGAGGCGATGGATAAGGCAATGCACGATTACATGCACCTGCCGATCATCTCGGAATACCACAAGGAACGTCCGATCGGGATTGTGATAAAGAGCTGGAAGACCAAGGAGGGCGAGTATCAGTTTGAAGGTGTGATGAAGGAGACTCCGGACTGTGATGATGTCTGGGAGAAGGTAAAGAAAGGCGAATACGATATGCTCTCGATTGCCGGTAAACGTACTGACATTTCCAGCGAGTGCAGTACCCACCCGCTCCTGAGAAGCAAAGACCGGCCCTGCGTGACAAAAGGGTTACGTCTGGACTCGATCTCTGCCTGCGATGAAGGAGCGCGTAATGACGAGACGCATCTTGAGCCGGTGACGAAAGCGCGTGAAGAGACCGGGCCGTATCTCTTAACAACTGAACTTGAATTAGAACAAGTTAACTTTATTAAGGCTACGAACGCAGAATCTTCACTAATCCACGTTGTTACAGATGGAACGCGGAAAAAGGATGGTAATATGCCTGATTGTTCAAAAGGAAAATCCGGAATGCCTCTGACCAAAGGTGAAACCGGGTCCGACAAGGAGAAGCTTGGCGAGGACTCGAAGACCGAAGGAAAGAAAGAGGGGTACGAAGGCCGCAAGAATGCGGAGGAAAAGAAAGAGGAAAAAGAGTGGGATGACAAGCCCGAAGGTGAAGGTGCTGACAAGACCACTGAGAAAAAGGCCGAGCCTGAAGGTGAAAAGACCGAAGAGTCTGAAACCAAGGAGATCCTGCGGTCAATGCACGCCATGATGAAGGAACTTCACTCTCACATCATGGCCTCCGGGGAAGGCAAGGAGTATAAGAAAGGCGAGGAGACCAAACTCGCACCGCCCATGAAGAAATCGCTCAAGGACGGCAAGCCCGGGCAGGAGACTCCTGAGGAAGTCGGCGAGCAGCGAGAGATCGATAAGAAAGGTGAGGGCAATGTCAAGAAAGCCCAGAGCCTTGAACTTGAGCTGCAGAAAGCGCTCAAGCGGATCGAGACTCTTGAGAGCATGGAGTTCCAGAAAGGATCCCCCGTGATCATTCAGGAGACCAAACCCGAAGAGGGGCGCAAGCTTTCGACTGCCGACGCCATCATGAAAGCGAACAAGGGGAAGTTACGATGAGAGCAAAAAGAGCAAATCTGACCATTCAGAAAGGAATGGCAGTGTCCCAGACAAAGGGACTTGGCCTTGATCTCGGGTTCCATCAGCGTGACCGGGATTTCGGTAACGGCATGTGGGGCAATGTCCCGGATCATTCAGCCGTTGACACTACGAAGGCAGCAGCCTACTCACAGAAGATCTTTTCCGAAATGGGTCTCATGGATGTCCCGCTCGCTCCGGCCATCCCGGACGACCTGGTCCGGAAAGCCTGCGGTCTGGGTGCATATGCCCACAGGTACGATGAAGGCGAACCTGCCGACAAGCTGGAAGACCAGCTTATGAAGGCCAAGATCAACACCATCGTCACGCTCGCCCGTGGTTCCGAAATCGCAATGGAAGCCTTCGGGATCCGGAAGGCTGACCGTGAGAACCTCGACTATCTGCTGGATCTCGACATCCAGAAAGCGACTGACACTACCTCAAACCTGATGCACGTCATCGCTGACCAGAACGTCGCGTACCTCTACAAGCGTGCGTATCCGATCCAAGCACTCATTCCCACAGAAGCCAATAAGGGGAAGACTGCGAACTGGGATGCAATCGCACCGTTCGATCTCGGGTCATGGGGACCCATCACGGAAGATGCCGAACTTGTCGATTCGTCACAGGCTCCGTATAACCGGTCGCAGGTCGTCAAGTACTTCGCCACCGTGTTCCGTGTCACCAAAGCCGCACAGTTCGCCGGGCTGGCACAGATCCCGCCCCGTGACATGCTGGCAATCAGGATCGATGCCGCACAGGACGCGATGCGGGCAGGCAGGGAACGTGCAATGCTCGGGGTCAATCTCTCGATCAACGACACGAACTTCGCCTTCCGGCCCACACTCTCGCTGACCACAGATTCAACGAACCTGTACTTCAACGGGATCTACCAGATGCTCCAGAACAACACGTCAGGAGCGACATCGAACCAGACCTGGGTAGCGTCCAGCGGGAACAGCTACAACCAGATCAACACTGATCTCGGGACCACGTACCGCTACATGCGGAAGTTTGGCATGATGCCGAACCTTGCGATCACCGATCTCCGGACGTTCACGATCTACAAGCAGGGCTTACAGGACTTCTTCCGGTCAGCACCGGTCACCACATTCCACCAGGGGATCTCAAAGGTCTACCTTTCGTTCCCCGGAGGCCCGGACGGTCTGCCGTTAATCGCAACCGAGTTCCTGCCGCAGACTGCCGGACAGGGCGCGATCTTCCTGATCGATACCGCAATGATGTCTCGCCGGTCACTCTGGCAGGACATGTTTGAGGACCTCGCCAAGATCAACCTCTCACAGAAAGGCGTGATCTCATGCGCCGAGACCTTCATCGACAAGAGCGATGTCAACGGAACAAGCACCCTCCAAGGAGGGGTCATAGGCATCGCATAAGGAGGGAAAAGTAACATGACAGCAGCAGCAGACAAAACCGCAGGACTGTACCGGAGCAACACGCAGGGCATCATGCCAATCCAGCTCTATGTCCTGAAGGTCACACAGAGCGACTGGATCAACCTTTCCAATATTCGGGGCATATGGCTCCCGTCTGGGTTTACGGTCACAGCAGCCGCGAACGTTGCGGAAACTCCCACATACGGAACCGCCGCGATCAACAACTCCGGAACAGCATACGGCACTACCGACACGTCAATCGTCGTCCAGACAGCACAGGCAACCCGGAAACCCCCGTATTACATCCTGACAGCGGGCGGAGAGGTCATGTTGTGCGTAGCAGATTCAACGCCAACCGCAACCACCAGCACGCTCACCGTTCAGCGGGGGATGCTCGGCACCACTGCATCAGCTACCGGACTGGCGAACACGAACGTAGTCTCGATCCTGAACCAGATCGTTCTCGGGTCGGCAAGCGTAGGTCCAACGTTCCTCCGTGCAGTACCGTTCACTGGCGAACCGGATTC
>Ga0116103_1001160_pt1 | contig 11739 bp, 9 predicted proteins | sample June2015DPH_4_10_2_FD_89714 | JGI IMG/M metagenome (GOLD analysis project Ga0116103, IMG submission 89714) | Peatland microbial communities from SPRUCE experiment site at the Marcell Experimental Forest, Minnesota, USA - June2015DPH_4_100 | ecosystem: Environmental > Terrestrial > Soil > Wetlands...
CGGGGGTGTTTCGCTGTGGGAAGTCATCCTGCCCTACCTGGCGTTATATCGTTTGCCGGAGCTGATTTCGCCCGAGGGGCATCCGCGGCGGCGAGCTTGGCGGAAGTGGGTACGAGATCGGATTCGTGTTTATCGGGGGTGGGCAGGACGCCTGCGCGATGAACTCCTCCTGCGCAGGATTCCTTTGGCGGCGGACTGTTCGCGGTGGCCGGCGGGGCAACGTACGATCCTGTTTCTCAACTTCTGGCCGCTGTTTTATCGTGAGACATTTCAGGCGGTGGCGGAGCGTTTAGCGGACCAGGACAGAGTATCGACCGTCGTGTTGAGTGGAAAACAATCCACGCCGGAGATGCCGACCAGAACTCGGATTCAGTTTCATGCCCTGGCGGGACATATCGTCCCCTCCGTGCTGGTGCGCGCCCGTGACTATGGGCAGATGATATGGCGGGCCGAACGTGCCTTGCGGCCGGAATTGCCCGGGATCCTTCGCCATGAGGGCAACTCGTTATGGCCGGTGCTGAGATTGGAATTTGAATGGCTCTTCAGGGCAGAGATTCCCCGCCTGACCCAGCAGGTTGCCTTGGCGGAGCACGTCTTGGATCAACATCGGCCGGCGCTGGTTGTGTCGCCGGATGATGCTGACCGGGGCCGGATCTATACTCTATTGGCTAAATCCCGTAACATTCCTTCTTTGGTAGTCCAACAGGGATCGATCAACGAGAAGGCGATGGAGTGGCAGTGTCTCACGGCGGATGCCATTGCAGTATTCGGGCCGAAGTCGCGGGATGCATTGCACCGCCATGGCGTTCCGCCGGAGCGCATCCAAGTGACGGGTTGTCCCCGTTTCGATGTGCTCACTCAGCCATCATCGGAAGTAGCCCGGCAGGTACGTGCGGAGCTGGGCATTCGTGAAGGATATCCGATGGTACTTTTTGCTTCACAGCCGTATGTTTACGGTGCGTTTGCGAGTGTCGAGGCGCGCCGGGAAATGCTCAGTGCCGTTGGACAGGTGATTGCGGCCGTCGACAATATCATTCTGGTTGTCAAGGCCCATCCCACGGAAGGGGACGAGGATCTTCGCACTCTGATCGGTGACGGCTCAAGAATCATATATGTGGATCGGCGCAAGGATATTCAGAATCTTATCCGGGCCTGCGATGTCTTTATTACATTCTTTTCCACCAGCGGTCTGCAGGCCCTGATCGCCGGCAAGCCCATAATCAGCGTGCGATTTCCGGGAAGCGGAAGCGACAATCTGTATGGGGATAGCGGTACAGGCTGGGTGGCCGCGTCACCGAATGAACTGGTCAAACATCTGCGATTGCTGACTGGGCCTGGCCGCAATCAGGCCATGGCTGAACGCGAGCCGGCCCGACAGCGATTTATCTATGAATGGACGAACCGATCCGACGGACGCGCGGCGGAACGGGTGGCTGAAATGGTACTGAAGCTGTCCGGCCTTGCGGAGCATTGATTATGGAATGGTCAGTTGTTGCAGCACCCGCTTCTTCCTACGACATTGGCGCGGTGATCACGACCTTCCGGCCCGATGAGGTTTTCCCAGAACGTGTCCGGCGCGTTCAAAGCCAGGTGGGATGCGTCGTGATAGGTCGCTATAATGCAGATCAATAGATGGCCTGCATCCGATCCGGCGACATAGGTCCAAAGGCACAAATATGCCAGAACCTCCTGATACTCAAGAAATATGCGCCATCATTACAACTTACCGCCCCACGCAAACCATAGTAAAATGCGTACAGTATATACTACCCCAGGTGGGAGAGATAGTCATAGTAGACGACGGTGACTCAAGAGATAATGTTGCAAAGCTCGATGCTTGGTTTTCGGGGATTCCTCGAATAACGATCTACCATCAACCAGAAAACCTAGGGATTGCTGCTGCCTTAAACCGGGGGAGCGAACTTGCAAGAACCAAAGGCTATAAATGGTTGCTGACATTGGATGACGATACCATTCCCCATTCCGATATGGTCGAGAGGCTATGCTGGCATATGGCGCAATTACAGAGTCGTACAAAAATCGGTGCCATTGGCATGAGCTGGGACCGTAAGAACACGACTACTGCTGAGGCCAGGTTACCCCGTTGGCGCGAGAAGCGCGGTATTGTTACTTCAGGGAGTCTCTTTTCCTTAGAGGCATACGATACAGTAGGTGGGTTTAGAGAAGGATTCTTCATTGACTGTGTGGACTACGATTTTTGCCTGCGCTTGCGGGAGAGGGGCTATCGGATAATCCAGGTTTTGGAATGCGGTTTTGCACATTCGTTGGGAGTAAGCAGGCAATATCGGTTTTTGCGATTTACTGTTGATACCTATAGCCATGAGCCACAGCGTCTATACTATCTGTTCAGAAACGCGACCGTGCTTGCATCAGAATATGTATTTAAAGATCCATTGTATGTATGTGCAGTCGGCATAGGGTTTGTTAAAGAAATCGCAGCAGTTGTGCTATGGCAGCCCCAAAAGCGGCTAAGACTTAAAGCCTTGCTTATGGGAATTAGTGATGCACTCCGAGGTCGCATGGGCAGACGAATATTAAGCGATGATCGAAGTACTAAATAGAAGGCCAACAAAAAGGCATAAAATTAGGCGCCAGGAATTTGGCCATGGAATTCTCCGGGGGAGTCTCGTTTCCTTGGCTATGGGATGTGCTACGGTAGGGTTAACGGCTATACTTCCGAAAAGTGAACTGGTGCATGTGTCTTGTGTTCTTGTTATGCCTTTTCTATTGGCAATAGTATTTACGGGTGATTTCCTTGTTGCTATGACCCTCGTTTGGTTAAGCGAAGGATTCCTTGGTGTCGGTGGAAACTGGTTGCGCTTTGGTGCTCTTCCGGGGCGGGGACTATTGCTCGCTTGTTTGCTAGGGACGTACGTGATATATGCGGCGCAAAGCGATCAAGATAGAGGAAGAGAGACTTCGCGAAAATTGTGGGTACTCTTTTATGGAATATTATTACCGTGTTCTCTGGTGGGTTATTCGGTAGGCGTTAAGGGTGTTGCTTTGAGCGGGGCTTTGTCGGATGTCATGCGGTTTCTTACTATTTTGGCATTCTTTCCACTATACTATTGTCTGAAGAAGCTGCCGTGGTTTATGGTGGGTTGGCTTCTCGGAATTTCAACCCTGCTCTCCATTTTGTTCATCATTTTAGTTGCGGCTCCGACCGAGGCCCGAATAATTCTGTTGGACAAGTGGATCGCGGGTTTTTGCGGTAAAGAGCTCAATGTAAATTACGTGGAAATGCAACGAGCTTTCTTTACGCCGCTGCTTTTGTGCATAATTGGTCTCTTTCTCGGCCTAGTACTGGCATTCAATAGCACAGGAGTACTAGCCAAAATATTAGGCTATTGCGCAATGGTAGTAGCAGTTTCCGCATTTGTGGTAAACTTCGCCCGCGGCCCGATATTAGGAATTGCCGTCGCTATACTATTTCTTCTTTTTGCATTGGTGAGAAGCTCAAGAATTGCGAATGCTGCGTTCCTGACAGCTCTGGTCCTTTGCCTTTTCTCCGGTTCATATTTATTTACAATAAAATACTTACCAGCCTCCATGGGTAAGTGGAACCTAAAGGGAATGGATATTATAGACGTTGTTGATGAAGGCCGGCTAGAACAGACCCAACTAATGCTAAAAGCTTGGTTGGAAAATCCACTTTTAGGAAAAGGAGTGGGCTGCCCAATAAAAGGCTATTCGCGCACCGATGAAGACGAAGGGCTCGCATTCGAAGTGCAATATCCGATGGTGCTTTACCGGACAGGTATTATCGGTTTTGTTGTTATTTTAGCGCCATTCTTTATATTTATATTTAAGACGTACAAACTAATAAGGCGACTTCCAGTCAGATTGTATAACGCTAATAGTATAATCAATCTAGCGATGTGCTGTTCTACTGTAGCGATGCTTACGGCTAGTGTGTTCAATCCATACTTAGCTTCTTCGATGGCCGTGTTATATATGGGCCTTTATATAGCCTCTGATTCGGCTATTGGATTTCCCTTGCAGCGCAAACGAACAGTGCCATAGCCGGAACTTATGAAATCGTTTGGAAACCTCAGTAAGATAAGAATTGGCGTTAGTTTGAATCCCTCTAATACAGAAGCGCCAGCGTTTCGCAGGCGTTTTGGTCACTACTTAAAATGCCGCGGGCTTCGATGGGAACTGGCGGATTATAGCAAAAAATACGACATCGTGCTTGTTCATCACTCGGCAGACCTAACAAGATGGAAAAGCTACGAAAAAGGGAAAATCGTATTCGACTATAATGATGATTATTTGGCTGGTAATATTAACGGAGTAAAAGGATTAGGAAGGGGATTGGCGAAATTTGTGAGTCGAAGGTGGAGTAATCTCGTACTAAATTATCAAACGGTTTACAAGGAAATGATGAGAAGGTCGGATGCAATAGTCTGTTGCACAGAAGCACAGAGAGTGCAAGCTTTGGCATTGAGCAGTAATGTTCACATGATTCTTGACATGCAATCAGATCCTAATTGGAAGATCAAGGAACAATATATAGCGGGCAGTCCGTTCAATCTTGTATGGGAAGGACTACCGAATTTCGAAGGCCTGGAGAGTATTGAGAAGGTTATAGAAAAGGTGCTGGCTAAAAATCGTTGTGCCCTCCACTTAGTGACAGCTCTAATGCGGTTTCGATACCTGGGAACGCATGGTAGAACGTCGACTAAAGATGAGGTTATGAGTAAATTGCCGTTTAATAACGTATGGCTATATGAGTGGAATAAAATCCTGTTTACGGACATAGTTAATGCCTGTGATTTGGGAATCATTCCAATTAACATGAATGATCCGTTTTGGGTAGGCAAGCCTGCGAATAAATTGCTTTTTTTTTGGCGAATGGGGATGCCTGTGTTGGTTTCGGGGACGCCGGCGTACAAAGAGATAATGACTGAGTGTGGAGTGGATATGATATGCGAATCCGAGGATGAATGGCTAACAAAATTGGATTTGTACATTAATGATAGCGATGCTAGGCGTGTTGCAGGTAAGAAGGGTCTGGCGTTTGTTAGTGAAAAATATTCGGAAGAGAGACAACTTAATCAATGGGACCAAGTACTTTATTCCGTGGTATAGACAAGCAAGAGCTGGCGAAATAATATAACCGAGTTAGCATCTTCCGGATGCGATAAGCGAGGTCCCTATCAGAGGGCGGACGACGGTATTCCAGATAGCGGAAGACAGAAAACCGAGGTTGGAGTTCAGAGGGAAGACTGAACATCTAATACGCAACATCCAACTGTGAACATTGACATCAGAAGTCGGAAGGCAAAGATCGGCGATCGGTCGCCAGTGGTCTGTTGTCATTAGTCCTTTTAGAACATGTTTAAGAACAAAACGCTTCTCATCACCGGTGGAACGGGCAGCTTCGGCAATGCGGTGCTGCGCCGCTTTCTCAAGACGGATATCCGGGAGATCCGGATCTTCTCGCGGGACGAAAAGAAGCAGGATGACATGCGCCATGAATACATGGATCCCAAGCTGAAATTTTACGTCGGGGATGTGCGCAATATTGACAGCATTCGCGAAGCGATGGTGGGTGTAGATTTGGTCTTCCACGCCGCGGCGCTAAAGCAGGTACCCTCCTGCGAGTTCTACCCGATGGAGGCCGTTCGCACAAACGTACTTGGAGCGGATAACGTCCTGCAAGCGAGCTTGGAAGCCCGCGTCAAGCGGGTGGTGGTGCTGAGCACAGACAAAGCAGCGTATCCGATCAATGCCATGGGAATGTCGAAGGCGCTGATGGAGAAAATCATGGTCGCCCGGTCGCGGGTTGCAGCGCAGAAAGGCCTGGTGTTTTGCGGCACACGTTACGGCAATGTCATGGCCTCGCGGGGCTCGGTCATTCCGCTCTTCATCCAGCAGATCGAGGCGGGTCAGCCGTTGACCCTAACGGATCCGAACATGACGCGGTTTATGATGAATCTCGACGGGGCGGTGGATTTGGTGTTGTTCGCATTTCAGCACGCAAAGCCGGGCGATCGGTTTGTGCAAAAGGCGCCGGCGGCGACCATTGCGACGCTCGCGGAGGCGGTGAAACGGTTGCTGGGCGCCAACAACCCAATCAAAATCATCGGGACGCGGCACGGCGAGAAACTCTATGAGACCCTGCTGACGCGGGAGGAAATGGCGCAGGCGGAGGACCTGGGCGACTATTTCCGGGTACCGGCGGACAACCGGAACTTGGACTATAATCTCTATTTCACCGAGGGCATGCCACGCGCCGCCGCCGTGGAAGATTATCACTCCCACAACACCCGGCAGCTGACCGTGGAGGAAATGATGGACTTGCTGCTGACCCTTCCCGAAATCAAGGCCGCGCTGGAAAGGCGCGGGCGCCATGGTTGACCCGGTGACCACCATGCCGGCCGCGCTTGTAACGGGTTCCTCCGGGTTCATCGGCCGCCACCTGGTCGAAGCCCTCCGCCGCCGCGGGGACCGGGAGGTTATTTCCTTCGATCTTGACACCGCCCCCGCCGTCCTCGAGCGCGGACTGCGCGAGGCCGGTGTGATTTTCCATCTCGCTGGCGTCAACCGGCCGCAGGATCCCGCCGAATTTAAGACGGGCAACGCCGATCTGACCGCAACCCTTTGCTCTTCCCTCTCAGCCTTGGGCCGCCACCCTGTTATCGTCCTTTCATCATCGATTCAAGCCGCTCTGGATAATCCCTATGGGGTTAGTAAACGCGAGGCGGAGAAGGCCGTAGAGCGATGGACCGGCAGTGGGGGCGGGAAGGCAGTTATCTTCCGGTTGAAAAACGTTTTTGGCAAATGGTGCCGGCCAAACTACAATTCCGTGACTGCCACCTTGTGTTACAATATCGCCCATGGGCTGCCGATCACGCTGACCGATCCGAACCGTGAGGTGGAGTTGGTCTATATCGACGATGTAGTGGCAGCGTTTCTAAACGTCCTCAATGAGGAATTAGAAGCTGGAGATCGAAAATCCGCCTGCCAACCTCTGGCCTCCGATTTCTGTCGTTACCGCGAGGTGCCTCGTTCCTACAAGGTCACACTTGGTGAGTTGGCTGAGAAGATCCGCTCTTTTCGCGAGTCGCGTACGAGCCTGCTGTTGCCGTCATTAGCAGACGAATTCACTCGCTGCCTCTACGCCACCTACCTCAGTTACTTGAATGGATCGGATTTCAGTTACTCCCTTGAGCAAATGACCGATCCTCGCGGCAGTTTGGCGGAGTTCATCAAACAACCACATTTTGGGCAGGTGTTCGTGTCACGCACCAAGCCGGGTGTCACGCGCGGCAACCACTATCACCACACGAAAACGGAGAAGTTTTTTGTGGTGGAAGGGGAGGCGATCATTAGGTTCCGACACATTCTCGGAGGAGAGATTATCGAGCACCGCGTGAGTGGCAAAGACTTCAAGGTGGTGGACATCCCGCCCGGTTATGCCCATTCGATCGAAAATGTGGGGACAACAGAACTGGTTACCCTGTTTTGGGCGAGCGAGATTTTTGATTCGCTGAGGCCGGATGTGTACGCAATGACGGTGCAGCCGAACTGAAATCATAGTTCAATATACCACTTTTATGAAAGTCATGACGATCGTTGGCACGCGGCCGGAGATCATACGGCTCTCGCGGGTCATTGCCTTGTTGGACAAACACACAGACCATGTGTTGGTCCATACCGGCCAGAACTACGACTACGAACTGAACCAGGTCTTTTTTGACGACCTGGAGCTGCGCAAGCCCGACCACTTTTTAGATGCTGCAGGTGCCAACGCCGCCGAGACCATCGGTCAGATCATCGCACGATCAGACGCGGTGATTGCAAAGGTCCAGCCGCAGGCGATGCTTGTGCTGGGCGATACCAATAGTTGTTTGGCGGCCTATGCCGCCAAGCGACGAAAAGTCCCGGTCTTTCACATGGAGGCCGGGAATCGCTGTTTTGACCAGCGCGTACCTGAGGAGATCAATCGCAAGATAGTAGATCACATTTCCGACATCAATCTGCCGTACAGCGCCATCTCACGGGAATATCTGTTGCGCGAGGGAGTGCCACCGGATCGGATCATCAAGACCGGTAGTCCGATGTATGAGGTTCTCCACCACTACCTGCCCAAGATCGAAGCGTCCGGTATTTTAGCGCGCTTAAACCTCCGGGCACGAGAGTATTTTGTCATCAGTTCTCATCGTGAAGAAAACGTAGACTCCCCCAGTTTGTTGGCGGCGTTGGTGAATATCCTCAACGGACTCGCTCGGGACTATGAGCGGCCGGTGATTGTTTCCACTCATCCACGCACCCGCAAGCGTTTCGATTCGGAAAGGGTTCAGCTCGATCCGCGGGTGGAGCTGCTCAAACCGCTCGGTTTCTGTGATTACGTCAAGCTTCAGCAGCATGCCAAGGCCGTGCTTTCGGACAGCGGAACGATCACCGAAGAGTCGTCGATCCTCAACTTTCCCGCACTGAATATCCGTGAGGCCCACGAACGTCCGGAGGGGATGGAGGAGGGAGCGGTGATAATGACAGGCATGGATTACGCCAAGGTAAAAGAAGGACTTGCCATTTTGGAGCACCAAGGCAGCGGGGCCGACCGAACATTGCGCATCGTGACGGACTATGACGTGCCGAACGTTTCCGAAAAGGTGGTGCGAATCATCATGAGTTACACCAGCTACGTCGACCGCACGGTCTGGGGGAAAACGTAATTCTGATGTCGCCCCCCGGCTGATTAATGGCGATATCCACCGCAACGGACGCGGTGAAGTGCGATATGTCAACAAATTTGATTTTAATGGGGGCGATCGTTTTTATATGATCTGTCCTTCGTCAACGCATCAAATCCGTGGATAGGTGGGACACCGGCGTGATTGGAAATGGTTTTGCGCAGTTCATGGTCAGTTTTGATCAGGCTAGTGGAGCCGGATGATTGGAGTCATCCGTCGGAATCCCTGGCGGTTCAGCGCTTCCGACTTCAAGACGATTGCCCTCAGATTCTCGAAGTCCCCCCGGGCTTTGCCGCTGCCAGCATGGCCTTGACCGAGGGAGCGATCCTTTTGGTGTTTTCTTCCGGCCAAATTGAAACCGCGAGGGAGGATGATATCCGGTATCCCACTGAACAGTGGAAGTTGGTCGATTCTTCGGGAGTTAAGCCAAATTAGGCGATCGGTCTATCCATGCGTATTCTTTTGCTTACCCAATGGTTCCCTCCGGAACCGCAAAAATTGCTGCTGGAACTCGCAACGACGCTGAGAGACCTGGGGCACGAGGTAACCGTGCTCACCGGACTGCCGAACTACCCTACCGGCAAGCTTTATCCCGGTTATCGATGCAAACTGTGGCAACAGGAGGTAATCGACGGAATCAAGGTGATTCGGGTACCGCTTTTCCCCGATCACAGCCGGAACGCTTTACGGCGGGCGACCAATTTTATCTCCTTCGCGCTAGCGGCGGCGATCTTGGGCCCCGCGCTCAGTCCTCGCGTCGACATTATTCATGTCATCCATCCGCCACTAACGATCGGCTTTGCCGCGTGGACCATCAGCCGTTGGCATCGCGTACCCTTTACTTACGAGATTCAAGACATGTGGCCGGAGACGCTCGTGGCAACGGGAATGGTCCGACAGGCTTGGATTCTGAAGCTGATAGGCTGGTTTGCTCTTTGGGTTTATTCGCGGGCGACCTGTATTCGCGTGATCTCCCCGGGATTTCGCCGTAATCTGCTCTCAAAAGGGGTTTCTCCCTCGAAGGTTCATGTCATCTCAAATTGGGTTGACACAGATTTTTACCGTCCGGTCCCTTCAGATCGGCGCGTAATGGAGCGACTCGGCTTTACCTGCAAATTTGTAGTTCTGTATGCAGGTACGATCGGACCTGCCCAAGGCTTAGATTGCATCGTCGAAGCGGCGGGGCAGCTTTGTGACTTACCCGACGTCTTTTTCGCGGTTTTCGGCGAGGGCATAGACCGGGAGTTGCTTGCTACCAAGGCTTCGGCTCGCGGCCTCAACAACATTCGCTTTTACGGATTCTGGCCTCCCGATCAGATGCCAGGCATCTATGCCTTGGCCGATGTCTTGCTAATTCACCTGCGGGACAACCCGTTGTTTCAGATCACGATTCCACACAAGACGTTTGTTTACATGGCTGTTGGCAAGCCGGTACTCGCTGCGGTGAGCGGCGACGTCGCCGATGTGATTACTACCGCAAAAGCAGGCATAACATGCGCTCCTGATCGGCCAGAAGCGCTAGCGGAATCGGTACGCAAGCTACGTGCCATGTCTCATGAAGAATTAACGCAAATGGGGCTCAACGGTCGGTCCGCCGCCGAAACGAGCTTCGGGCGAAAGCAGCTTGTGGCCAGTGTCGCATCAATGTTGCAGCACGGCAGCGGTCGCTTGCCGGATCGCAACATGGCCAAAGGACCCGCCGTGATTATCTAGTCCTATGTGGGAGATTCTATTCTTCCGTATAGATTGCGATTCTGTGCCTCCGCCCATCCGGCGATGCCCGACAGGAACGACTATCGAGATCTGGCGTCCGGCGGGCTTGGCGCTCGCGCCTGCATGCAGTCTTTCTCCTCTTTCACGCATGGCTTGGTGGGCGTTTCATCACCTGAGGATATTCGGCAATCGGGACCACGCCGTCGTATGGTTACGGAGGGATAACACTTGTGTGCACCGAACGCTGCTAATTCCTTCTTTCTTTCGATTTCCCTTCATGGCTTCGAGCGATTTGCAGTGTAGTGACATCTGGACTGCGCCGAATGAGCGGGGGCGGGGACTGGCAGCGGCAGGCGTGGCCGCCGCTCTTCGGCATGGTTGGAAGCCGGGGCGACGAATCTGGTATCTGACAGAGGCCGGGAACGAACCGTCTTGCCGCTTGGCACGCAACCTGGGTTTTTCACTTGTCGGCTGCGGGCAGCGTACGCGACCGTTGGGCCTTCGCGTTTTTGGGCAATTTTTGATGACAACTTCGGAAAAAAGTGTCCGCTAAATATCGTACTCCATGGAAATACCATTCTTTCGCTACCCACATGTGTTCGGCCAGCAGCGCGACGCGATACTCAATGCCATGATTGATGTCATGGATCGCGGCGCCTTCATTCTGCAGGCCGAGGTCAAGGAGTTCGAAGAGCAGATTGCCCGCTACATCGGCGTACGCCATGCGATCGGCACTGCTAATGCCACCAATGCGCTTGAATTAATCGTAAGAGCTACCGGCATCAGCACGGGCGACGAGGTGATTGTCCCTTCCCACACCTTCGTCGCCACAGCCGCCGCCATCAAGAACTACGGCGCTACGCCCGTGTTGGCCGACTGCGGTGATGATCATCTGGTTGATCCTGATTCAATCGAATCCCTTATCACCAAGCGCACCAAGGCAATCATGCCTGTACAGTTGAACGGCCGGGTCTGCGACATGGACCGTCTGCTCGCCATCGCCCAGGCGTACAAACTCCTGCTCATCGAGGACTCTTCGCAGGCGCTCGGCGCCAAGTTCAAGGGGCGCTGCGCCGGCACCTTCGGCCTAGCCGGGGTGTTCAGCTTCTACCCGGCCAAAGTGCTCGGATGTTTCGGTGACGGCGGCATGGTGGTAACGAATGATGACCATCTCTCCGAAAAGATCCGCCTCATGCGCGATCATGGTCGCAGCGGTCACGGTGGCGAAGTTGAGATGTGGGGGATCAACTCGCGCCTCGATAACCTGCACGCCGCCATCATGCTTGTGAAGTTCCGTCGTTAC
>Ga0116103_1001167_pt1 | contig 11706 bp, 24 predicted proteins | sample June2015DPH_4_10_2_FD_89714 | JGI IMG/M metagenome (GOLD analysis project Ga0116103, IMG submission 89714) | Peatland microbial communities from SPRUCE experiment site at the Marcell Experimental Forest, Minnesota, USA - June2015DPH_4_100 | ecosystem: Environmental > Terrestrial > Soil >...
CGATTTAACAAAACGGAGAGCCAATGAAGCGGCACTATTCATGGAGGATGTATGAAAAAGTTACTTGTAGCACTCGTACTCTGTCTTATTCCGGCACTTGCAGGGGCTTCAACGGTTGTGTTGACATGGAATCCTAATACTGACGCGAATCTGGCCGGATACAAGGTCTACTATGCCAATACGAATGTTCAGCCGTTCACCGGGTCTGGCGCGGTTCAAGGGGCATCTGGTAAAGTTTCAGTCCTGAAAGGAACGAATACGGCGACGTTAAGCGGCCTGGACCCTACCAAGCCCTATTTTATGGCTGTGACGGCATACAATACAGCAGGGCAGGAAAGTATATATTCTAATGTTGTGAATATCCCTATTTTACCGGTGCAGATCACTGGAGTAACTTCGGCAGATTCAAAAGGAACAATTACGATTTCATGGCCTCCAGTGGCAACTGCACAATCATATAATCTTTACTGGTCTAAATCCACGGGGGTTACAATTACCAATGGAACTAAGGTGGCCGGGGTTGTATCTCCTTACACTCTCAGCAACCTTGCTGACGGGACCGCCTATTACTTCATCGTTACGGGCGTGAATGGCGTTGCTGAAGGATTCCCCTCTGCGGAGATGACTGATACTACTCCGATTGCACCTAACCCGGTGATTAACCTGAATTGCGTCTGCACTCCGCAATAATGCTCTGCGAGTGTGGATGTGGTGGCTTGACAAGTATCATCAAAAACAATTACACAAACCATGGGCGTGTCAAAGGGGAATATTCTCGTTATATTCACGGACATCATTTGAAGTTCTACAGGGGTCCGGGAGGACATAATTCTGAACTTCATGATAAAAATGCTAAAAGAGTGTCAAGAGAATGCGGCTCAATAAGGCTGGCAATGCTACTTGCAGACCGTAACCTTAAAAAAAGGATAAAAAAATGAAAAAGGCTCTTTTGGCTATAAGCTGTTTGATGCTGGTGGCATGTGCTTCAGGAAATTATTACGGCGACGCTGGTAAGGTCTATACTGGCGATAAGGGGTATGTTCATACCAAAGATAATTCTGGTGTCTGGCGTCCGGTTCCAACTGGAGAGACAGTAAAACCCCTCCCCGAATGTGAATCACCTATAAAAGACATGAATAAGTGTCTTGACAGTATTCAGCAACAGCAACATTAAAAGGAGGTCTATCATGCCATTGATCCAGTTAATAGTTGTTTTGATCGTAGTAGGGATTCTGCTTTGGGTAGTCAATACTTACCTGGGGGCGGTGATCGACGGGAAGATACTGAGGATCATCAATATCGTGGTGGTGATTGTGGTGGTGCTCTGGCTGTTATCCTTATTTTTTGACTTCGGAAGCCTTGGCAATATAGGGACATGCCGGATAGGAAGGTAAATCATGATAAAAAAATGGTTTATCATCTTCCAGTTAAGCATGTTCTTCCTGCTGGTCCTCTTCATGGTATCCCTTGTATTCCCTTCGTGGGGTGTAAAAATCCCAACAGGTACGGAAGGAGAATGGTTCACTAAATTGTGGGAGATTTACTTGGTGGTGGCAAACTTTGCTGGTTTGGCCTTGCTGGTGAAGGATGCAGATATAGGCTCAAGCATTACCACAACCCAAACACAGCAATCTACAAGAAGCACAACCGGCGATAAAGCCGAATTAACGAAAGGAGCAACGACAAATGTTCAAGAAACTGTTTCCCTTCCTGGCGCTCTCGATCCTACTGGCCTTCAATAGCGGCTGTGGTACAACCGGCACGGCAACAACTCCTGACCCTGCGGTGACTTCAGGGAATGTGCTTATTGGTGTTCAACAGACCATTGTGAATATCCATGAGGCGTTTAGAGCGCCTTGTAAGTCCGGTGCCATTCCTGCGGCTGATTGTCAGAAGGTCGATCAACTGACGGCTGAAGCTGGTCCGGCGTATGATGCGGCTGCGGCGGCGAATATCGTAGCCCTCCAGACAGGGAGCACGGCTGACTACACGGCAAAGAAAGCGGCTCTCGATACCCTTATTGGCGATATGACGGCTCTTGCTGTCAAGTATGCCATAGACCCGAAAGGCGGTGCCAAATGAGTACAGGCGATAATATCATTACCGGCGTAACGATCTTGGGAGATGCGGCGACAATCGCGGCTCCTGCTATCAGTGTCTACAACCCGGCAGTTGGTGCTGCACTTCAGATATTCGGGCCTCTGGTGGAAAACTTCATCATCTCGGAGACACAGGTTATCATGAACCTCAAGAAAGATACGAGCAAAGAGGACATGATAAAGCTCCTTCAATCCAGTATGTCGGCAAACTGGGGGATCAAGCCACTTGAGACTCCTAAAGCGGCGGTTCCTCTTATGCCTGGGGTAAATGTTCCTAATGTCCCTCCTGCTGGTAATTCAGGCGGACCCGCTATGGTGGGTGCAATCCCTGGTGTGACTGTGGGTGAACCGGCAAAAACGTGAAGCTCGTAATAATCATATTGATCCTGAGTTTGGCCGGGTGCGCTAGTATCCCGGCCATTCTTTCGTCAATTAAGACAATGCAGGGCTGTGAAAGGTGTCCAATTGTCGTAAGCCATACATGGAGGTTTAAATGAATAACGGCTTTGTAGATGCTTTTATATCGACAACAAGCGGGGATGGAAGGATATTCACCCTCCTGGCTCCTCTGGTCTATGTGACAAAAAATGGTGAGGTAGTTACCGTTCCTGCTGGCACTCCCACTGACGGGGCAAGCACTCCTGCTGGCCTGTGGGTGACGATCCCGCCATTTGGTAAATATTGGCTGGCGGCGATTCTCCATGATTATCTATATCGCTTCACTTCAAGGCCAAAAGATGAATGCGATAATCTTCTCCTGGAGGCAATGGAATCTCTAGGGGTGGATGAGATAGAGGCGCATACGATCTATGAAGGGGTGCATCTGTTCGGTCAAGCTGCTTTTGATGAGGATCGGCGGGTATAACTGATAAGGTATAAGAGATAAAAAAAGCCCGGTCCTCTTGCGAAGATCGGGCTTTTTTATTCATGGTGCCGATAAATTAAAATTACGGTGCGGTCTGCGGTCCCGGATCAACGGCGGCAACGGCGGCGCTCATGGCGGTTACTTTTTCATCGAGCGAGGTAAGGTCTGCGTCGGTTGCCGGGGTTCCTGCGGCTACCTGGGCTTTCAGGGCGGCGATTTCAGCGGAAAGATTGGTGAGGCCGGTTGTAAGGGCTTCCTGAAGGGCGGTAAGATCATCGGAAAGTTTCTGTGCGATTGCGTCCACTTTTTTAACCTCCTGTAGTAGTGCTGCTTGGGTGTTGTTGATAGTTGATAATCCACCTTTGATGTCAATTAGAGTTGCCTTCATTGCTGTTAGGAGAGCGGTTGCGTCTCTCTCAAACTGGCTTTGAGTCCACGGCCATTTCCAACTCATTTCATCTCCTTCCCTCCCTCGTTGCTATATTTGGCTCATATTACTAATTGTCTCGGTGGTTGATGATCGTTGGTCAAAAACAACTACATTCTACCAGAAAAAGAGCGTATGTCAATATTAACCATCGGGTCCAAACGGGCAAGCCGTTGACCCTCAAGCCGTTCCCCGCGCCTCCGCCCCGTTATGCGAACCCCTCTCCTTTTTCGTAAAGCACCCATAGCTCCTTACCTTGCCGCTGATAGTATACCTCCGACAAAGGGCCGACCATACTGATACGCCAATCGTCGTCAGGGTAGAGCTCCGCCATCGTCTCTGCTTGTTTTGCTGTCAAACATTCGTTATATTCGTAATCAGTAGTTTCCGCCCAAACGGGCTTACCATTTCTAGTCAGCATTGCAGAACCAAATCCGACAGCTATAACCGTATCCATCGAAAGTAGCATACTCCCAGGAATGGCGGGCATCTTCGCATAACCATTAGATGCAGATGGGTATTTCCCGCAATCATCCGAATGCCCCATATAATGACCACAACTCCTACAGATACCTATTCCCATATATCCCCCGCTGATTTAAGAGCCGTTAACGTACATCCTTCTTAGTCATAACTGCGCCGCAAGTCTTCCCGTCTGGAATGCAGGTTGTTGATTTTTGATCTTTTTTGTATTTATTCACTGGTTTAGGTATGACTTCCAAAGGTGGTATAATCGGCTGTGTCACCGTCTCCGGGTAGAGTACCGGCGCTGGTGTGGGGCTAGGCTGAAGGTTACAGCCTCTTGCCATGAATAGGAGATAGATCGTTAGTAAGATAGCTGCTGCCATTACGATTGTTATCACTGCCCCTGTGGGAAGGGTAGTGGCGTGTTGCTCTTCGGATAAAGGGGCTGAACGTTTTTTGGTCATGATCTTACTCCCTGAACAAGCGTCCATCCCTTTGCCATTTGTTCGCAACGGCGGTTGCACTCTCTGAATCCTTGGTGGCGATACCTGGGGCTGTTGTGTTTCGGAAGCATCTTGGGTTCCTTTGCGCCGGTTGATGTTTTGTCCTTGGCAAGCATAGCTTTCCTTGCTGCCGCAAACAGTTCAACAATTCCTTTCATATGGTTCCGAAAAGTGAACGTGGGTTTCCCTGCCATGATCTTTCCCCTCCCTTAAACGTGTCTGCGGAGACTTTTGATCCCCTGGTTAACAAGTTCTGTTGCTACATCCGATATTTCCATACCGTCAATTTGACAATGATCCATTAAAAATTGGAAATCTCTGCCGGTGAGATTGACTTGAACCGGGCGTGTCTGTGTCGAAAATGGACACATGCGGCACTTACCAAAGCTACCCTGCTGCCTCATAGCACATTTTTTATCAACAACTTTGCAATTTAAGCCTGACATAGTTTCCTTACAGCGTCCGGGAAAGATAAACCATCCCTCTGCATCAAAATGTCGATTGCATCAAACTTTTTATCGCATACTGGACAGTGAGCTTTGTTTATCCGTTTCAGAACGTATAATGACGGTCTGGCATCTTCATGACACCACGCCCTTGTCTTACCGTTCGCTAGGTCGAGAATTGCCGTCACAGGGCTAGATTTTGCGTCCTGTATCATTTCTGGAGTTATCTCGTCCTGTGATTTTGGCTTGCTCCGGTAATAGAGGTCTTTGTGAAGCTGTAAAAGTTCCTTTAGAATTTCCATGATGGAAGGTACGCAAATTACTCTCCAAGTTAAATAATCGGTTTCACAATCTAAATAATAATCAAATTCCTTGGAAAGAAATGATCTTCGTGCTCCGATTGCCTGATTGAGAGATAAATCAAAAAGTGCTGCTTTTTTCTCTATATCTCGGAGTCGTAGGCCGTTGGTGTACATTAAAGCTCCGGTAGTTCCAAAGTCGCAACATTGCCTTTTCGGAAAACTCCTCCATTGGCCTTGAAAAAAAATGGTACTCCTGTATTTCTGCATTGGTTTCTTAACGATAAAGCCCACTGAGGATCGAAAGGACGTTTACCAGGGCCATTTTCAGGGCCGCAAATAACCCATTGGAGATGACTATTCCATCCATCATAGTAAATTGGTTCAAGTGCAGTTTGATTAAAATCAACACTGGAAAGCATTGGTTCTATTAATGCACCTACATTCCATCCCATGTCTGATAACTGAGCGGCAAACGGTGCTCTTTTATTAACTGTTTCCTGATTCTCCATAGAAATAAGAATAATAATGTGATTTCTTGCATGGTAGGTGATTAGATGGCATCTTATAAATTCAATAGCAATTTCAGGCCGTTTAGTACAGATTATATGGTAATCATCTGATTTATTCAATAAGCCAAAAAATCGGCAAAGGAATTGATAACTCACGCCTTCATGGAATAAATCATTCCAGTAAGTCCAAACTCGCGGTGCTCTTTTCCGGGAAGTAGGTAATATCTATTTCAATCTGTCAAGCCGTTCAATGACTTTACCATTGAACCGTGTTCCGCCGTTGCGGAGATACATTGATTCTGACCAGCAATGGAGACAACCGTCACTTATTTTAGTGCAATTCTCAATAAGGGTAAGGCTATGCGTCCAGAATTTACCTGATTTTAATATGTCTTCTGTGAGAATATCTTTTATCACGGTGTAGCTCCTTTACTCTTACGTTGACCGTATGCTTTCCTTCTGGCAAAGTCTTGTCGTTTCTTATCCAAGTAACTTGATACTTCTGCGCTAGTTTCCTTGATAGGAAGGTTTTGGAATGACCAGGGCGGAAAACTACCGAAACATGCTTTAAACATCCCCGCTAACCATTTATCATCCTTACCCTTGCTCCAGCCATAGTTCTTTGCTTGCTGATACCAGTCTTTTTTCTCGGCTATTGTAGGAACGTGGACTTTTGCTTTGCCGGTGGTTAAAACAACCTCACCTAGAATACCGTCCAAATACTCAATATCCTTACCAAACTGTGCTTTTGTAGGGATATTCCCGCAAGCAGGACATTTAAGTTGGCCGGTATATAAATTTGAACATAGAGGACATTCAATAGGCTTACTGTTACGGGCTTGTCTCGCTGCCTGGGCGCTGTTCACAGTCTTATGCGCTGAATCAAGTTTCCAGTCGTTTATTTCATGGACAGGCCCATGTTCGGCAAAACTGCCGGAATGGTCGATCAGGATCATGTCTTTTTTACCGGCAACCGGCCTCATTCCTCTACCTACCATTTGCATCCAGATACGGAGAGATTTAGTCGATCTGGCGATAAAGACGCAACCGATTGTAGGTATGTCAACTCCCTCGATGTAGAGGTCACATGAACAAATAACTTTAAGCTCTCCTTTTTCAAATCTTTCCAGAATAGAAAATTGTTCATAGTCAGGAGTCATGCCGTCAACGTGTTCAGCCGGGATACCAGCTTTAATAAACATATCACGAATGGCTATAGAATGTTTGATACCGCTGGCAAAGATAAACGTCTGTCTCTTCTCGGAATATTTAAACCAGTTTGGTACTATATCGTCAAGAACTTTGCCCTGTAGTAATCGAGATTCAAGTAACTTTAGGTTATAATCTCCACTCTGTACTGGAACGTCAATAAGATCAGGCTCAACCGGGGCATAATAACGAATTGGGACAAGATAACCCTGTTTCGTTAAATCGGTGATTGTTCCACCATAATCTTTCCCTTGGATGAGTATTGTATAACCGGCTTTTTTAAGGCCATAACCGTTTTTTCTGACAGGAGTTGCGGTCAAACCTACAAGAATATTTTGCTGAAGGCGCTCGATGACTTTCAAATATGTTTCTGAGGCCGAAGTGTGGGCTTCATCAATGACTATTATATCTGCTGGTTGGAGAGTTGAATAAGCCGTATCTAAACGGCGGTGTGCTGATTGTACCATTGCAAGTTGTACGGGGTGCCAATTATCATGTTTCTCCCCGCCTATACAAACGCCGAAAGGGATTCCCTCCATATATTTTTCAACTTGATTGAATATTTTCCTGCGGTGAGTAAGGAATAATACAGTTTTCCCTTTCTCATATCCTCCACGGATTATGGCAGAGAATACAACACTCTTTCCCATACCGGTTGCGCCTTGAAGAAGAATGGCTTTATGTCCGTCAACTATTGCTTTTCGGCAAAGGTTTAAAAGACGATCTTGGTAGTCACGGGGTTTGTAAATCAATAGTCACTTCCTGGCTGGCCTGATTTATTGCTGCCGGTGCATTTATTTATTGGATCAGTAGCTTTCGGACACCGTTTATTCCCACAAATAGGGCAAATTGCCATTATGAATTTAATGCCGGAAAACATTTTTTTAAGTCTGGAAATATTTAATCTTCTTGACATTTGCATCCCTCTGTTGGCTTCTTGATGAATAAACCACCTTTGGTAAAACAATGTCCATGTGCTTTAATGCGGTATTCGTCACAACAATAAATATCATCTGCATCTTTACATTCTTCTTTCCAAGGGCAAGGGGTATCTCCCATTTTAGCCATTATTCGGTCCTCCCCAAAACTACCTCTCTGAAGTATCTGACTTTTTCAATCAGGATCACTCTCTTTTGTATAATCCAATTATAATCTACTGGTGAACGTGTTTCCACTGTACCGGCAAGCAAAGCGGCAAGGATAATTATCGTCCATATTATTTTCTGTTTCCATGTGAGTTTATGACGGCGCATTATAAGTTACTTTGCATCCAAAACTGAACGGATGTCAAGGCTGCAACGGGGCCGCTTTTATGGTTGCCTGTTCGGTATATTTCTTTTTGTTCTCCGTAATCGTTATTCATTACCATTAGGATTCCTAACCAGCCAGCGGATGAATGTCGTAAGACTATATCATATTCTGACGGCATATTAACCCTCAACTTGTGGCGATTTATTGGCCTTGAAATGATGAAAGTTAATAAGGTTTCTCACGGCCATTGCGCCGGTCTGGATAATCTCTTTTTGCAACTCATGAATCGGATCAGTGGGAAATAGAGGATGTTGTTTTTGTGCGCTACGAAGCTCTTGTATAATCAGTTCTATTGCTTGTTGGACGGTTATCATCCTCTTCCCCCGTATTTTGCTTCCTCTGTGACTTTTACAGCGTCGGAAGGGAATACAATTCCCATGTTTATTAAACGGTTGATATGGCCCTGGTTGATGTCAAAGATAACATCGGGTAATTTACCATCGGCAACGGCTTTTATAAGCGCGGTCTTGTTAATTACTTCTCCTATTTTCTTTACTTTGACACCTTTTGTCTTTGTATAATCAACCGCTGCCGGTGAAGCAACGGGAAGGGCGTCGGCGGCTTGCTCGGCTGTCTTTTGTATCTGTGCGGCCTTCTCTGTGTGGCTGTCCAGTTTCATCCGCAAAACTTCGATCTGCCGGGAAGCAAGCTCTATTTCTGTTTCGGGTGAATCAGGACCGTTTACTATTTCCTCCATATCAGCTATCTGTTGTTCGATCTTACCGGTTGAGGCAAGGGCTTTGTTGATCTTTGCGGTGGCGGCGTCCATGATTTTCTTCTGTGCGGCTTCCTGGTCTTCTTTGGCCTGTTTGTCTGCAAGCTCTTTAAGGCGGCGTTTCTCTAATTCATGGTTGCCGAGTCCTCTGTCGATGATTCCCACGGCCTCATTGATAGGGTCAGTAAAGACTTTGGCGGCGGCTACCAGGGACTTATGCAGCGAATGAGCGTTCTTGATGTTGATGGTGAATTGTGGCCCTGTCGGATCGTCCATGATGAATTTCTCACGGGCCTTCAACTGTGTCCGTATATCCTTAGCGGTTATTACATCTTCATCGGTTTTGATCTGCAATGCCTTGGCCTGGGTGACGAGTGGGCTGCTATCAGGAACTTTCAGGCTCAAAACTTCTGGTGAGGCGGGAATGATTGTTGCTACGGATGTTTCTGACATGATGTCTCCAATGATAATTTAGATTGACCACACTCTATGCAATATGATTCAAAATTTCCTAATTCTTTGGGAGGGAAATAAGTATAACCAGTTAATATACCGCAACTATCACAGTGCATGGCTGTCATTTATTTAAGCCTCCGAAAGAATAGTTAATTCTGCAATGTAAAGTTTCCCGTAGGTCATTTTCCCTGACGATCCAGATGCTTGTTCTATTTGATGTCTTAGTGTTGCATCCTTCAGGTAGGTTTCAAAGGCTATAGGCCCGTTATTGTCGCCGCCGTAAGGTCCATCTTCATTATTCTCGGAAACAAGGATGTAAAATTTATCCCCGATAATAATTTGAGGTTTGTGTATCATGGCGTATATTTCTTCGGCGGTGATCTTACCGCCTAGTGATTCAACATAACTGGCAACTTTGTTGTATGCTTCTTTTGTTAATACTTCTCGCGTTTTTATCATTTCATAGCTCCTTTCAGCATCAAACACGCCTTAAACATCTCAAAGTCATTTTCATTGGTCAACTTCTCAAACTTATATTTTAGACCGTTCTTTGGCAACCAAAGGGCAAAACGGGCGGTTCTGCCGGTGTATTTCTCCTGGGCGCAATATCCTTTCTCATAAGCTGAAGTTTGCCAGCCTACTGTTGGACATTCTCCGGTCTTTATGTCTATAAATGCAAGTGCTTTCTCAATAATTGCTATTATGTCGATTGTCCCTGCATAACCGTAACGTGGATGATAAAATTGAAACTCGGTATAAAGCGGCTGTATGTTACGGTCTGAAAGGAACTTTTCAAACTGTTTCAACGGTGGTGTATATTCTTCTGATAGCGAGTTCCAGTCGATTCCACCTTGAAGGATGATTTGAGTTCCTTTATGAATATCCTTTCCTTTCTCGGCTCCCTCCTCCATCAAGTAACTTGGGACTACGGTTCCGGTAAAGCGGTTGATATGATAATCAGTTCCCTGAATAGTTACTTTCAAAAACTCGTTAATTATCGAAGTCACTGAAGGGACAACCTTACCATTCCATCGGTATTCATGGAGTTCTTCGTTAAAAGTGAGCAATTTATTCCTCTGATTTGTTCTTATAATAGAGTAATAAAGTGGTTATAAAAAGTCCCTCAAGGCCGCAACCATGTTTGGCTATTAAGTAAAGACACCATCCGACAATGAAAAAAATACAAAAGGTTAAAGGCTTGTGCATGGTTTCCTTTTTCGTAAGAAGCGGCTCCCTTGAGCTTTGTGATCTCCCTAGGCAGAGTGTTCTCTAAGGGAGCCGCTAATACCGCTCTTTTTCTCGGCTGTCAGGTTTAGTCGCCAACTTTCCTTTGTCGGGGTGGCTGATGTTCTGTGTCTGGCAGTACCCTTGAGGGTCATTTCTGTTACCACATGCTCTCTTATCCCCGCCTTCACCTTATTGAGCATACAAGGTGCCATGCTCGAAGCTGATTAATCTATCGGCAACTGCGGTTCTTCTTCTCCTGTCGGTGCTGGTTGTTCTTTACTACCTTCCGCTATTTCAGCTTCAAGAGCTTCTTTTTCTATCTTCCATTTTTTGAGCCGGGGAAGTACCGTTTTCATTTTCCAGTCGGCTGAAACTTGTGATAACCGGTCAAGGCCGAAAGAATGTTCCTTTTTGGTATCCTTGTTTTTATACTTGCTGGCCTCTTTCAAACCAGCGTCCATCTGCTGCCAGTCGCCTTTATAGAGGTATCCGAGAAGTTGCATGATTTCATCATCCAGGGGATTGCTGGTTGTTGTCTCAGCGTCGATTACAGCCCCTTGCTGTGCTGCCGGTGCTCCTGCTGGTCTGACACTTGAGGAACGATCTTTACTCTTCTGCTTCGGGTCAACTTCACTCTGTAACATTTCTTCAGGGGTATAGAGATTATTAAATTTCTTGGGCCATGCAAGGCGACGCGCAAGAGCTTCAGCACATTTACCTAGCATGTGTTTAGGCATTTTCTTCCACATGAAATCATTCGGGTGCGGTGGGAGATATTCGTCCCAAAAAGCGGTTGCGGTAAACTCAGTGGGTCTTCCGTTTATATCGCGGATAACTGTAACTGTGGCGCTTTCAAGGGTGCCGTCCTGCTTGTATTCATATTCCGGTTGTTTGACACCCAAATAATCTCCGGCGCTCTCGGATTCGCTGCGGAGATAATCAATACTGGCCTGGAAAGATACTTTGCCTCCTCGTTTGATCGGGTGGATCATCTTTGATAGAGGGTGGACACCCTTTATTTGACAGGTGTAAATGAATAACTGAAGTTCGGCGTCGGTGCTTTCGGGGAAAATTACAGACTTGATAACGTCTTTCATTTCCTCGGTGATTGCCAGTGATTTATCATGAGTCTCTAATATTGCCATTTCTTGTTTCTGTTCTATGTGCTCTCC
>Ga0116103_1001173_pt1 | contig 11683 bp, 21 predicted proteins | sample June2015DPH_4_10_2_FD_89714 | JGI IMG/M metagenome (GOLD analysis project Ga0116103, IMG submission 89714) | Peatland microbial communities from SPRUCE experiment site at the Marcell Experimental Forest, Minnesota, USA - June2015DPH_4_100 | ecosystem: Environmental > Terrestrial > Soil >...
ATTGAAGGGATTGCAGGACGAGAATCTCACTTTGAGCTACAAACTGAAGAAAAGAACGCTAAAACAGGGAGCTAAAGAGGCTCTCAAGGCCGTAATTGATTCAGAGAAGCCATTGGGGGAAGAAAAGAAGCCCGATTCGACCAAGCCGGAGTTTGTCAGGCGTTGGGAAAAGACCTGTCCAGACTGCGGGGGGGAGAATCCAGAATACAAGGAGCCTAACGTCTTTTGCAACGGCCCGGAGTGCAAAGGAGTGATTCCTCTGGGGACCATCGACAAAGAGAAGGAACCACAGAAGCAGGTGGACGAGATAAAGGCTTGCTGGAACTGCGGGGCGAAGGGAGAGGAGCTTCATGTCGTCGTCAAGTAGTGACCCGTTGAAGGACGACAAGCCCGTTGCCTCTTCGCTTCCGAATGAGCCGATATCGCAGCAGCTTCCGACAGGAGAGGAACCGACTCCACCGGAAACATCGGAACCACAGGGGCCTACCCTTCAACAAGTGATCGAAGACCTTTACAAGAAGATTGATTCCCTGAAGTTCAACATCGACGCGGATCATGGAACGCTCCTGAAGCACGACGACATCTTGCACAAAGTAGATAACGCGCTGGACAAGATGCTGGCAGGGGTCCAGGCTTCTCAACAAATGCCTTCGACAGCGAACCCACAGGGAGGCTTCAGTCTAGGAGGGATCAGCATACAGGACATTCTCGCGATGGCGAAAGAGGTAGGATTCGGTGGGGGAGGAGTGGACCCAATGACAGCGACATACACGGAGATAGGGAAACGAATCTTCTCAGGCACGATAGACAGCACAGTCAAGAAGCTGACTGGCTCGTTTGGCAAAGAGACGGCGGGTCATGTGGTGATCGACACTGGACATAGCTGATAAACTTGAGCGAATGGTCAACAACGACCGCACCGTCCTCAGAAGAAAGGTGGTCGTTCTCATGGATATGTTCCAAGTGGACGGACTCACGCGAAGGGCTATCGTGGGGCAGTTCGAAGGGCAACTGGCAAAGCTCACTGACGAACAGGTTGCGAAGGTTCTTCAGGTGTTGAGAGAATGAGCGAGGAATCGATGGCTCTGCACGTTCCTTCTTGTTTGATGCAGGGTGGCAAACCTTCTATACTTGATCTGTGGAAATTGGCTGACACAGCTAGTAAGATGGGAGGATTAGAGTATGGTTGGCAATCGAAGAAATGCTCGGTCTGCGGTAAGCTAGGTTGTGTACTGTTCTCCCAGCCTACTGGTTATCGTTGCGAGGATCATATTTCTTGAGCCACGACCATCTAGAGGGCGCGGTCAAGAATTTACTCGCTTTTGAGAACCACGCCAGTAGCGACGGTTGTCCTCATTGCATGACAAAACACCTTCTAATCACAGAGCAGCTATTGGAGGAAGAGAACCAACAGAGGCCCCAGAATGGATTCTCTGATCTGATCGCTAGAGTGAAAGACCTTCGCAAGTTGAGACTACCCAAAGCCTACGATGGCGAATACGTCAAGAGTGCTGACATGGAGTTAGTCAGCAAAGAAGCTAGGGGTATCAGGCTCGAAGTGATGAAGAGGGCGGGGCTGCCGATGCACAGCTTAGACCATGTGGCGCGTGAAGTTGTAAGACCTCATTCCGTTTCAGAACATCGACGTATGGAGCATCAGGTCGTTGCCTAAGATAGACACGCCAGCCACATCTCTCAGTAGGCATAGCCTAACTCAGACTGAAGGGCTCTCTGGAATCTCGGAAGAGACGATAAAGGGGCTGACCTCGATAATGAATCACTGGATCGACGCGGGAGCCTCCAATCTGATGCAGGGCTATGCTCAGACCATCGTAATGACGGATATGCTTCACAACGCGGGGATGGTGACAGACGCAGCTTACGACGCTGTGTTTATTCTAGCCACGATCATCGAAGGGATCGCGGGAGTCACAAGCCTTACGGACATCTTTGGGGCTAACTCTCCCTTCACTCCACAGCTCAAGACGAAGGTAGAACAGAGCACGAATGCAACGGGAGAGACAGAGACAAAGAGCACGACGGAGGCCACAGGGAAGGCAGCACAGGCCCTGTCCTCATTGGTTCCTGCGGTGGTGGCTGCGATAGGTTGACAAATGAAAAGCTGGAAGATATGTACCCGGTTCTGCTGGACCTTCTAGCTGCTGCGCCCTACCTTGGCCTGATGTATGTGGCCTATGACGTAAGGAAGAGGAACCTTCCAGCTTCGAGCCCGGTGAGTTCGCCGTCAGCGTATCAAACGATGTCGCAGGACATGACAGGGACGATCAAGACGACGATGGCAAACGTGCAGACGGTCCTGACTGCGGTCAAACAGACTACTGCGCCTTCGAGCACTATCCAGCCAATCGTTGATAATCTGAATGACATCTACAACGCTTTGAAGAGCCTTCTACCTTGAGGCTCAACGTAGGCAACGCCACAGTCTCTAAGGTGACTTCTGAGCTAGTCGGAACGGGCCTCGATGGAAAAGACCTTTGGAACGACAAACTGCACAAGCACACCTTCGCGGTGGAACTGATGATAAACGACGAGACGCTAGAGGTAGAAGGGGCTCTAGTTGTTGAGACAGAGACAGACAAGCAATGGCAGCTAATCGCGGGTCAGTTGTTACACAAGTAAGGTATGCTCCGGGCAAGAGCTACCTCACTCAGCTACGTTGTGGTTTGTGCGACTACACCCTGACATACGAAAAGAAGGGACCGCAGCCTATCCCAACGGTGAACTGTCCCAACTGTCTTAAGAGGGGGTTGTCGGTGAAGCTGTTTCCGTCGCTGAAATAAGTAAGCTGTCTAAGGTTGGCTCTGGGGTCATTGCATCAGCGATCTTCCGCGTCTGCTTTGCCTTCTCTTTCAGGTCGATTCTTTCAAGTTCATCTGCGAACTCTCTCAACCACGCGACGAACTCCGCCCTGCTGTCCTCTGTCATTGGCTTCTTTTCTGAAGAAGGTTCGGCAGCTTCCGCACCAGTAGAGGCTCCAGGGGTCATTGCGAGGGCCTACCCCGACGATCTTGCCGGGGCTTTCTTCCCCGCAGTTGGGACATACTAGCGTCATCCATCAGCCTATCTATTGGCAGTAATTTTAAGGTTGGGCTCCATTCTCCTAGTCGCTGATTGCAGGTTCGATGCTTTCGCATGAACTGGGGCGCGTCGTGGTGGAATGTCATGTAGTAGTAGGGTTTCTCTCCCGTCTTTCTTCTCATGTGGACGCTCACGCAGGACGCTTCTAGCTTGCATTTGGGACATTCGATGTGGGCCATCAGGCTTTCACTTGATTCCTGACATAGCAATACTTCCGCTTCACCGAGCCGTCCTTCAAGACAATCCTGTGGGTATAGCGGAAGTAGTGCCATTCACCGTAAGGGCTCTTCCGAATGACGCTCACAGTTGCCACGACACGACCCCTTTTCCCGTTGCACCTCGGGCAGCGTGTTCCCACGCTAGGGCTCTCTCAATGGGAACTAATAAAGTGTGGTGCAATGTCGAAAGAGGGGGGATGCTTTGGCTGAGAATTATGCCTTCCTTCTTACACCACTTGGATGCTTTGTCAAAGAAGATTCCTGTCGCAGTTGCCCCCTATCCAATCTGATAGCGCCACACACAGGGCAGAAATAACCTATCGGCTCGAATCCTGACCCTTTCCGTTTGTAGATTCTCACGACCCAATCCCATCTCTTTCTGTCTTTGTGGAAGCAGCGAGCCCGCCCGTATTCTCTGCAGTCTATCCTAGCTTTGCCCTGCGAATGTATACAACTCCTGTCGGCCTCCCCACATAGACCGTATTTGGGGGCATCCTCCAACCCTTCGTCCTCTTCCGCTGAACCCGCTTCGGAGGGTTAGAGTGGAAACACTGGGGGGTCAATGATTTAACCTCTTTGTCTTACCAGTGTTTCTTTTGTTCTTCCTGAACCTCTTTGGGGGCGTGACCCCCCACCTGATGAAGTCCTGTCTCGTCAGCCTCCTCCTCCTCCTGAGACGGTAAAGGCCCTCGGTGTCTATCTTTCTAGAGTCGATCCCAAAGGCGAAGCCCTGCGAAGTGAACTGCATTATCCAGCGGTAGGCCGTGATGGAAGAGAAGGGAATCGGCTTGCCGGAGTTTCCGCATTCCCCAGCCATGTTAGTCAGGTCAGCCCACCCTCTGCCGATGTTGCTGTCAAGCCACAGGAGGACGGACCTTCTGATCTTGAGGCTCCTGGCGTAGAAGATTTCCTCCGCGCTGCGGTCGGGCGTGGTCGTGTCGAACGATTTCATTATTTTTATCTCTCACACAGTCACGAGCTTTCTGGGGGGGAAAGGCTCTGCGCCCAAACCAGAACGCGGTTCCCAATAAGGAACCGTCGCCGGGATTCCCCGGTTGTCCCGCGAGGCCTTTCCCTTTCCCCAAGCGTAATCACTTGAAGTCACCGGAAGGCGGGTTAACGCAGCGTCTACCGTGACGAAGGCCCCACAGAGAGCCAATCCGAGAATGTCTAGGAAATCGGGCCAAGCTGGAAGGAGGACCGGATGGCCGAGAGTTCGAACCCACGTGACAGCCCAACCCATGATAAAAACTCCCACCGCAACCCTAAGCAGCTTAGAAGCTCTGGCTCTGTCGCCTGGTTCTGTTAGCTTCATTTCTTACGGGTCCACCTGCCAACCGCTAAACCTAGACCTATGCAACAGACAACCTCAACGAGAATAAGCCATTGCCAGAGAGGGAAGGATGCGGAACTGGGAGCTTTGGTTGTGGTTAGGGTCGTCGTCGTGCTGTGGTCGATGGTAGGACCTGACAGGTAGGAGGTAGAGAGCAAGGTCGTCGTCTCGGTGTGACTCTGAGTTAGAATGGAGGTTTTGTTGATCGTCTCGGTCTTGGCTGGCTGCGTGGAGATTGTGGTCTTGGTGGCTGTGGCTGTGGTCGTGGTTGTCTGAGTGATCGTCTTAGTCGTGGGCCAAACGATTGCGATTGTTCTAACTGTCGTCTCCGTCGTTGTTGTCCTTGTCGTCGTTGTCACGGTCTGAGTCACGTTCTGAAGGGCTGTAGTCGTGGTCGTCACTGTTTGGGTAGACTCACAGGCTGTGACGGAATGGACCCCCCAGATCATCACGATTGAGAGCACCACTAGGAGAATGATAGCGGGAACTTTGGGGCTCATGGCTCGGGCTCCTTGGCATCGTGGAGTTTTTCTAACTCCCTGATTGCTTCTAGTACCTCAACCCTTCTCTTCAAGTACCGGATTTCATCCTTCAGCTTGCTGATCTCATAATCCACGTTCAAGTGAAGTCACCGGACCCCCTGGCCCTCTTGGTGTAGTTGCCGACTGTTTTTTCTCTCCAAGGCATCGCGCTCCGGTCGTCCTTCTCTCCCGGCTTGCCCAAGAGGAAGCAGATCGCGCAATGGGCCTTCTCGACGGTAAAGAGTTCACTGTGAGGCATCTGTTGAAAGCACCCACCTGAGAGTCAGACAGATTTCAGGACACATCAGCTCTAGATCACGGTTAGATTCGATGGTGTCTAGGAGGTTTTGGACCCGTCCCTGGGCCTTCATTTCTTTCTCCCTCCCTTTGGTTCGTCGTCTGTCTCGCTAGGAATTGGTGCTTCGTCTAAGAGGGTTTGACCTCCGAGCCGGGTTATCACCCTTCCGATTTCAGAGAGGACCGTCTTAGCCTCCATGTCGTCCTCTAGCTCAGTGATCCTCAACGAGACGGAAAAGTTGGATTCGGCTGCTTTCTTAGAGGCACTTTCGATGATGCGCCAACTTTGGAGCTTCATCTTAACCTGTTCCCCTGGGAGTGATCTTCAGTTACGGGACGGCCATACTGAAAGCCTGTAGTGTTACAATGGCTCATGTGGTCCTCCGGGCTGACGACTTCGGCCTTGCACTTGAAACAGAACCAAGTCATGCTTTTATCCAGGCTCCCCCGATTCCAAAATCTTTCATCCAACCGAATGGCCTGAATGTGACATTCCTAGTTCTCTTCTTGAGGGCTCGCGACCTGAACTCTCTCTTCGTCTTGAGCTTGTGACATCGAGAACAAAGGAGTTGTAAGTTAGGAAGTTTGTTCGGACCGCCCTCCGAGACAGGCCAGATGTGATCTATTTGAAGTCCCTTCTTATTCCCGCATCTGTCACATTCCCCGCCAAGGACATCGAGAAGAACGAGCTTAGGTTCGTTGCTATGTCTCTTCATGCTTTCTTGCTCTCCTCCCACATCGCTTTGATCTCCACGCGCACATATTCGCCCCCCTGGATGCGAAGTCTATCTGCCGTAGCAAAGGGAATCGTGATAAACCGCGATTTGCCCTCTTTCGTACCTTTTACCCTAACGATTGCTTCAAAGCTCGCTAGAGGCCCTTCTTGTTCTGCCAACGGCCATCCTTATCACGCATGGGGTATTTATGGGTTGTCCAGGGAGGGCTCTTCTATCAACATTGATATCAACGTCGATAGGGGATACCCCGCAGCACGTTCAGGACGTATCTGCCCACAGCGGTTAGGTAGATATGGCCCCTTTGTCCTGTGGTGGCTGTGGAGATGTACCCGTTTTCCAGGCAGTAGTCTCTTAGTTCGAGGTAGAATCCATAGCTCAGGTTGGCCCTCTGGATCACGTGGTTAGGAACGTCGTCAGCCAAAACAGCAGAAAGGAAGTCGGCGAGAACTTCGAGGAATCCCCTTCTAGCCTTCATGTTAACCACTCAGGAGGCCAGGAGAAACTAGCTCATGGGCACTCCAAAAGACCTGGCCCCCTGTTCCTTCCGGGAAGGAGCTTAAGCCGTTGGAGCTAGGATTCCCAGAGCTTCCTTGAGCCCGAGCCCGATGCACCCGATCAAGCCGAGGGAAAGAGCCACGATTGGGTTTCCCCCTGTGTATCCGGTGTATGCGCCTATCGTCATTAGGACACATGAGCCCGTCACAAGGGCCGCCTGCGCATTGTTCGAAAGTCCCATAGCCTAGAGAATCTTCGCGCCAGTTAAAAGGATTGTGATGATTCCGAAGAGGGCCACCAGGGAAGCCCCGGCAAACCAAGTAACGGCGTTGACCTTGACCTCCAAGCGGGTTATCCTCTCTGAAAGGTGCATGGCCCAGACGGGCACGACTTCGAGGACCGGAGCCGGAGGATTGGCGTCGTCCTTGTGCTTGCTTACGGGAGGAACGGTCCCGCCACCTGTTTATAATACTGCGCGTTCATCATGGGCGGGTTGCTGTTCCAATCAAACCCTGTGACCGCATAGCTTCCCACTGGCCCTAGACCTTGGCTTGCGGGAGCTGCGATCCCATTGGGTCCGGTCTTGACCTGAAGCACTACCATCGCCTTTCCCTGCTGCTTTGCCCAACTCTGGGCTGTGGTCTCCGCCATCGCCAGGTTGTTAGTAGCATTGGCGTGAGTGCCTTGCACCACTCCCTGCTGCTGGACGCTTTGGGGAGTGACATAGGAAGGACCGCTGACAAGCTGTACCGTAGAAGTGACGGCGGGAGGGGTCGAGATAGCTGAAGGCTTGGGAGAGACGGATTGATTGACAGTCGCGGGGAGCGTCGCAGGAGTGGGAGCCTTGCTTGTCGTCACAGCGGGGGGAACGATGGTCTTGGCAACGGTTGGAGTCTGAACCATCACCTTTCCAGTCGTCTGGGCGGTCGTGGTCGGTTGGGCCTTCTGCGTCGCTAAGTAGGCTTGGGCTGCGTGAAACATCGCTATGTCTGTGGAAGATGGATTCGCGATGAGAGGGAAAGCAGCGACGGTGTTAACTGCCCAAAGCGTCTCTAGGCTGGCAGGGCCGGAATAGACGTAAGTCGAGCCTGTTGGGGTGGGGGTCGGAGTCGTCGTCGTCGTCGTTGTTGTTGTCGTCGTTGTCGGTCCTGATACGTTAGTAGTGGCAACCCTCTTCTTGTCAAAAGGCCCTAGCAAGTGACACCAAGTCGCATGAACTAGCCAGTGAAGGAAGGCGTGGCTTCTGACCCATCTGCCGAGCCTGGTGTCCTTGAGCTTCGTTCTAATCACCGGGGCTGATGCTGCGGTTTGTAGATCAGGCCGTTGGGCGTGAAATCGAAATCAGGCTTTGTCGGAGGGTGAGCCTGGGCTCCGGGCTTGTTTCCCACAGAGCCGATGTTGAGGGGATTCTGTGCGTTGCTGCCTGGGGCGATCAGGTTCTTGGCTGGATTCTGTCTAACTGTCATGGCTGATTCAACGCTCCCTCGACTTAAAAGGATTCATTCGTTCTCACATCTGATGGGAGGGTGGGCCTCCTCCTCCCTTGCTTGGTGTCGGGGTCGGTGTCGGGGTCGGTATCGGAGTCGGTGTTGGGGGTGGTGTCGTCGTCGTCTGTTGTATCGTTGTCGTCGCTTTCCCTCCTGGGCCTGCTAGAATCGTCGCTGTGGCTGCCGTCATTGCTGCGCTCAACGGTGATATTGACCCAGGCTGTTCTAGGTAGATTCCTAATGTCAAACCTGATACTGTCGTGTGTGCGTAGAGACTTGAGAGGTCCGTGTTATGCACTTCAAGATACGAATTTGTGAAGGCACTCGTTGAATTCACTCCGACGTAGATGGCAGCCTGGAAGATAGGATATCCCACAGTGGCGTTTGAGCTAGTCACAATATCGACTTCGTTGAGATTCCCTGAATTCCCGGCGATGGCAATCTTCGCGTATGAGACGTAGAAGGAGGTTAGGGAAAGCTGCGTCGTTTGGTTCTGTGTAAGAGCAAGATTGATTACAGAAGCATTCGACCCACTGCTTGTCGCTACCGAGACTATTCCCTGGGCTGCTATTTGCTTGTTGAGTTCTTGAAGCAGGGAAATGATAGAATCGTCAGCCAATCTAACCCAACTGCTCCACTCTTGCGGTCATCTTCGCTGCCAAAGTTCCTGATGTGTAGGTGAACTTGATGACGATGTTAGTGGCTGAATTGTCGATATCGAAATCCATGTATCCGAAATAATGACCATTTGCTGCCACAGTGAGAGTAAGACCTCCCGCTAGGACACCGGAAGCAAACATGATTATGTTGACTGGGGCTTGAGCATTCCCGTTAGAATCCTTGTAAGTGATTGTCCAGCCACAGATTCCAGCGGTCGAGGCTGAAACGTCGAGAGACATCGAAGCGCGATAGGTTCCTGCCGTCGCAGGGGGCGTGTAGATAAGGACGTTGTTATCTGCTGCTCCCGTCTCGCTCTTTTGAAGCGTTAAGCCGTAAATGGCCGGGACTCCGAGGCCAGCAGTAAGAATCGCATTATAGGCATCGAATTTTCCTCCGCTTGTGACCACTGCTTTAGCGCTAAAAAGTGATAGATTGGATGAAGTTAAAGCTACTTGTCCTGCCCCTCCAACTTCTAAATTGACTCCCGAAGCACTATTTAGACGAAGAATCCCTGAACCATCTTGACCGATTTGGGGATTAATCGCTCCTAATGTGGCACTTGCGAGAAAAACTTCTGGCTCTGCGAAACTTACAATTGTCCCATTGTCTGTTATGCTCGAATTGCCGAGGGTCGTCGCGCTGATGTATTTCGGAATGGTGTTCGTGGTTCCTGTGCTGCTGCCTGTTATGCCTGTCCCGCTTTTGGGGAGTGCTGGCATCTTTTACGGCCCCTTCGAGAATACCATCGCGCCTGAGTTGTCGATTAGGTCCACATAGACGAGTTGTCCCGCTGCGCTGCCGATTGCCCAGATGGACCTAGAGAATCCTGCGAAGGGCTGCTGTTGTCCTGCGAGCAGGGAGATGAAAGAAGAGACTACGGTCGGGTCGATGCTGCTGATCCTCACTGTTCCGGTGTTGGCGGGATCGGCTTCTATGACGAAATCTGATGCTTGGCCCGTTCCCTGCCAAAGCATGACGGCGGTAGTCCCTACCACTGTCATCGGTAGGGATTACCTCCATTCTACGCCGAATAGGACTTCGTTTCCTGTGCTGACGGCTGCCACTAGGTCAACGTATGGGGTGAGTGTTTGGGTTCCGCCTGGGTTCTGGAAGTAGATCGGTGTCCAGGGCATTGCATCGTTGTATTGTCCGGTTCCTACTGGGGTGCCGAGCGTCGCACCTTCGGAGTTCGTGACTATCTTCATGGGGGTTACGTCAGGGATAGTCGAAGTGATTTCGAAGTAGGCTTGCACAGATTGACCCGCTGTGATGGCTCCTGCTTTGAGGGCTACGCCTCGGGCTGCGATTATCTCGCTGGCCCAGGTTGGAATGTTGATAGCTGCCAGCGCCGTCCTCGCTATCGATAGTTGTTGGGCATCGACCACGTATCCTCCTTTCGCCATCAACTCTAGTGGGAATTGTCCGCACCAGTCAGCGGGCGGGAGAACGTCGCAATACATGATCCCTAGTATGGTGCTGATTCCTGTGGTGGCTGCTACTGTGGGGGCTGTCGCGAAGGTGATGGCCTCATTTCCTGCTGCTGGCCAATCGACGGGGATCAGGTCTGGGACCATGCCCTGTCCTGAACTGTTGGTTGCTGCGCCTGAACTTGCCCAGGGGCCTGTGAGGAATCTCTGGTCTGCGAGGCTCAGAGATGAAGATTGCACCTGAAGCTGTATGCCATAGCCTCCTGTGGCTGCTGTGTAGATGGTGTCGCATCCGCTGGCAATCAAGGCCAAGACCCTTCTTGCCTTGCTGTTCAGGTTGAAGGTTAACGCCGTGCCGAAGGTGTCCTTCGCTGTGCCTGAAGTCAGTGTCAGTTCGTCTATGTAGGTTGTCACTTTGATTCATCCACTCCTAAGACCATTGCGCTCCGCGCACTCCGGCCCAAGTTCCTGTGCTGCTTGTTCCTGTCATTCCGCCCCAGGAGTTGATGTTGCCGTGTCCCATCGTCGCCAGGAATGGGGCGCTGCCTCTCAAGGGGGCTCTTTGCCCCGGCGCATAGTTGGGATTCTGTGCTGTGGTGTAGTCAACATTGGGGGCCATCGGATCATCGAAGATTCTGCCGATTCCATAGCCTGCCAATGGAGGGAATGCAACGTCCTTGAGTATCTTGGTCCATTTGTTAGGGAACAATTCGTGGAGAGCCCAGACTCCGATGGCTCCGTATGTCCCTTTGTTCATGATCGCGCCCACGTTGAGGACTCTATTTTGTCCACCCCAAGTTCCGCCTATGGCGTGGACCGCTGAAGTTCCTGCGATGCCTCCAACCATGTCGTAAACTCCCTGAGTCGAGAATGGATAACTTGATCCGGTGTTGCTAGTCATCCACTTGGCATCCACTCCGTAAAGGAAGCCCGCAAAGCCAGTGATGGGAGCTAGCGACTTGCCCAAGGCTCCGATCTTGGCCGGAATGTCTGTCAATCCATCAAGAACAGCCATTCTTACCGCTTCCTCACTCCACAGGCGCGCCTCGCGTTGGTTTTGGTCGAGCCGTGAGCCATCTTCCGTCTGACGCATCGGGCCTTGCGAAGCCCTCCGTGTCCTCGTTTGCTATGTCTAGCCATAATATCCGCTGACTGTCAGAGGAAGCCTAAGGTTTATTAACCTTTTCTGAGCATGATACGCCAGATATGCCGAAATCTGAGGATTCTGCACAGTCTGAAGTAGCTGCACGTGTCAGTATGGAGGAATACGACGCTTTGATGAAGAAATTGAAGGGATTGCAGGACGAGAATCTCACTTTGAGCTACAAACTGAAGAAAAGAACGCTAAAACAGGGAGCTAAAGAGGCTCTCAAGGCCGTAATTGATTCAGAGAAGCCATTGGGGGAAGA
>Ga0116103_1001174_pt1 | contig 11683 bp, 6 predicted proteins | sample June2015DPH_4_10_2_FD_89714 | JGI IMG/M metagenome (GOLD analysis project Ga0116103, IMG submission 89714) | Peatland microbial communities from SPRUCE experiment site at the Marcell Experimental Forest, Minnesota, USA - June2015DPH_4_100 | ecosystem: Environmental > Terrestrial > Soil > Wetlands...
AGTAGCACTTGTTGCGGGAGCGAGAATGGGACAACGGAGGGCCGAGGAGGCGGCCGCACAACAGCAGGCTGCGGCACCAGCTGCGGCACCAGCTGCGGCACCAGCTGCGGCACCAACCACCACCGATACCGCTGCCGAAATACAGAAACTGGCAGATCTACACGCATCAGGCGCACTAACGGACGAAGAGTTCACCGCGATGAAGAAGAAGCTCCTTGGATTATAGGGGCATCTTCCCTTTTTTATTTATTCCAATAGCATTTCGCGATCAAATCGAGCGCTTAGCAGATCTATTAACCGCGACATTCTCCCAAACGAGGAGTTTGAAGCGAAGAAGCTACAGATTCTCGGCCTCTAGGCGAGTACGAGGGGTGTTACGCTAGCGCTTGAGCTGGCAGCTGCCCGCCGCATTCCTATTTTTTTTCTTTTATTGTTTTTCAAACGGCTGCTACTAGCGCACGCTCGCGGCATGCTGCGGCTCTACCAGCGCTTCCGGGCCTACATAGGTCCCGCTCGTGCGCCAGCCCTAGAAACAAATCAAAAAATTGATATAAAAGCGCGTAGTCTAAAAAGTCGACTACGGCGCAGATGCGCTCTGAGCTGCGCAACTGATTAAGCAATCGAACCATGGCAGACCTTTCGTTTTTCGAAAAAAGGCGCAGTAGCCTCCCGTTCTATCTTGTTGCTATCGCGATCACGCTCTTTCTTTTGTACATGGTCTGGCCGTGGAAGTACCCCTTGATATTGACCCTCTGGGGTGGCTACGTCCTGTGGTGGCCAACGGTGTGGCTTGAAAAGTACATTCACCGGCGCTATTTAGCGGCCCTTATCGTTCTCATTGTCACTGGTGTTGTTCTGGCGCTGGCTCTCGTCAGCGTAACCGTCATCGTCGCGCAGCAAATCGTACAAATCGCTGCGTCAGCGTCAGCGTCAAACGCATCCATTAACACGGGGCTTACAGGCACCTTCAATCTTATCCCCGGCCTCGCAAAAGCGGGGCCCATCGCCGCACTCATCTCCGCTCTTGCGACCAGCGGCGGCGGCATCACATCCACGTTCATTGGCACAGCACGAGACGTTGTCCGACAAGTTTTGGTCAGCATCCCTGTGTTGTTGCTGCAGCTCATTATCGTCTTTTTCCTGTTACTAGGTATCCTTGGTAAGGGCGACACCATCGTCAACGAGTTCAAGGGCGCCGTTCCACTGAAATATCGGTCGATCACTAATCGATTCTTGGACCATCTCAACCCGATCTACTACAGCTTCTTTGTCATATACTTCGCCGTGGCCATCATTTGCGGCATACTCGCCGCCATCATCTACGGATTACTAGGCGTGCCGTTTTTCGTCACATTCGCAGTCTTCATCGTTTTCGTGGGGCTCATTCCTTCCATCGGACGTGCCCTCATTTACGTCCCTCTCGCGCTTTGGCTCATAATTCAAGGGAATGCAATCACCGGGCTTATCGTGCTTATCATTAGCATCGTTCTCTTTGAAGGGATCCTTCGATATACCATCCAGCCTAGATGGATGGAACGAACAGGCAGGGTGCCGCGCCCGCTCACGCTCATCGCGTTCACGTTCGCTCTGGTGGCGTTCGGCGTCGTCGGATTCGCGATCGGGCCTGCAATCGTCGGTTTCGCGCTCGCCATGTGGAGAACGTGGAAGGACATCCAAAAAGAACAGGAAGAACAGGCTGCACCCGTCGCACAGGCGAGCGGATCGTAAAAACGCTCTTATTTTTAAAAACCCGGTGCCCGCTACGAGGAATAGTGCTACTTCCTCAAGTTTGCAGGCGGCTCACGTTCATCCATTAGTTCACTCTTGCTGCTCACGCGCGTCTTAGTTTTTCTTCGCACCGTTCGATCCCCAGCCGCTTTGGCTAACAAACGTATTTCGCCATATAGAAAGAAATCCTACTTCAGGAGGCATGATCACTGAGGAGGAGTTTATAGTAGGAAGAAACAGATTCTTGGCGTCTCGGTGAGCGTGGCGGGTGTTTTGGCCCTCGTGTACGGCAGATGGCAGAAGCGCGTCGCACTTCTATTTTTTTGTGTTTTTGATTGCACAGAGCGCGCTCCCTTGCTAGTTGATGTGCAAAACAAACCTCGCTCAAGCTCGCCTGTGATTTAAACCTGAAGCCGCTTCGCTAGTCGAGTGTCCGGTCAAGGAGGGCTTGCCTCAGCCGAGGGAGGACGATCTGAAAGCGCATCTTCTCCCTTTAGCTTATCCTGGTAGGTTCGGTACAGCGCGAGGGCAAACCCGTACACCGCCGGCCCTATAATGACCCCGACAAGGCCGAGCGCTGCGAACGGAATAACGTACGCGAGGAGGGCAACGGGTTTCGGTATGCCCGCCCTGCCGCGACGCCCCAAATACGGTATAAGGAAGATACCGATGATGAGTTGGAATATGATTATGCTTGCAATGAGGACCAAGAGTGCTTTTATTGGGTCCCCAATAACCGCGAAGTACAGCGAGACGGGGACGTAGATGAGAGCCCTCCCGATGATTGGAATGATCCCGATAGTCAGCATGAGGAATGCGCACGTAAACGCATACGGCACGCCGATTATTGGGAAGAAAAAGAGAGCGATGATGCCGCTGATTACGCCTGCTAAAATATAGTTGACGTAGAGGGCGTGGTATATCGAATTGAGGTGACCTAAGAACGTGTTCACGGTGCCCCGGTGGTTACTGGGGGCGAGGGACTTGAACTCTGCCACGATGTGATCGCCGTTGACGAGCAGGTACCACACCAAAAGGGTGACGATAAAGAGTTGAAAGATATACAGCGGCGCTGACTTAATAATGCCTTGTATGATGCCTAATGCGGTATTAACGAATGCAGTGAGGATACTTGATCCCGCCTGTCCCGCGTCGGCCGTGACGTTTGTCACTGCAGGAACCCCACCAGCGCCCAGGAAGTGCGCAAACGCGTTGCCCAGTGTTGTATTTGCAGTTGTCGTCGTGAGCGAAAAAGTCGTCAGTTGGTTTGCTAGTATGTAGACGACTTGGAAGATCATTACCAAATAGAGGACGATGATGAGGAGCATGATGATGAACGACGACAGCACACGTCGATGGATGCGCCGCTCAAGCCACCGTGCTGGAAACCAGAGGATGTACGAGGCCCATAGGGCCAGGAAGATGACGCTGACCCACGGCCAGGAAATGTACAGAACTAAGAACGCAACGAAGATCGCGAGGAGCAGAACTACTGTGGAATAACGTCGTTCTGCAAAAAAGCGGCCAATATCAATCATTTCTACCCTCCCGTCCTCCGAGTAGCGTCGTGTTTACGCGCGACAATTGAACACAAAAGGGGGTTATTTTCTATATTAATCTTCTCATTTCGCACACGCGCCGCCTGGTGACGTCAATTTTGCCTTTCGGCTGCTCAGAGGCGCGGCGCACGACAAGACAACAAACCTGTTCAAATGCCCATACGTGCCCCGCCAAAACGGCCCAGGACACTGGATACAAAAAGAACCCCGATTTGACGCTGGGTGCTCGATCAGATGATTCTTCTCTTGTCAATCGGAACTGGACATGGTGCGTTCTGGCAGTAGAAGTATGGCGCCGAAGAGGAAGCACAGTCCGCCAACAAACGTGCCTAAGTTCACCAGCACTATGTTTCGCGGCAGGCCTGTCGTCGGCACTACGAACGACGCAACCGCCGAGACACCGAAGGCGGCAGAACCGACCAAGTTTAGGACTGTGATCCACCAGGGCAGGCTGCGCAACCGCCAGCAGGCAAAGGCGCGACACACCTCAAACCACGCGAGCCCGCTCGCCACGAGAAAGCACACGGAACCAAACGCGTCGGGCGCCCAAACGAGCCGGTTAAGTTGATGGACTGAGAGGTCCACACTCAAGGCGTGGAACGTCGTAATGTTGAAAAACAAGGTGCCTACGAACTGCACGAGCGTCGACCACCAGTCAATTCGACGCGGCTCTAACGTGAACAGGCGAAATCTCTGTCGAAAATCGGCTCCCGGAGGGCTCTGGTCGACGTTTACGACCTCCAAGTATTGTAGGAACGCTGCACTCGTAAACCACAGAGAGCCAACAAAGAACGTAAGTGCGTCGACCTCGCCTCCCACAGCAGAGAAGTATCCGGGCAACGCGCCAAGTGCGAAGCACGTTGCGCCAACGGCAAAGAGGATGCCGATCCACCAGCCAATCGCGCTTGGCGCCCACCACGTTGAGCCGCGACCGGCGTTTAGGCGCGAGTGGCGCTTGCGGAGCGCCCGTGACGTCAATGTGACGAGGCCGTTGCCCGTCTGCTTGAAGCTCGCACGGGTCATAAACGACCCTCACCCGCCATCAGATTTACGCGACCGGAAGGCAGCACAATCGAATCCGAGAGATTCTCGGGCCCTGCGAATTGCATCATCACGCGTCTTTTCGATCGGATTGCCATACTAAGCCCGCTAGATTCTAGTGCCAAATAGCAGAGCTTTGCCAAAAGCACTCTCGCACCGTCGAATATTCTGTTCACCGTAGGTCCGCTTCGAATGACCGTAACCGATAACTACTATTCTTTCTCGCCTGCACAGAGCGCGAGCCTCATCAATTGTTCAAATTCTAGATCTTTTCGAGGGTTTGCCGTGAAGGGCTTCCTATCCGTCGCGCTCGGTTGGTGCCCAAAATACTTTAAGAAGTAAAACGGTTTCGTTTTTTTGTCGGAAGCGGTCAAGAATTAATTGACTAAGCCCGAAACGTGACTGAAGAGCTCAGAAAAATCAGAATTCTAATAAAGAGGGAGCACCCCTAGAAGATTCGAACGGTTTTGAATTACAACAAAAGGCGATTTTTATGCTATCTAAAAAAGTGGATTTGAGCACGAAGAAGGAAGCAGAGACTGATCACACCACGACGTATGGCCGTCGCTATTTCGGTGAACCAGTGCCGAAATACGTCATGCCTGACGATGGCATGCCTGCGCGCGCTGCCTACCAGCTCATTCACGATGAGCTGAACCTCGATGGGAATCCCTCCTTAAACCTTGCCAGCTTTGTCACCACGTGGATGGAGCCGGAGGCGAACGCGCTCATCGTGGAGAGCCTTGACAAGAATTACGTCGACAACGATGAGTACCCTCAAACCACGGTTATACAAGGACGCGTGGTCAACATGCTCGCCCGCTTGTTCAACGCCCCAGAAGACTGCGAATCCGTTGGAACCGCAACGATAGGGTCATCAGAGGCCATTATGCTCGCCGTTTTGGCACACAAGTGGACCTGGAGAAAGCGCCGACAGGCAGAGGGAAAGCCGTGCGACAACCCGAATATCGTGATGGGGGCAGACGTCCACACGGTATGGGAGAAAAGCGCCCGCTACTTCGACGTGGAACTGAAACTGATCCCACTCCAAGAGGATACGTACATCGTCAGCGCAGATGAAGTCGCTGCGGAAGTTGACGAGAACACCATATGCGTTGCCGCGGTTCTAGGTACCACCTTCACCGGACAGATGGACCCGATCAAAGAGATAAACGACCTCCTCGTTGACATAAAGAAGACGAAAGGGTGGGACATACCCCTGCACGTCGATGGGGCAAGCGGCGCGTTTGTCGCACCGTTCGTCGATCCTGATCTCGAGTGGGACTTTAGGCTCGGACAGGTGAAATCAATCAACGCGTCGGGGCACAAATACGGCCTGGTTTACCCCGGCATCGGGTGGCTTGTCATGAAGGATAAAAACGATCTCCCTGAAGAGTTGGTATTCCGTATAACCTACCTCGGGGGGGAGATGACGAACTACTCCCTCAACTTCTCTAAGAATAGCAGTCCCATTATCGCCCAATATTATAACTTCATACGGCTGGGCAGAAGCGGCTACGCTGATATTATGACGAACATGATGAACAACAGCCATTACCTCGCCGAAAAGTTGCGCGATACGGGCAAGTTTGAGATCATTAACAAACAAAAGACACTTCCCCTCGTTGCACTTCGTCTGAAAGATGCGGCTTTCACGGTTTTCCAGCTGTCTAAAATGCTCAGGCAAAAAGGCTGGATTGTGCCTGCATACTATCTTCCCGAGAACGCCCAGGACGTCGCGGTGATGCGGATGGTCATCAAGGAGAACTTCAGCAGAGACATGGTGGAACTGCTCTTTAGCGACATCATGCAGGCGTACCACAGCCTCGAGCTGTCTGAAGCTGAGAGAGAAGAACGCGCCAAGGGCAAAAAGAAGCTGAGTCTGCTATATTAAGGCTACGTCAGGTCGACAATTTTTCGTATCCGCGCCTGACTTTGCTCAGGCTGTTCCGTCGTGTTGACCTCGTACGCCGCGACCCGTTCAAGAAGCGCACCGAAAAACGTCTTGCGGAGCCTTCGCTTAAACGGCGTACTCACGAGCAAGTGTGGATTGAAGTAGTCATTACGCTCAAGGAGTGCCAATGCCTGTGCCGCTGTGAGCTCGCGAACGAACTCTGGGTCACGAGCGTCGCGTTTTAGAATAATCAGTTTTCTAAGCGTGGTCAGGGGCAGTATCCTTCCTTTTCCGATCGCCAGTCGGAGATCGTCAACCGCTCGGCCTTCGCCATCCAACTCCGCGCGCTCAAGGAGCCAGTTAAACTCGCTCCAAATCTTCGCGAGATCCGCGCGTATGTAAAAATTCTTCTCCGAGCTATAGGCGAGTATGTCCTGCCCGTAGACCCGCGCGAAGAACCAATCGTCTGAAACAACGCGCACGGCCGGGCGCCTCAACAAGCCGTAGGTGTGGGTCGTCTTTCCCGCTCCAGACGCACCGAGGATGCACACTCCCTGTCCGTTCACGTCAAGACAGGCGCCGTGTATGGAGTAGATGTCGTGCTCGTCTTCAAGGACATCTCCCGCAACGCTCAACGCCAGTGACTTGATCCAGCCGTAGTAGTCGAAGTTTAAAAGGAACGCCGTCTTTGATTGCGCGTCGTAATACACCGCATTCTTCTCTTCGGCCGGCTCGTTCACGACATAAAGGCGCCCGTGTGACCGGATGTTTTGTGACATAAAATAGAAGCTCTCGCCCCAGCGCGTGGCGACGCTTTGCGTGTCGGTGAGCAGCTTAATACAGCACCCATAAACGTCCGATTTCACTTCATACGGAGTGTGCGCGCCGAAGCGCTCGACTAATCTTTCCTTGCTCTGCAGTGATACGAGTTTTGTTGCATAAGACATGTTCACCCCTCCCGCACCACGGCCGAAGCTAGGCTCCATCGTCTATCTTGGGCCGCTTCTGATACACGGACGATGCGGGTTTCTACGCCTCCGGCTATTAATGTTTGGATGAGCGCAGGACGGGCATAACACTAGTTTGGCGGATGAATGAGTCTTGTCGGCGAAGACGCCAGCTCACGATTCAGAGCTTGCGATTCAATGCGCACAAAGAAACATCAGCTCAAAGCCTTGGCGAAAAAGTTCAGCGTTGCACCGAGGGTTATGTGAACGCTAAACGCACCTTATCCTCAACCAATGTCCACGTATATAAAAGATATCAAAAAAGAATATAAGGTATGTGAACGCCTTACGTAAGTTTAAGTTAAACGTGTAAGCGATCACTCAGGCGCTGCATATGACGACGGCTCAGGGAGGGGGAGAAGTGGGTCGCAGCGTTCACACTGGTGCGCGCGTGCCCACACCGAGAAAGACAGATAAGCTGAGCAGACGTTTTAAATTAATTCTTACGGTTTTTCTTGCACTGACAGCCGCTTTTCTCATAACAAGCGCCGCGTCTTTAACGGCAGCGCAAACAACCACTCCGAAGGTAGGAACGGAATGGCACCAATCCTACGCCGCCGGCTACAGCGCGCATGCAATGCAGCAGACGGCTGACGGCGGTTACGTCATCGCCGGCAACGGTTCGACACAGGCCTCAGGCAGTACAGGAACCGATATGTGGCTTGCCAAGATCGATTCGAGCGGGGGGCAGCAATGGGCGAAGACGTACGGCGGGACTTCCAGCGGGCCTGCCAGCGCAGCCGCTTATTCAGTGCACGAAACCTCAGACGGGGGGTTCATCCTCGCTGGCTGGGTGGATAACAGTTCGGGGACGCCGATGCCCGAAATCGTTAAAACCTACGCCAATGGCACTCTGCAGTGGGGCGGGTACTATGCGTACTTGGCACCAGGAGGAGCCAACGATGTTCAGCAGACAAACGACGGGGGCTATCTCGTTGTGGGGACACAGCTGAACGGTACGAAGACCGAGGGTTTCGTGATGACTGCGGATTCGAGTGGCCACGTACAAGCGACGCAGGTGTTCGCCGCAGGGTCGACTGCAGACAAAGTTCAGCCTACCTCGGACGGAGGATATGTGCTGGTTGGTTCGATCGGGAGTTCCGGATCCCGACAGGCGTACCTCGTGAAACTTGATGAAAGCGGGCGTGAAGAGTGGAGCCAAAAGTACGGAGGCGGCGGCGACGCAATCGGTAATGCAATCGTGCAAGCTGACGACGGCGGTTACGTATTCTGCGGCGCAACGAATTCTCAAGGTAACGGCGGCTACGATGCCTGGCTTGTCAAAACCGACGCCAATGGGAACGTGCAGTGGCAGAGGACTTTTGGGGGCACTGAGGATGACTCCGCGATCTCATTGCAAGGGACCAGCGACGGCGGCTACATCCTTGGTGGCGTCACTCAATCATTTGGTACTATAGGACAGGACAATGCGTGGCTGGTCAAGACTGATGCCAATGGCAATTATGCGTGGGATGTCCTTTGGTATCATATTGAAGGTGCGGCCGGATCTGTCCTGCAGGCCAACGATGGTAGCTACGTTATTTCCGGCTCCGATGCTGCAACGGGTTCCCCATATGTCCTTCAAACGACGGCCGAGACGACATTAGGACCGGGAACGACGGCGACGGCAGGACTGAACGGGATGGCGATCGGAGTCCTGGTCGTACTAGTCGGTGCAGTCGGAACTATGGGAATATGGCGTATGCGACGCTCCAAAAGAGCGCCGAGCCAGCTTGACCTGAGCGCGCCGAGTGGCGGTGCAACCACGGGAGTGGCTGGCGGTGCAACCACGGGAGTGGCTGGCGGTGCAACCACGGGAGTGGCTGGCGGTGCAACCACGGGAGTGGCCGGTCTTTACCGAGCGCGGCCCCCATCAGAGACCCGCCCAAGCGGGCAATATGGATTAGCTTCGGATTCATCGTTCCCCGTTGAGCTCGGATCGCAATACTCCGAGGCTCGGTACCTCGGTGAGGGCGGTTTTGCACGCGTATTCTCAGCACTGAACCTGCAGAGAACGCCCGTTGCGGTCAAAGTGCTCAAAACAAGCGATCCAAAGGCGGGAAAGCTGTTCGCGACCGAGGCCGCAAACTGGACCGTCCTGCGCCACGAAAACATCGTGAGGCTGTTCGACTACAACATTTTCCCCGTTCCCTATCTTGAGTCAGAGCTGTGCGACGGCAACGTTGAGCTCGAGATGCTGCGCGGCCCCGTCACTGTCGAGCGAAGTATTGAGATTGTGGAGGAGGTCGCGCGTGGGCTAAGCTACGCGCACAAGTTAAAGATCCTGCACGGGGACATCAAGCCCTCAAACATGCTTCTTAAGGATAACGTGGTGAAGGTATCGGACTGGGGACTGAGCAAGCTCAAGACCGAGCAGTCGGTTTCGATCGCTGGCGTGACCCTTCAGTATGCCGCGCCTGAAGAGCTCTCGCGGCAATTCGGGCGCGCTGACGAGCGGACGGATATCTACCAGCTAGGGGTGTTGTTCTATCAACTGGTGACGGGGAAGCTGCCGTTTGCCGACGAGCCGACGATTGTCGACGCGATACTTCAACAGGTACCGGTCCCACCCTCGCAGATTCGCCCGGTCTCACCGAAGCTCGACTCCATCATCCTCAAATGCCTGAGAAAGCGCAAGGAGGAGCGATACCAGAGTATGGACATGCTGCTCACGGATCTCGGAGGGGTCAGCAACTAGGGGCGCGTTTTGCCACCGCACGTCAGGCAGAATAGTCGAGGTGCAGTGCGATGTGCCTGGTGCGTTCCACAACCAGCTGGGGGCGCTACCTTAAACATGCCGGATCGGCGATAAAAATGAATGTTTACAAGCTCATTATTCATCTAGTAGTCATTTTCCTTCTCTCTATCCTGTTCTCAGGACTCGTGACGGTTCCTGCGGCGGCGCAGAGCACGTCCACGACGATGCAGTTCCGCTACAATGCCCAGCACACCGGTGACTACGGCCCGGTCGCGGGGAGCACGCTTTCGAATGTCAAGCCGACGTGGCGCTTCACGACCAGAGGCCCAGTGGAATCCTCCCCCGCCGTCGTAAACGGGGTGGTCTACGTGGGGAGCTGGGACAACAACGTCTACGCGATTGACGCCACCAATGGCGCACAGCTGTGGAGCTTTGCGACTGGCGATCCTGTGTACTCCTCCCCCGCCGTCGTAAACGTGGTGGTCTACGTGGGGAGCAATGACCACAACGTCTACGCCCTCAACGCCACCAATGGCGCACAGCTGTGGAAATACACGACCGCGAGCTGGGTGGAATCCTCTCCCGCTGTCGTCAACGGGGTGGTCTACGTGGGGGGCAATGACAGCAACGTCTACGCCCTCAACGCCACGACCGGTGTAAAAAAGTGGAGCTATACGACCGGAAGCGCTGTGTTCTCCTCCCCCGCCGTCGTAAACGGCGTCGTCTACGTGGGGAGCGATGACAACAACACCTACGCGATTGACGCCACCAATGGAGCAAAGCTCTGGAGTTTCGCGACTGGCGGTTTCGTGGACTCCTCTCCTGCCGTCTCAAACGGCGTGGTCTACGTCGGCAGCGATGATAGCAACGTCTACGCCCTCAACGCCACCAATGGAGCAAAGCTCTGGAGCTTTGCGGCTGGCTATTTAGGTGTGGAATCCTCTCCCGCTGTCGTCAACGGGGTGGTCTACGTGGGGAGCGATAACCACTACGTGTACGCCCTCAACGCCACCAATGGCGCACAGCTTTGGAGCCAGCCGACTGACAGTGGGGTGTACTCCTCCCCCGCCGTCGTAAACGGGGTGGTCTACGTGGGGAGCGATGACAACAACATCTACGCCCTCAACGCCACGAATGGCGGACGGCTTTGGAGCCTCGCGACTCGCGATATTGTGGTATCCTGTCCAGCTGTCGTAAACGGCGTCGTCTACGTGGGGAGCGATGACTCGAACGTCTACGCGATCGGCACGCCGCCGTCGCCGGGAGGTGCTCTACCAGGATCGAACTGGATCGCGATCGGGGTAGTCGCTGTAGCACTACTAGGAATTGTGGGAATGGGGTATATGCGACGTTCAAAAAGAGCGGCGACCCGGCATGGTCCTAGCGTACCTAGTGGCGGTGCGACCAAGGGTGTGGCCGGCGGGGCTGTGAAGGGCACGGCTGGCGGGGCTGTGACGGGTACGGCTGGCGGTGTTGTTACAAGAGCGACTGGCGCGTACGAACCGCAGCCACCGGTAGCTCGACCAAGTGAGCAATATGGATCCGCTCCGTCTGTTGAACAATATGGATTAGCTTATGGATTAGCTTCGGCCCCCTCGTTCCCGGTTGAGCTCGGATCGCAATACTCCGACGTTGGGTACCTCGGTGAGGGCGGTTTTGCACGCGTATTCTCAGCACTGAACCTGCAGAGAACGCCCGTTGCGGTCAAAGTGCTCAAAACAAGCGATCCAAAGGCGGGAAAGCTGTTCGCGACCGA
>Ga0116103_1001201_pt1 | contig 11517 bp, 7 predicted proteins | sample June2015DPH_4_10_2_FD_89714 | JGI IMG/M metagenome (GOLD analysis project Ga0116103, IMG submission 89714) | Peatland microbial communities from SPRUCE experiment site at the Marcell Experimental Forest, Minnesota, USA - June2015DPH_4_100 | ecosystem: Environmental > Terrestrial > Soil > Wetlands...
AGGTTCCACACCAGAATATTGTCGTACTTTCCGATCTCTCTCCCCACCGCCTCCACGAACCGAATCCCGGCCGCGCGCGCGCCGGGATGGTGCCAGCAAGGGCCCGGCTTACCATCGGCAGGCGCGTTGTACGGGGTGGGATCATTGTGAGGTTCTCCCGTCTCATAAACCATGCTGGCGTCGGGATACTTCTTCCACAGCCATTTCGGAGTCTCCTCCATTGTCAACCCAAAATAGACCACCAGGCCATTCTGCCGGGCATCCGACACCACCTGCGAAACGTTGGAGAGGTCGATCTGCCCTTCCCGTTTCTCATCGAAAGCCCAGACTTCCTGAATCTTGATCATGTTGAAGCCGAGGCGCTTTAGGATGGGAAAGTCTCTCCGAAGTTGCTCCAGCGGCAGGTGCGGCTCGCGATACACATGCGTGCCGTAGGGGAAAATAGTGTTCCCGTTGCCATCGGCGGCGGGAGCGGGAAAAGCAAACAGATCCTTGCTCCCTTTCGCGCCGCCCAGAACCGCGCCCCCGGCCAGCAGATTGGCCGTGAGTAGATTAAAAGACCGCCGAGAGATTCTCTTGTCCATGCTGTGCTCCCCTTTCGTTTACGGTCGCCTTCCACGCTAACTCTGGTCGAGTTGAACAGAAGCCATGTGGCGTTGTTACTTGGCCCGGGCCCCTTCCCCCACCTGGCGAGGGAAGTAGATTGCAGTGGCTTCTCCGGCGCCGCCGTCTCGGCGGCAGGACAAGAGCAAGATGCCGGCAGGATGCCGGTGCGACGATTGCGACGAGAGGGACGACCCATGCCGACCTGTCGGGATAGGCGGTACAGTGCCAGCCCGCCTGATCTTATCTGCCTCCTCCCGGCAGACGAGAAGGAAAGGCCGCAACATTGAAGAGCGAATGTCGCGCTACTTTTTCAGGTCCTCCGGTGTGTCGGCCAAGAGGCCCAGCATTTCGTACACTTTAATGATGGCGTGGTCCACCATGCGCTCGCCCGCGCCCAGCTCAACCCAGGTGCTGCTGTCGGCCGCGCCGTAGCCGCCCAGGGAAGCCGCACGAATGGTCGGGAAGTAGTCGAAGGATCCGTTGCAATAGCCCAGGAAGAAAGCGTCGCGGACCGGGCAGCGGCTCCGCCATGCCATTTGCAGTTCCACAAACGGCTCGCCCGGCAGGGTCATCAGCGCAATCCGCTTGTTGATGAGCACGGTGGCGACGGGCAGGCGCAGCACTTTTTTGCTTTGCCGATCGAAGGTTTCGGCGGCCTCAGGCCCCCAGGATTTCACCACCGCTTCCCGAAACTTCTCCGGATTCCACCGCATGTGGACCTCCAGCAAATCCTCGGCAACATCCAGCGTCGCGTCGGGAACCGCCGCGGTCTGGATGCTCTTCGCCACGCGGGCGGCTTCCTGGCCTAGACGCTCGCCGGTCCAATCGCGCATCTTCACCGCGTCCTGCTGCAACGGATGCACGGCATAATACGGGTCGATATCGCCACCGCCGCCTTGCAGGAACATGCCCAGCGGCTTGCCGCCAAACGCCTGCTCGACGATATTGATCATCACTCCCGGATAGTCAGCGGAATACTGCATGTTGTCCGGGCCGAATACGACCGGGTGGCAGGCGTAGTTCACCAGAATGGCCAAGGGCTTCCCCTCCGCCGTGTCCACGCGCAGGACCGAGACCGTAGGATCGACGGGCGCCGTGGGCACGCGCGTAGGATTGTTCCAAAGCATAGTGACTGTTCCGTCGGGCATCACTCGAATCCGGTTGTGGCCGATGTCCACCGTCCCGTAACCGGTCCCCAGGCGCGCCTCCATAGCGCGCTGGTGCGCGTCGGTGATGGCTTTCTCGACCTTGTCCAGTACTCCCGTTTCCCAGTCGGGAGCCTCTCTGGGGGGATACTCGTCCCGGACGGCAGGGCCTGAATGCGTGTGCGTGGCGGCAATCAACACGTAAGGAATCCCGCTGGTCTTCTTGACGTCCTCGCGCAGGCGCTCGATCCACGCGGGCGCCGGCACCCGGCCCAAGTCCATGACTACTAACGCCAGCCGCTTCCCACCTGTCTCCAGAACCAGCACGCGAGCGAACAGCGGGTCCAGCACACTTGTTGCCACGCCCTCCTTGCGCTGGGCATAGCCATACATGCGCAGACCGGTGGGCGGCGTGATTTCCACTTTCGCCACGCCGGCTTTCAATCCAGCGCCCACGAGAAACAGCGGCAAGGCCAGAACCAGCAGACAGAGCATGCAACTGCCCAGCAGTATTCGCGACACGATTCCTCCCTACGGCTCGGCAGATTAGGAAGCCTCACGGCTTCCACTGAAGTGTGCTGATGGAAACCGCCGGGAGAGTCATTTTCAAGGAACGGCCACCCGCTTCAATCCCCACCTTAGTGTCCACCCTGCCGCTGTTGATGAGCTGCGCGATGAATTCCCCGTCCGGTGTCTTAAAAGCCACACACCGGACGCCTTTCGCAGAACCCTTGGCCTCAATCCGTACTGCCCCGGGGCGCACGAACTTGCTAAAATGGGCCAGGTAGTAGTACAGCCCCGTGTGGGTCACCTGCTTGGTCTGCCGATTGATGACGGCCACTGGATGCTGGACGTTCGGGTCCGGGTTGCCATGGACCGGGGAAATCGCCCAGGGCCCGCCTTTCTCGTCGAGGATCATGTTCCAATTGATCCATGCCGAAGCTCCCAGTTCCAGGTCGGACACAACCTGGTTCACCCAGAACTCACCGTCTTCCCAGTCGTAGCGAGGGAGGGGAACATTGGACTGCGCGCCCGCTTGATGAACGTGATCATGCCGTTCGGTCCCAGGTCGCGCGCGATGGATAAGTTCTTCATCTCCACATCGCCCGGCGTGTCGTTGCAGGTGTACCAGGGCCCGGCCGACGCGAAATCTGTCGCCGCAATTTCGGTCTTCATCGCGGAGTACCCCGCGCCCTTCTCCGGATCGAAAAGCATACGCAGGACCTCTACCTGTTGGGCCGGCGGCAGATCATTCAGACAGATCAGGCCGGCCCCCATTAACGACGCGCCAAACCCATCTATCTTCTGGTAGGTCACCGCCTCATTGATCTTGAACCCCGGCAGCTTCACCTTGGGTTGCGCCTCAAACCGTAGCGGTGTCTTCGCCGTAAGCTGGTCCCCGGCCTTTGAGGAAACGTAGACTTTCGCCTCTTGTCCGAAAGCCGACGCCAGGCCCAGGAAAGCGGCGAGAAACAGAGCCAGATACACACTCGCGTAACGAATGTCGGTCCGGGCAGCATCAGGATGAGACTGGGTTTGACTCGCCTTCTCCTCCTCGCTTGAAGCTCACTGCGGTAGAAGCACCCGCAGCACTTTTTCAAAAGCGCCGATGATTTCGTCTTCGTCGCGCTTGGTCAAACAAGAAGGTATGGGCAGCAGAATGCTGCGTTCGAACAGAGAATCGGCATGAGGACAGGCGCCCTTGCTGTAGTTGCCTCCCAGCCCCGCGTTCTCCGCCAGGTTCCAGGGGAAGCCTCGACCGTCCACGCTGCTGCGATTCACTAGGCTGATGTTGTTGTAGTACAGGTGCAACCCCCAATCGGTCATGACAATGTCCGAGATGCCCTGGGGGAAAGTGACAATCCCTTCCGCGCGCAAGGCGCGATTGACCCGCTTCGCCGTGTCCGCGTCAGGATAAGTGGTGATGAGGAAACAACCGGTATCGCCGCTCGGGTCGAGGATCTTGCGCAACTGCACGCGGGGGAACTTCTCCAACCCCTGTCGGATGCGATACTTGCTGCGGCGCATGTTCTGGATGATGCGGGGCAACTTCTTGAGCTGCACCCTCAGAACCGCAGCGCGGAGTTCGTCCAGCCGGTAGCCCTTCCCCCACAGGCAGAGGTCCGGAACGGTGAAGATCAGGCGACCGTTTTCGTCGCGCGCGTAGCCCAGGTCGTGGCAGGCAAAGGCGCGGCGATAGAGGCGGAGATCATTGGTGGCCACGCAGCCGCCTTCGCCCGCCGTCATGTTCTTGTTCATCTGGAAGCTGAAGATTCCCAGGTCACCGAAGCTGCCGACTCTCCGGCCGCCCAAGCTCCCGCCGTTGCACTGGGCGCAGTCCTCCAGCAGCCAGAGCTTGCGGGCGCGGGCGATTTTCTGCACGGCTTCGACGCTGCCCGGCGCGCCGCTCATGTGGACGATGATGATGCCCGTGGTCTTCGGTGTTATCTTCTTCTCGACGTCGGCGGGGTCCAGGCAGAACGTGTCGTCGATATCCGCGAGCACCGGGATCGCCCCGTGGGCAACCACCGCGGCCACCACCGAGACCCACAGATAGGCCGGGACGATGACCTCCTGTCCAGGCCCTACTCCCAACGCCGAGAGTGCCACGTGCAGCGCGCCGGTGCCGCTCGACACCGCAATGGTGTGCTTGACGCCGAGGAAGCGCGCCAGCTCCGACTCCAATTTCTCAACTTCCTTCTTCAATTTGATTCCGTAGTACCGGAAAGGCGAGCGAGCCCGTAGCAGTCGGACTGCTGCCTGGATTTCCTTGGTGTCCATGTGGTGCACCCCGGGGAATTCCAGCGGCAGAGGTTTCCGTCGGACCGGCTTGCCTCCATCAATCGCCAGCTTCTCTTGGTTCATCTTCGACACCTCGCAGAAGATCGATGTTCAGACGGCCCAAGGGGCCGGCTTCAGAAAGGAAGCGTTCCAGAGGCCCGTCTTTGCGGCAGCCATCGGCCGCCAGACGGGCCGGCCCCGTCACTTCTCCTTCAGCTCCTCGGGGACATCGCTCAACCGGCCGAGCATTTCATAGACTCTCGCCACGGCATGGTCCACCATGCGTTCCCCAGCGCCCACTTCGACCCAGCTGGTGGCGCTGGCAGCCCCATAGCCGCCCAGCGAGGCGGCGCGGATCGTCGGGAAGTACCCAACATAGCCGTTGGCATAGCCGAGGAAGAAAGCATCGCGTACCGGACAGCGGTCCCGCCAGTTAATCTGGAAATCGACGAAAGGCTCACCGGGCATGGTCATCAGCGCAATGCGCTTGTTAATGAGCACCGTGGCGACGGGCGCCTTGACTTCTTCCGTAATGCCAGCGGCAAACGTGTCGAAAATCTTCTGCCCATAGGCCGCCAAGAGCGCTTGCCGGAACCTGGCCAGATCCCAGCGGAGACGAAACGTCGTTACATCTTCGGCGAAATCCAGGCTCGCCTGAGGGTCAACGTGGGTTTGGATTCTCTTGGCGACACGGATGGCTTCCTGGCCCAAGCGCTCGCCGCTCCAGTCGCGCTTCTTCACAGCGTCCTGTCCCAGCGGTGTTGTGGCATCGTAAACGTTGACGTCGCCGGCCGCCCCCTGCAAGAAGAGACAAAGCGGTCCGCCGTCGAAGGCCTGCTCGACCGTCTTAGTCGTCACGCCCGGGAAGTCGGCAGAGTATTGCAGGTTATCGGGCCCAAACACGACGGGGTGGCAAGCGTAGTTCACTAGAATTGCCAGGGGCTTCCCATCTGCCGCATCCACGCGCAGCACCGAGACTGTGGGATCGACGGGCGTCGTGGGCACGCGCATAGGATTGGTCCAAAACATGGTGACCCTTCCGTCCGGGTTCACTCGAATCCGGTTGTAGCCGATGTAGGCGACACCATTGCCTGTGCCGAGTTTCGCACCCACCGTGCGCTGACGCGCTTCGTCGATGGCTTTGGCGACTTTCTCCAGAGCCGCGGTTTCCCAGGCAGGAATGGCGTTACCGGGATACTCATCCAGGATCACGGGGCCCGCATGGGTGTGCGTGGCCTGCACGAGCACATAGGAAATCCCGCTTGCCCGGCGGGCAGTTTCCCGCAGGCCGAGCTGGGCCGGCCCGAACGCTCGCCCCAAATCCAGCACTACCAGCGCCAGCCGCTTTTCTCCTGCCTCCAGTACCAGAACCCGAGCGAAAAGCGGATCCAAGGTTCCCGTGGCGCCGGCCTGCCGATCAAAATACCCCCACATCTTCTCGCCCGGAGGCGGCGTGATCTCCACCTTGGCGACTCCGGCCCTGAGCCCGCCGGTCTGAGCCGACGCCGCTACCCCAAGAGCCAACACCCAACCCGCCAGAACAGCCTTTGACACACGAAGCATGACTCTTCCCCCAAGATCAGGTGATGAGTGCTCCACGACAAGCAGGCGAGCTTAACTTGCAACTCTCCCCTTGTCATTCGTCACGTGGTGAAAAGAGGCAGGAGAACCGATACGACAAAGGCAATCTACGCTTCGAACCGGATCTCCTTCAGGCGGTCGAGAGGTAGGCAAAAACCAAACACCTCGGGGCTCGAAGCGTCGTGCTGATCCGTGGTCCCCAGGAGGCCCGCCTCCGCCGGCTGCCCAGTAGGCATCAGGAAGCGGGCATTCACCGGCGAGCCATCGCGCAGGGTCAATTGCATTTGCTCGCCCCGGAATTCGACGCAGTCGATCTTGGAGAACTCCAGTTCGTCGGCGCCACTGACCTGCCCCCAATTGTCGTACTACTTTCTATGTTAGTGCGTACGCCGTTGACCTCCAAATCCTAACTTACCAGCTGGACCGGTCCACGGGGGGCTGGTCACTGCGCATTCCCCATCGTCACGATCCCACGGTCTACACGCAGGATTTCCTTTTTCGCATCCTGGTTGCCATCCATTTTACGCCCAGCGGCTTCCGTGGAACCTGCATCATGCCTCTCCCGAGCGAGTTCGGGGCCCGGAAAGGGGCCAGTTCTGTCCCCTCCGGGTAAGGGAAATCGGGAAGTGCATGATGCAGTTCGGCTCCGCCTCAGCGGAAAAGACCACCGACAGCCAGCGGCGTTTCCTTCAGGGTGACGCCGCCGACCAGCGTTAGGGCTGAATGTGCCCCCCTCTCAGCGCACGGAGGATTTCTGTCAAAACCTATTCCTCGATAGCTCCTCTCCAGGAAACACATGAATAACTCATGTGTTTCCTGGTAGTTAGCAGATAGCAGCCAAAGCCGCTATCCATGCTCAGAAGTAAAAACGTCCTCCGATCTGCATGATGCGGCTGCCCGACTTGCCATTGATTCCCCCGAAAACCGGGGAAGAGGGACTGGCGACTATGGTGCCATAAAGTGGATGATTGAGGAAGTCGGTTGCCTCGGCGCGAATTTGGAAGTAACGCGAATGCTCCGCACTGAAGTAGAAGTTCTTCAGGATCGAGGCGTCGGTCGAGAATCCGCCAGGTTGACGGGCGTCATGAAAATTCCGGCCCATTGTCCCAAAGCCATAATCCGGAGTCCTAAAGAACCCATCGCGATTGAAGTAGGGACATGGATTCGAGCTGTCGAACTGATTGTTATTAACCAGGGCGCAGGAGGGGTTATAGTTGCCGCTCTTGTATTGGCCAGGAATGAGCGTATAGAAAAGAGACGCACCTGGCGCAGTGTTAGCGTTCGCCGGCCTGGGCATCTGTATGACTGTTCCGTGGGGCCAAAACATGCTAACTCCGGCGAGGCCCCATCCCCCAATAACCTTGTCGAGGACCTTGCCCGCGAAGCTCGCGGGATTGCTCATGAAGTACCTGCCGCGACCGACGGGCAAATCATAGGAGTACTCGAACATCAGTCTTTGAGGGATCTCATAATTAGCCGGCCCATAGGCTTCACTGAAGTTGTACGGGTTCTGATATCCCCAATTAGCCGGCCCGCTTTCGCGCGCGTCCTTGGCACTATTGGTGGTATACGTATGCCGGTTCTGATAGGAGGCCAGCAGCCCCAAGCCGTGCCAGCCACGGGATTGGATCTGGAAGTTGAGATAATGGGCCATCATATACCCCCAGGTGGTCTCTTCGTAGGTAATCGGGTCGTATTGCGGCATACGGCTCAGAAGCCTCCATAACGGAATGGTTGGCGCGCCAGCGAAAGCCTGCGTCTGGCCGTCGAACGGGTTCGGAACCGGCGTAAACATCGTCGCCCCAAGGCTGCGGTAATCTATGGGAAGGGCGTTCAATTTGAAACCATTTGATGGCGTCACCATGTGAATCCCCCGAATGCCTTGATACTCGGCGGTAGCCACCCAGGCATTCCCGATCTGCCGCTGGAAGCTTGCTCCCCAATCGTATTCCTGCGGGGCACTCTGTTGGGTAGCATAGAAAGGTCCGGCATCCCCCCCCAAGGTGTCATACCAAAACTGTTTATTGTTCTTTATAGCCGGTGTGTAGCCCAGATGGCTTCCATCAGGCTGGAGTGGGAATAAACCGAAACCACGCTCGAGGCCTAGCTCGCTTATCCAATGCTCCCCATCCAGAGTTAAGACTGAACTAAAACTATCTTGTAAAATCGTGATGCTATTGCTAGCGTCGACTCCCATTCCATACATGCCCTGGTAAATAACGCCGCTGGTTAAATGGATCACCGTTTGCTTGTCGAGGGCGTAAGAAATACCCAAGCGTGGCTGCCAAACGGCTCCCGGACTATCCCAGATCACGTCACCCGGCAAATCCGGACTACCCAGCATCGTCACGCGTCCGTTTATGCCACTGGTAAGCCACGCCGGATCGGGGTAGCTTGATAGCCCGGGCACGGCTGCCTGCACCTGACCCCAACTCCAACCAGGGTTGGGGGTAAGCACATTCTTGGCAGTCATGTCCAACCTGAGCGCGGTATCGGCATAATGCATCCTCTTAGGCCCATCGCGATCGATGCGCAGCCCCATCTGAACCGTGAGCTTACTGTTCACCTTCCAATCATCCATCACGTAGCCTGCGAAGCTTCTCATGAAGGGTGAGTAGTCACCGATACCCGCAGAAACTAGCGTCGCTGAACCTAAAAGCAAGTCAGCCGGCGCGTAGCCGGTATTGTTGTTTGTGGAAGGATACTGCCATGTCCCAAGAGGCGCCGCGATCGACGAAGCCGGCCCAGTACCCGCGTAGAGATAATTAATCCCACTTGGGTCGCCAGCACGTTCGTGCATCGCCGTGTGGTAATACTCGAACCCCCCCTTAAGGGTATGCCGGCCTAAGATTTTGGTGTAGGCAAATGTGGCGTTGTAGTTCGACGCGGGCATGTGGTCGGGGTAATAGCCGCCGATACATGTGTACCAGTAACTGCACCAATCGCCGCCGGGGAGAATGTGCTTATTCATTACAACCCCAGTCCCCAAGGCCATGGGATCCAAGCCCAAGGTGGTCTCATCGAGGCTAGGATCGGGTGTCATACCCGTCGCAATGAGGAGGTCAGAGATGCTGAACCCCGCCCGTGCTTCAAAAATCGAAGTGGGTGAAGGAGTCCAGACGTACTGCAAGCTTCCCGACCAGTTCTTATCGTCCTCAGTTTGACCCTGTCCCCACTTGAAGGGGGCTGACGTGTCGTCGGAGGCATGGTAGCGCGTGGCTCGCAGGTTCACCCGGTGCATTGGGCTAATATTCTCATCCACTCTGAACGTCAGCAGATCAAGGGGGAGAGAATTTTTGACGGTGGCAAAATAGTTGTCCTCGTTGGAGGTGTTAGCAAGGGGCGCATGGTTGGGCAAAGGAAACGCGTTAATCACGGAATGGCCAAATGGGTCCCAGTCTTTCGAAGGAATTACCGCGTTGGCGAACTGCGGGCGCACCCAATTTCCACTGGGGTCGGTGTAACCACTGTACGGGTCGAAGATTTGCATCGGTACAGGTTGCCCATTTTCGCCATAGTTGGCGAGGACGTTGGTGAAGATTCCTTGCCTTTCCTCCGCGGTGGGAACGGTACTCTCCGACACGGTGCCACTGTTAAAGCGTTGCGCTTCCCAGGAGACGAAGAAGAAGGTTCGGTTGCGTCCGTTGTATAGCTTCGGAATCCAGACTGGTCCGCCGATGGCGGCCCCGAAGTTGTTTTGATGGTAGGGGGTCGTTGCAATGTCGTGATTATTGTTGAACCAAGTGTTGGCGTTCATGCTCTGATTGCGGAAGTACTCGAAGAGCTTGCCATGAAAAGCGCTGGTGCCGCTCAAGGTGGACATGGTAACGGTCCCGCCTGAGTAGCGGCCTGAATCGGCAGTTAAAGCGCCGCTCTGCACGCGCAACTCCGCGATGGCATCGGGTGTGGGAATGGCACGGTTGATCACGTTCGAGTCGCCCTCATTCATATTGGCGCCATCTACCGAGAACGTGGTCCCGTTCGGCAGGCCAGCACCAATGCTGTACTGTGCCCCCTGCAGCCCTACCATGTAAGTTGCATTACCAAGCAACTTAGGCCCACCAACTGGACCAATGATGACTGCCGGATTCAGGTTCATGTAGTCCGTGGTGTAACGGGTGAGCTGAGGTAACTCGGTGATCAGCTTGTTATCAATCACATTGGCACTGGTCGTATCGGACACTTGCAGTAACGGCGCTTCGGCCGTTACCGTGATATTTTCGGTGAGTGTGCCCACCTGCAAGGTAAAATCCAACGACAGGCGGTCCCCATTGTGCAGGACCACATTTAATCGCTCGATAGTCTTGAAGCCAGCTTTGCTGACGGTCACTTTGTAAGGGCCCGGAATCAACTGTGGGACCTCATAGATCCCGCCGGTGTTGGTCTCGGTTGCGAGGGTGACGTTGGTAGCGGTGTTGACGACTTTCACCTTCGCGCCGGGAACACTAGCGCCGGAGTTGTCAGTTATCAAACCGTTGAGCTGAGCGTTCCCGCCTTGTGCGAACGCTGGGCTCCCCGGCCTAAGCAAGAAGCAAAATAGTAAGCTCAACAAACTCAGACCAAGAAACTGGAACATCCGTTTATCCATCTTCGTGTTCTCCTTTTCCTGAAGTTCCCAAGATCCGACGCAAATCACACAATCAGTCTTGCCAAGCGGTACCGACCAAGGCCGCAGCCGTATCGGCCTGGCTAGCGCGCAAAGCAGAACTCCCAGCCTTCCAATTTCCCGTCTGACCCATTGGCTATGTTGTCCCGCAGTGCGGGGGGGGTGAATTGCCACCCTCAAGGGGGGCCAGCCAAGAAACTCCCCTCATGGAATACCTCCTTGTTGACTACACCGAACCAGGCAATCCAATGAGGGCCTATAAACGCATACATCGGGACAGTACGCTAGCGCAATAACGCGGTTGTTGTCAAGAACTTTTTTTCTGTAACTAATTACGTGTGAGCTTATCTAGGCAAATTGGTCTAGTACGCGCTCCTTAGACCTAACAGTGGATGTTTTAGCCGGCTTAATCTGCAGCTTAATTCGCTTGTGGCGTAAGTCGACTAAGACGCGATTGCAAGGCCGCCTTTGTTGGCAACAACTTGTTTGTTCCAAGCAATTACCTGCTCCACTCGGGGCCGATGCTGCGTAGTTACGTGGTGATGCCCCCCAACCATGGGTATTTCACCCGAGTCGATACGATCATTAATGCGCACGTGATGTAAGTTGACTTTTCTCCGCGCCTGTGGTAATTTAGCCAGATCTGCTGCGGACCCAAGCCCGGACAGGGCTTGCTCGCATCGGGGGCTTTGCATGCGCACCGGTGACATTTGCGATGTACTTAAGCTGATCTGCCGACGCGGGCCCATATCTCGCGTCGAAATAGCCCAGCAAACGAGGTTTGCGCAAAGCTACGTC
>Ga0116103_1001239_pt1 | contig 11359 bp, 10 predicted proteins | sample June2015DPH_4_10_2_FD_89714 | JGI IMG/M metagenome (GOLD analysis project Ga0116103, IMG submission 89714) | Peatland microbial communities from SPRUCE experiment site at the Marcell Experimental Forest, Minnesota, USA - June2015DPH_4_100 | ecosystem: Environmental > Terrestrial > Soil >...
ATAACTCGTGGATACGAGCCGAAACCGCTTAGTTAACCACAGATTCATCGGTCTTGCCAACTGCTCGTTGTATGCGGAGGGCGACACGTGTATTGTATCGGTCGGCGGGAACTCGATAATGGACATTCCTGATAAATACTGGCAGAACTAAATGTCGCAATCGGAACTAAAGCAGGTTATTGATGCCGGAACGACAGAGTCCGGCTGGAAAGGTCTCTACAAACTCGGCGGAATCACTGCCCTGATTGTGGTAGTGGGGCCGCTCGCCGAAGTCCTCATCGGTTTCCTCCCGGGAGTGGCACGCCTGACGCAGCGGACCGTAACCGTCATCGACTGGTTCACACTCTTTCACAACCATTGGTTTCTTGGACTCCGCAACCTCGGTCTCTTGAATATCATTGCAGCAGCCCTATTAGCCCCGACTTTTTTGGCTATCTACTCCGCCCTCAGGCGAGACAACGAAGCTTACGGGGCGTTCGGTACGATCCTTTTCTTCGTGGGGACAGCGGTCTACATCGCAAGCAATAGGGCCTTCGCGATGCTTTCCCTGAGCGGCCAATACGCAAGTGCTACTACCGATGCGCAGAGATCTCTATACATCGCGGCAGGGCAGGCGATGCTGGCTGAGGGACAAACCCGCGCTGGCATTCCCCTCATCGAATTTGCCAGCTTGGTAATCTCTGTAGTCATGCTGAGAGGCAAGGTCTTCAGCAAAGCGACCGCTTACGCAGGAATTCTGGGAAATGCGCTGCTCATGGTCTTTGAAGCCATCTTAGCCTTCGTGCCCGCGTTCCTTAACGTGGGGTTGGTCATTGCCGGCGGTGGCGGGCTTTCGATCATGATCTGGTACCTCCTGGTTGGCCGAAGGCTACTCCAGCTAGGGCGCCTCTGAAGAACCAGGCACGCATCCCGTCCTTTGGATGCGGATTCCATCAGTCGAGCTCTTCCCCACCTACCACCTGCCGCCCACCGCCTACCGCCTACCACCTACCGTGGAACTTTGATGGCGTCGCCTCGGAGGCCTTGCGTTCCTATGGCCTGCGCCTTGCGACTACGAGTGTGATGTCATCCGCCTGTTCACGGCCACTAAACTTCTGGACGGTAGCCACGATTGTTTCGAGCAGAGAGTCAACAGGCAAGTTGCGTTGAGCGCGCAGAGTTTCGGCTAGGCGGGACTCGCCGAACTCTTGCCCTTCGGGGCTCTCGGCTTCCGTGACGCCATCGGTGTAAAGGACCAGCGTGTCACCCGAGGCAAGCTGGGCTTCCGCAATCGAGCATTCCCACTTTTCAAACAATCCCAGCACGGTTGCCGTAGCAGTTAACCGTTCCAGCTGTCCGTCTGCGCGCAACAGGAGTGGTGGCAGGTGCCCGCAATTCACGTACGACAGGCGGCGGGTCGCATCGTCGTAATCACCAAAAAACAGGGTGGCGTAACTGCTGTCACTGCTGTTCTCGTAGAACAATTGATTCACGGACTTGAGCAGTCGCGGCAGGCTGTCCAAGGCTACGGCATACTGGCTGCGCAGGTTGGCCTGCAAATTGGCCATCAAGAGAGCGCCTGATATCCCCTTGCCCGCGATGTCTGCCAGCACCAGCGCCAGCCGGCCGGGGCGTAACTCGAGGAAGTCGTAATAATCCCCACCCACTTGGCGAGCTTGGATGCAGCCGCCCGCATACTGGAGCGTCTTCATGGACGGGAGCTTCTGCGGGAACAACCTGGCCTGGACTTGTTTCGCGTACTCCATTTCCTGGGAAGCGCGCCGGTCAGCCTCAATCCGTGCGGCCATCTGCTCTGCCAGTTGGAGACTCTCAAGCGCGATCCCTGCCTGGCTGGCCACCGAGGCGAGCAGCCGTTTGTCTTCACCCGAGTAGGGCTCTTCGGAGAGCCGCGGCCCCAGTCCAATTAGTCCAATCAGCCGACCCTCGCGGCCCAGGATTGGAACCAGGCATTCTGCCTTTGCGCCCTTGAGACCGGAAAGCACGTCACCGCCGAACTCCACGGGCACTTCCCAGGGCTTTCCTCGACGAGCCAGTTCCGCGAGCGCTGGCGCGTCCGTGGAGATCACTTCCAGCTCTTCCGCCACTGGCGCTGTCTGAGCGGCGAGCCGGCCCGGTGCGGTCTCAAAGTAAATCGTCACCGACTGAGGGTGGAGAGCAGAACTGATTTTCTGCTCTAGCATTCCAGCCAAACTCTGCCGGTCCTTGCCGGCACGGACCTGCTCGCCCAATTCTTCCAGGATCACACGCGCATCATAGGCGTTGCGGAAAAAGGCGCGATCAATTTTCCGCGTTCCTCGCTTGGCGGCTTGGTTGCCACCCCAGGTGAGGACCGCCCCGAGAGCCACCCCAGCGCCCAGCCCGAGGGGCGTGGCCACCTGGGAACTTGAATTGAAAAAGCGTGTGAAAGATAGGACAAAAGCGACAGTCGCTCCCCAGCTCACCAATAGGATCAATAACACGAATCCGCGTTGTACCAACAAGTAGCGCGCGCTGCGCCTTAGAAGTACCGGAATCTCCAGGACCCGGTGCTTCACTACGGCATACGCGAAGGACAAAGGGAAGAGAAACAAGGCCAGAACGCAGAAGGCGTAGAGCCAGAACGGAGCTTCTTGAAACCTCCTTCCGCTGATGGAGAGCGCTGTCACCAGCACCATCATCGGGAGCAAACCGCAGCCCAGGCCCCACACGATTACGCGTGCCTTCCGTTGAGCCTCTGCTGAAATTGCTCGAAAGCTGTTTCCGATCAGGGAGGCCACTGCCAGGCCTTCTGCCCCGAGACCATAGAGGTAGCCTAGCGCGCGAGTAGAGGGCTTGAACCACGTGGGGCCGCCATACTCAAGCGGTAGCCAAATGGTTTCGTAAGCATTCGCCACCGCGATTGTCCGGAGGCCCGCGGTGACAAATGCCCCGGCGGCCCCGAGGAAGACCCACTTCAGCCAGGGGACTCGGCGCTCCAAAGGGGACGGGGCAGGGAAAACCGCCAGGAATGAATAAAGCAAGGCTGCGACCAGGCCTCCCAGCACAACGTGATAGGACACGACGAACCCGCGGAAAGCTGGATGGATCACACCGAGGGGAATGTCCGCAGAAGCGATGAAGCCGGCAAAGACCAGGGCCAGCAGCCAGGCGTTGCGGTCCTCTATCTTCAAGAACAATACCGCCAGCCCTACCGCCAGGAACGGGAAGGGGTAAGACTCCATGATTCTAAGGGCGGTCACCCTGCCGGGAGTCAGAGAACCCAACATTTCAGGCGCACGAGGAGACTCCAAAACAATCGACACGTTGCGGGGCGAATTCCCGCCCGGCCGCAGGACTGAGAGATTGACCGTGTCACCCGTCCTGCCGCGATCCACGAAATCGTAGTACGGCGTGAGCCTGTCGAGTTTCACATTGTTGATGGCCAGGATTCTGTCCCCAGGGCGCAGCCCGGCCTGCTGGGCGTTTGTCCCTTGGAGAACGCGGCTGACTCTCAGGTAGTGCGATGGCAAGGAATAAGTGAATTCGCCCCCGATCCTGGTCCCGCCCCTTGGAACGTAATAGATCCAAACGATGCTATACAGGGCGGTGGTAGCGCCGAACAGCACGGCGGCGAGATAGAGCAGCGCTCGACGGCCGGAAAGAGTTGCGGGAATCATGCGCGCCTTCATTATAAGCTAACCGCACGCGGGTTGTTGACCGCCTGCCGGGAATTCTCTGCCGAGTGGACTGGGGGCGGAGGCAACTGCCCCCTCTGTCCACGCAGAGTCAATTCTAGTGCACACCCCTCCCCCCTTTGGGGGAGAGGGGACAGGGGGTGAGAGGGCCGTTGGCCAATGCCCATTCAGGGTCGATTGTAAAGAATTGAGTGGGACGCGACACTAGCTAAGTCTACTTCGTACATACTTCGCCGGAATTTCTCTAGCGACTGACCGGGATTTAAGATATCGTTGTAGCGTTTGATTAGGTCTTCGGTCCGGCGCACGACTGGCAGCAACAACCGGGGACATCCAGTGATCGCCAAAACCATCTCCCATTACCGCATCGTTGAGAAGCTGGGCAGCGGCGGCACGGGGTGGTCTATCGGGCTGAGCAAATTCCGCGCTTGCAGAAAGCGAAAACAGCCCCTGCAGAGCCCAAGCGCGGATTCTGCGCGATAAACGCGGTCTAGCTGACCCTCGCCAGACCCTGGTACTCGGCCTCAGCGTGCTCGGGGATCAAGACCCAGAGGGTGTAGATGCCGAGCGCCGTCCCCAAGGGGAAATGGATGAGGCTAATGCAGCCGAGGACGATGGCGAGCATGCGCGCCCAGGGGCTGTGGGCCAAGAGGCCCCATCCAGCGATCACTCCTGCAATGGCGAAGCCTGAAATGAGCAGGCCGATCGCGCCCAGGAAGGGAGCCAAGAACAACCGCACGTGTTCGGGAATCGGCATCAGCATGAACGGGAAAGGCATTTGGCCCAAGGCCACCAGGGCCACGCCCGGGATCAGCCGCAGCACGGAAAGGGCGATCCAGAGGGCGCCAAGCACGCTGACGTGTCTCGCCACGCGTGAGGGTCGGGCGAATCCCGCGCTCAGGCTGGTTTGCGCCGGCAGGCTGGTTGGGCCAATCGAGGATTGAGGCGGTGGCGCGGGCGTGGCCATTGGCGCGGGAGCCGGTGCGCCGGAGATGGCTTGGCCGCATTTGCTGCAGAAGATCTGCCCGGGCATGACCTGGGCGCCACAATGATCGCAGTACATAAGAACCTCCTTGCTTCCCTGCACTATTATACGCACAACGCCACATAAGAGTTCCGGACGGGCGCGTCCATCACAGGGAGCGCGACCTAATTGGAACGCAAAACCGCTGACCGGTGTCTAAGGGAAGCACACAGGCCGTAAAAGCGGCTGCGGCGTGGGCATCCTCGTCGGGCCGGCGTGTATCTGTGTGAGGAGGAGGAACTGACCATGAGATCGACTCTCGCGCTGTTAACAATTCTTGTTGTTTCCCTGAGCCTTTGCGCTCGACCGTCCGACAGCCCACAAGTCGCCCGAGCGAAAGGAACTGCGGCACACACGGGTGAACAGTCGCTGCCCCTCCGCCGCGTAATTCTGTATAGCAATGGTGTGGCGTATTTTGAGCGGCGGGGCCAAGTGACGGGACACGCCGAAGTCAATCTGTCATTCAAAGATTCCCAAATGGACGACGTGCTGAAATCGATGATCGTGCTTGACCTCGGGCACGGACAGATCGGCGCGGTGAACTACACTTCATCGGCTCCACTCTCAGCGCGACTCAGCGAAATTCCTTTCAGCATCGCGCCCGAGATTGAAAACTCAAATGAAGGCGGGCTGGCAGGAGTGCTGCGCCAGTTACAAGGAGCTCAGGTTACGGTGGCCACGGCGAATCGCACGGCCACAGGAGCTATCCTCACGGTGGAGGACCGGACTTCACAGCTTGACGCGGACAAGCCGCCCGAAGTCAACCACTGGCTCGTGTTGGCCTCGGAGGCAGGTGAACTGGCCAGCTTCAACCTGGCCGAAGTTCGGTCCGTTCGCGTGCTGGATGGGAGCGCACGCCAAAGCATTACCAACTTTGCTGAAGCCGCAGCCTCTGCTCGGCGACGAGGCGCCAGAAACATTGTGGTGACCTCAGATGGAAGCGGGCCGCGAGAGATGGTGGTCAGTTATACGGTTGCCGCTCCCATTTGGAAGACGACCTACCGCCTGGTGCTTGACGCCTCGGGCAAGCCGTTCTTCCAGGGTTGGGCCGTGGTGGATAACGTCAGCGATGAGGATTGGCGGGACATCAACCTCGCGCTCGTTTCCGGCAGCCCGGTCTCTTTCATTCAGCCCATTCAGCAGCCACTCTACCGGCACAGACCGGTTGTGCCCATCCCCGAAGACTTGCAACTGAATCCGCAAACTTACGAAGCGGCTGTCGGGGGCGTGCCGGGGGGAATGATGGGCGGCGTCGGAAGCGGTAGGGGCGGCGGTCTCGGACCCGGAGAGGGCGGGGGCACCGGTGGCGGCGCCTATTCTGTGGGAGGTTCTGCGCGAGCACCTGCCAATGGCCCAACGACAACGCTCAGCGACGCCATCACCAGTGAAGACTCCGGGATCAAGAGCGCGGCCACCGGGAGCGAGGTCGGTGATTTTTTTGAGTACAAAATCGACCGTCCTGTTACCGTGCTTCGCGGACGGTCGGTCTTGATTCCGATTCTACAGACGCGAATGGAAGCCGAAGCCGTGTCGATCTACAACCAATCCGCGCGTGCTGACCGTCCGATGAGCGGCTTGAGGTTGAAGAACACTTCCGCTCTGACGTTGGAGGACGGCTCCCTGACCGTGATTGACAACAATGCCTACGCCGGCGAGGCGCTCATGGAGCGGCTAAAGCCCGGTGAAGAGCGATTTATTTCCTACGCTCTCGATTTGGGCACGCTGGTTTCAACTCGCTCCCAGGACGCACAAGAGCCAGCTTTCCTGGTTCGTGTATCGAACGGCGTCTTCCAAGCTCACTATTATCGAACCCAGAAGCAGGTATATGCGCTTACCAACCAGACGGACAAGCCTCGGGTCGTTTACGTCGAACATCCGCAACGCCCGGGATGGAAATGGGCGGATGAGACACGCAAGCCGGATCAGGTGACCGCTTCGGGATATCGCTTCCGGGTCGAGCTTGGGCCGCATGCCACCGTCCAACTCCCCGTAAGCGAGCGCCAAGCTCTCATGGACACGTATGCCCTCTCGAACCTGACCCCGCGCACGTTAGAGTTGTTCATCTCAAGCCCCTCGATCGTGGAGGCGACACGCACGGCGCTCGAGAAGGTACTCGAAATCAAGGGTCGCATATCCGCCGCTGATGCGCGGCTGGCGGCGGCTGAGCATGAAACCGCCGAGATCGCAAAAGATCAGGACCGGCTGCGCGAAAACATCAAGGCCTTGGAGAAGACGCCCGAGGCTCACGAGCTGATTGCGCGCTATGTGGCCAAGGCTGAGCAGCAGGAAACTCGCATTGAGCAACTGACAAACGAGCGGCGGACCGCCAACGATGAGCGCGCCCACTTACAGGGCGAACTCGATGCTGCCTTCCAAGCCTTGGCCCACAAGGCGGAGGGGAACTCGGCGAATCTGGCCTCGCCGGCCGAATCCTTGGCGAAAGCCGGAGGGCCTCTGCCGGAATAAATCTTTCGAAGGAAGCGTCATGAATCGACAAGCAATTCTGAGGGCAGTCCTGGCGGCAGCCTTAATTGCCGCATGGATCCCGTGGATATTTCCATTCCACACTCAAATACTGCAGATGCGAGTAACGTGGCTTGTCAGCAAGCTCGTCGGCTGGGAGTTCCCGCCCGCTCCTCCGAACGACGATGTCACGCTGGAACATGCGTGGGTTCTGGGCCCCCTGGTTTTTGTCACTGCCATAATCACCATTTTGCCCTTTGCCCTTGCACTTCTTTACTCATTTCCTCGGGACCGAGGACACATGCGGGCTTGGGACGCAATCGCCCTCGCGGTCGGCGCGGTAAGTGTGATCGGCGGGGGGTGGAGTAGCTCCTTGCTTGTGCTCGGGGATCTTGGGTCCGGCGCACGTTTATCGCGGGACCACTATCTATCCTTCTTCGCCCTCCCCCTGTTTGTGGTGGGCACAATTGCTACATTTTCGTCATATCGTATGCTGAAAAGTCAGCGTAGCGCGGACCTCTCTTGACGGTCCGCGGCTGTTCGCGTCCCGCGGCATGTAGCCAAGGCATGTGGTGCCTGCCGTGGGTTCGATCCAGTGGGACACCCTGCAGCGCGAAAGCGGCAGCTATATCGGGACAGACGAATACAGGGACAGCTCCAGAGGCGGCAACCTTAGGGCCGGACAGCAGCCTCCTGTGGCAGCAGGCAATCGGCCCGGCGTGGTTGACCCCCTTGTACGCCACCGCCGACGGCGGCGCCATCGTCACCTCCACCCCGCAGTGCTCTCAAGCCATTGTCCCGGACAGCCCGTGCTCCCCCGGCCCGCTCGGCGCCTGACCCGGAGGAAGAAACCTCGGCAAGCTGCGGAATGACCAGGTCGGTACGCAAGGCACACAAGGAGCTTGACGCCACCCCTTCGAGAGGGTCTCCCACCTTACAAATAATTTATGTTCTCTTTGCGGAATCCTTGTTTCCTCTTTATGCCTCCTTTATGAGAAACCTGCTACTCTTCATTGCTGAGGGCTCGCATCCACTGGAAACCCAAAAGGGAGACCACTCTATGAATCGCAAACTGCTACTTACCGTCCTCTTGCCGGCCTGCATCGCGCTCCAGGTTGCCGTGCAGTTGTCTGGTGTCCCCGCCTTCAGCCAATCGACGTTCGGCGATATTCGTGGGGTCACTGGAAACTGTTCACCCAATGGTTCCAAGGCGTTGAGTGAGCCGGCCTCGCCCGCAGTGACCGAGAACTCGGACAGGACATCGCTGACCGAGCGGGAAAAACAACTGCTTGAGCGCATCGACCGGTTGGAGCAACGTCTGGCTGCCCTGGAAGCCAAGGAGGCTACGCGGCCCAACCCGGCTGCCGCCCCGACTCTGCCCGTACTGGCTTCACTCGACAAGGCGGCCACGCCTGCTCCCACCCCGACTCAGGTCGTAGTAGCTCCTGCGGACAAAGGTGTCACCAAGACGGCTGCCCCGGCTACGCCCGTACTCGTAGCTTCACTGGATGGAACTGCAGGCTTGAAGCCGGCAGAAAACCCCAAGGCGCTTTCAATCACCCCCATGCCGGGGACGGCGGTGGCCGCCAAGCCAGCCGGGGCTTCCCTCGCCGCTGCCGCTGTGCAAACGGCAGGTGCAGAGGCCAAACCCGAGAAGCCAGCCCCGGCGGAGCCTTTTTCGGACTGGGACTGGACTTGGCTAAACGGCAACCCCCGCACCAAAAATATCTATTGGGACTCGAAATTCTTTACGCCCGAAATCAGAGCTGACGTTACCTATACCTATGACTTCAACCATCCCAAGGACCACTCGATGGGGGGGTCGACGGAACTCTTCCGGTCACAAGAAGTCCAGGTGGAGCAGCTCGGGGTCGGCGGCGACTTCCACTATGACAACGTTCGCGCCAGGTTGATGACCCAGTTTGGCATGTATTCGACGACGACACCACGAAATGACCCCAGTCCCGGAAACGGCCAATGGGATCTCGACACTGCTTACCGCTATGTATCGGAAGCGTACGGCGGATATCACTTCAACGTTTTGCATGGGATCAACGTCGACGCGGGAATCTTTATGTCCTACGTCGGCCTGTTCAGCTACTACAACTTCGATAACTGGGCCTACCAACCCTCGTACGTTTCCTCGAACACGCCATGGTTTTTCAACGGTGTGCGGGTGCAGATTTTCCCCACGGCCCATTTGAAGATTGAGCCTTGGTTCATCAATGGATGGCAGTCGTACGCCTCGTCCAACCACCGGCCCGGTCTGGGAGGGCAGGTAAAGTGGACTCCGCGTCCCTGGTTGAACATCATTTCCAACAATTACGGTCTGGGCCATGATGATCTGTACAACCCAAACCGCGGCCGCATCCACACCGACAACAGCGTCGAGGTCAAATACTACGACAAACCGGTGAAAACCCTGGACAAGATGGCGTTCTCCCTCACCGGCGATATGGGTTGTGAATTTGGCGGCGGGGTGAGCTGCTACGGCGGTAAAGCGGGCGGCCCCAAGCAGAGCTTTATAGGCTACATGCTCTACAACCGTTTCTGGTTCCATAAGGACTTATTCGGCCTGACGCTCGGGGGCGGCCAGATCAACAATCCGGGACGCTATCTGGTGCTGATTCCGCCCATCAATGGGGAGAGCGCCTTGTCAGCAGCAACGAATTCGCCCTACTTTCCGGAGAATCCCGGGGACCCTTTCAAAGCCTGGGACGGTTCAATCACTTTTGACTGGATGCCCAAGCAGTACATCACTTTCCGCTGGGAGTTTGATCATCGCCACGCGAGTGTGCCGTATTGGTCGGGTCCAGGGGGGATTACGCCTCCTCCTGGTAGCAATAACGGCTATCCCAGCGAATACGCCTGTAATAACGGCAGCCCCTCTGTGACCATGGCGGGCTGCGCCTCATACGGCGGCCTCTGGACCCCGGATCTACGCAAAAGTGAGTCACTTATCGACATAGACATAATGGTCAAATTCTAGTTCTGTAAACCCCCGCTTTTCCGGATGGAGGGACGATGTCCTGCGCGACCCGAATGGGGGCAGCGTCCCGAACCTGGTTCCAACTCCGGCGCTGCTCCGCAGACCTTTCACCTGTCCTGCTCAACGACGGCACGGCATCAGTCCTTTCGGCCGCTGCCCCACGTGTCTTTCGAAGTCCAGTGAGGAGCGGGCCTCGAGAGCGCAGTGGGCATTTGTGTATGGAGCGGGCGCGTAGCCCTGCGCCTCAGAGGAACACGACCGCTTGGATTACCGGGTGCGTTCGAGTGATTTCCGAGGCGGATTGGACGACCTAATGAGAAACAAGGGTTTGGCGATCGGTCTTCTCCTCATCTCTGTCGTTTCAGTGCTCGCTCTCACCGGCCGTAGGGAAGTGCATGGAGACCAGGCGGCAGAGGCGGCGCCTCCCGCCGACATCGTTCCTGGCGTAGACCTCAGCCTCTTGACCGTGGACCATCCTGGGCAGTATCCGCTCGCCGCCGCAGTCGCGCGGGCCGCAGCCTCGGAGTTAGTCGTCACGGGCACGGTGAGCCCCGATATCGCTAGGAACGTTCCTGTCATCGCGCTGGCTTCCGGCCGCGTGGTGGGGATTTACGCGCGGCTGGGCGATACGGTGCGATGCCGAGGGCGAGGGTGAGAACAGCAACCGCCGTGAAGCCGGGACTCTTGGCGAGCATCCGCAAGCCGTAACGAACGTCCTGGAAGAAATTCCTGATGTAGTTCACTCGTCGCATATCCCGGCACTCCTCTTTGATTTGTTCCACCCCGCCTAACTCGCGCAGGGCGGCGTAACGGGCTTCCTCCGGGGTCATTCCTTGTCCAACCTTCTCCTCGATCATTTTTTCCAGGTGGAAGCGGAGTTCGTCGTCGAGCTCGCGCTCGACGCCCGTCTTGCGAAATAACGACCGCAGCCGAAGCGGCAATTTGTAAATCCAACGCATAAATAAAGTCATCAGTTCTCAGTCGTCAGTTCTCAGTTATCAATCCGTGAGTTTCCGTCGTCACATTTGACCCAGTGCGTCATTCGGAGCATCGCGCGCTCTGGTTTTGACTGAGAACTGATAACTGAAAACTGACGACTTCATTCGTACCTCAGCGCCACCATCGGGTCCACCTTCATTGCCCGGCGGGCGGGCAGGTAACTGGCGGCGAGGATCACGGCCAGAAGAACCAAAGGCACCGTCGCAAACGTGACGGGATCATAGGGGCTGA
>Ga0116103_1001253_pt1 | contig 11305 bp, 21 predicted proteins | sample June2015DPH_4_10_2_FD_89714 | JGI IMG/M metagenome (GOLD analysis project Ga0116103, IMG submission 89714) | Peatland microbial communities from SPRUCE experiment site at the Marcell Experimental Forest, Minnesota, USA - June2015DPH_4_100 | ecosystem: Environmental > Terrestrial > Soil >...
CCGCTACACGCGACGAGCGCGTGAGCTGTTTGTTATGCTTTCTTACGTTGATTCCATTTCTTCGTGGCCGCTATTTTACTATCTGCCTCAATATGTGGTGCAGCAGCGCATGTGCAATAAATATTTACTGTACGCCTGCATGATGGCCCCATTATTGGGACTTTCCCGCAAAAGGGACATGGTAATAGCTCCTTCACTTCTAAGGGGATACGCCATGCTAAATCACCATCATCATTTATATATTGTTCGGTGTATCTTTCCGATTCGTTCATTTTCCTCTCCGATCCGCCCGAACGCATAACCAAACGTTCGAGCCGTTGTACGGCTCAACTCAAGCCGTTATCCCCCCATAGCCTTAACCCGCTCGTTGGCTGCACGCAAGCCGTTATACATGTCGCTGCAAGCTCCTGATCCCCTGGCCTACCAACTGTGAAACCGCTTGGTCGATAGGGGTGCCGTCTTTATCGCAAAGCTCTTTTACAAACTGGTAATCTCGCATAGAGACAGCTACTTCTACGGTTCTCTTCATCGTGGAGAATTCGCAAAGTCTGCACGCTCCGTAGCTACCCTGTTGCCGCTCGGCGCAAACTCCGTCCGATGTCTTACAGTTAAGCCCGGTTTTTGTCATTTCTCCCTCACTTCCCGGAAGCCGGGGCGACTAAATTGCCGATGTGATAGCCCAAATAATTAAGTTCATTACGACTAATCCACAGAAGGTAGCAGGATAAGCCTTGTCATCATTAGGATTTGAGATGATTACCCATGTGTAAAGATATGGAGTCATAAAGGACATTAGCATACAGCCGATTTGGCTTGTTGTGAACATAGGTCACTCCTTGCCATCTGCGATGATGCAAGGGATAGCGATAGCAACCACCACTAAGAAGCAGCAAATGATTGCGGTAATATGTCCTGAGTCCTCAATAAAGGTTTTTATCGGGAGGCTGTCGAGGATGAAATACTTTATCATGGCTAAGAAGGCTGCGACTTTGATCAAGTTCCACATAGTTCACCCCCTCTTAGCCGAAGTGTAGAGTTTCTTGAATACCCAGTAGAAAAGCAACAGTTTCAGGGATGTCGTTATGGGGTTCTTTTCAAATGCTTCGATCTGGGCCTCGATGATCTTCTCAATCTTTTCGATAATTCGTTCCATTTCACTCTCCTTATTTCGCCGGGGCGACCTTGGCTAAGTAATCGTCAATCGCTTCACGCAGGACTTCGGAAACGGTCATGTTTCGTTTCTTCGCTGACCTCTTAATCGCAGCCCGTTGTTTGTCTGGTAAGCAAAACGTCATAGTAAAAACTCTTCGCATATCTTGCCCCTCCTTGATATTGACACTTTATCGAATTAGTAAGCGAATGTCAATAACTATTTTCATCCCTTCCTCATGGGGGGTCAGATGGCCTCTTCAACTTCGTCGGGTTCGGTATCAAAATTGAAGCAATCCTGATCTTTCTGAATCTTACCGGCGGCGTCCACATTCTTAACTGATTGCCGGTAATAGGACGGCTTAAGTTCCGCGCCTATTCCTTTTCTCCCGAGAGACACCGCGCCGAATACTTCTGAACCAACCCCCATGAACGGGGTCAATACCACTTCGCCGGGGTTTGTTCTTAGTACTATCGCCCTTTCAATAACATCTAGTTGGAGGGGATGCACATGCTTTTCATCTTCCGAATCCCGAGCCGCTTCGAATGGTAACACCCGGTCAATCCGTATGTCATCCCAGAACGAAGAGGCATATTGTCTCCATATCCAATGGGAGAATCGATTCTCTGTTTGCTTTCCTTCCCATCCCCTGTATCCAAGGACATCTGAAGGGATTTGACGCTCTCCGGCATAGTTCAACATTCCGATAGGGTGGACAACTGGTACTGGGTTTTCTCCCTTGTTGCGGAATATCAAAAGCTGATCCATCGAGGCAACTCCGCATAAGGTAGAATCCTGGACGAGCGTCATGTGAGCCAAGTTCTTTTGCATGGTACGGTTACGAACCGCAAGGGGCTCTTTCCATATTCCATGGCGGCAAATAAAATCCCATCCGTGCTTTTCATGGAGTCGGATAATATCGCCAGGGAAGTCTGTCAGTCCGTCCCTTCCGCTGTTGCTCTTTGGGGTGTCCATGCAATGAACCGCCGTCATCCTGCCGGGCAACGTCAACCGGGTTATTTCGCTCACCACAAATTCGTAATGTTCAAAGAATTGATCGTAACTATCGCAGTTGGACAGGTCGCGCTCATGGCTGGAATACTGGTATAAGCCGCAAAAGGGCGGGGAGTATAGGGAAAAATGGATTGATTTGTCTGGTATCCCGGCCATAACGGTTATACAATCGCCACAATACAATGCATATTTGTCGGTTATTTTTTGTTCCATGATTTCCATGTTGGCTCCTAATTTATAAGATATATATCTTTCCCTTTTGGCTCTTTATCGTGGCATTTTTTACATAAGGTCATCCCGTTGTCTACATTGAACCTGACTTCGGGAAATGTTGCGAACGGTTTTATATGGTGGGCTTCTATTCTTAAGTAGTTATTTGATTTACTTCGATTACCGCAAGAACGGCAAGTATAATCATCTCGTTCAAAAACCTCTTTGCGCCATACCGACATAGCCTTGCTTCCTCGGATAGATTTATGGATGGAGGTCTTCCCCCCCCTCCAATTTGGGTTTTCTGACCCATTAGATACTCTTCGGTTACTTAAATCTTTTGTCTTCCCTCTTTGATAATCGTAATAGCAAGGTTTAGAACAGAATCGGTTGTTCCCTTGTTTGATTTCGTAAGGTTTCCTCCAAAATTGGGTTGCGCATATTTCACATTTAAAATATTCACCCCTTCTTTTGGACTGGCTTCTTTTATGTATATGTTCTGCTGTTTGTTTTCTCATAAGGGATATCATAAACTATTATAAAGGTGATTGCAACAACAATATCCATTATAGCCATTTTGGGACCTCCATTTCTTTATCGAATTTAATCCGGTTCTCAACTGATATTGCATTGTTCATTTGTGCTACAAGCGAAGTAAACATCTTGTCGGCCTGGGCTGCCTTGCGCTGGAGGTTCTTCATTATCCCTTGGCCCCCTTCTGTGGTCACAATATCCACCGTGACGGGGCGTTTCTGGCCGAACCTCCAACACCGTCTAACTCCCTGATAGACTTGTTCAAATGAATGGGTAGGGAAGAAAATAACGTGATTGCAGTGTTGGAAGTTCAATCCCCATGCGCCGATTTTAGGCTTCGTGACTAATACCCGGATTTCACCTTTAACAAACGCCATAAACTTCTCTTCTTTGGCTTCGTCTGAATCTCTGCCGCTGATTTGCCTTGCATCAGGGATGATCTTTTCCAACAAATCTCCTTCGTCGTTCAGGTGGCACCACACCAAGGCCGGTTGACCTGTTTCAACAAGTTCCGCAACCTTGCCGCAACGGGATTCAATAGACCGGCGGCTTTCCTCTCTCTGTTCCCGCAATCCGAAAGCTGGCATTTCAAACAACATACCTTCTGCCAGTTTGTTGGCCCTAACAAGGTGCTCTTGCTGGTTTAAAGGCGGTAATGTGAACTCGTCATCGTTGAACCCAAAATCAGATGGCTTTCTCATTGCGCGTGACCAGGAAGCAACCCACCGCCAGAAAGGTATTTCCGCATGGCCTTTAAGCCGCCATTTTGCCCCGTCCTCATGATTCATAAAGTTCTGACCTTTGTTCCGGTAAGTCATCGGCTTTATAACATTTTGGTCATTCTTAAAAAACTTCATCAGCATGTCGGTATACCCTAGTCCACCAAGGGCTTCGCTGCTTGTACCTAGCTCTGTGAAGTCGTTAGGGGCAGCGGTGGCCGTAGCAAGCAACCGATACGGTAATTTCCTCATGAACTGGGTTATCTCATCCTTCCGCTTGCCGTCAAAGTTTTTGAGGATGGAACTTTCGTCACAGACGCACCCGCCATAATCCCGCCAGTCGAACCGGTGGAGTTGTTCGTAATTGGTCACCGTGATATTCCTGCACGGCTTGCCGTCATGCGACCGTTGCGCGTCTATATCAAACTTCGCAGCTTCCTGTACGGTCTGAAATGACACGGCAAGGGGGGTCAATATCAATACCGGCTTGTTGGTATGTCTCACTACGTTCTCGGCCCAAACAAGCTGCATGGGGGTTTTGCCAAGGCCACAATCGCAGTAAAGTCCTCCCCTCCCGGTGCGAACAGCCCAATCAACAAGATATGATTGAAAATCGTAAAGGAAATCTGGCATAAATGTTGGGGTGAACCCATAATTCCAAGATATTTGAGACTTAGCCTCTATAAAAGATTCGTAGCTATTGTATAAGTGAGAATGTTTTAAGTTCGTCATCGGTCATTTCTCCAAAATGGCAACGTGCGTGGAAGGACTGGTTCGGGAAAACCGCTAAATTGCAGGGGTCGTTATTCTTTTTATTGAGGTCTTTATGGTGGACTATCTCATCTGGTGACAATTCACGCTTTAAATATTCTTCTGCAATCATTCTGTGGATATGCCGACCTTTGAACTTCAAATAGGTCGAATCTTTCATGTCTTTTTGCCGCCAATCATAATAACAATCACGGGAGCAAAATTGATTTTTTGCAACCCCTACGTCTTGTTCTCCAAAGCGGCGGTAAAATGGTGAATCGCATAAATCACAGTACAATATTGAACCATGTCTCTTTGATTTGCCGAGACACTCTTTTGAACAATATTTTCCTCTCCCGTTTTTGGCTTCGCTTTCCAATACTCCAAACGCTTTACCACATATAGCGCATATTGAGTTTATCCTATCTTTCCTAGGGGGCATTGTGTTTACCTCGCTTTAATGAATTGCTAAATACACAATACCACAGTCAAGCTATATGTCAAGATTTTATTTCTCAGTGGGTAGTCCACCATCGCCTGATTAAATAACTTCTCACTATGCTAATCGCTGTAAAGTACAGCCCGATCATGATGTTATCGCGAAACCGCACATGAATATTGAAAAGAGGAAAGACGACAATCTGACTGACAAGGGCCACGCCGTATCCCGCAGCCACATTCACGCATGATTCGTAAAAGCTATGTCTCTTCTTCTGAAGCATCTCCCCTCCCCTTGGCGCGTTGGTTAAAGGTCGTTTAATGCACGCCTGAACGTTGCTATTTTCTTCCTTAGATGGTCAATTTGCCATTGCTGGACCGACCATATATGCTTTGCCAACTCGTATCCTGGCGTTTCTGTAATGTCGAATGGTGGCGGTGGCATTAGCCTAATCCCCCTGGTCTTTTGTAACAGAGTAGCGTGAAATTCGTCTAAGTTATGGAGTTCTGGCATGTAGGCCTCTTAAATTCCTCGTTTAGTTTCTTGATCTCTGCCTCAACGTCTATGTCATAAAGGCTGTAAAACGCCCATCCGGTTATTTCCCCCATGCCATGATAATTGCCTGGTAAGTTCGGCAACCCCCCGTCGACGTGGTGTCTCAAGCAGATCGGTAGGCATCTGTCATCCCCAACTTTTGGCCGGTTGCACTCTCCTTTTCTCGGCTGATGGTGATGAGTCGCTTTTCTCCGGCACCCTGGCACAATGCAGGGCTTGGAGTCTATGAAGTCCCGGTATTCTTTCGACCGCCACGGCTTCGGCTCTTTAAAGAATGTCTTTACCTCTGGCATAATTTCCTCACTGCGTCTGGGAAAGACATGCCGTCCCTTAGTTTTAAAACGTGCAGGGGGTTCCAGGTCTCGCCACACTGGCCGAAGCAATGGCAGGTGTTCGTTTTCTTGTTGAGGTGTAGGCTCCCCGTCTTTTCCTCATGATTGAAGCATAACGCCATCCCCCTAGCGTCAAACTCGATAAGCTCATGGATAGGGAACTGCGAGGCGCGTTCTATCATCTCAGGGGTAATTTGCCCCTTTGGCTGATGCTCTCTAAAAAGCAGGTCTTTCCTTAACTGTGCCAATTCCTTCTCTATCATCCTCTGCATCGGCCAGCAGATTATAGCCCGTGTAAGGTGATCTACAGGGGCGTGCTTGAATAGGGCCAATTCCTTATGAAGAAAGTTTCTCCTTGCCCCGACTGCTTGGTTTATCTTCACATCCATCTCAAGAGCCTTTTTCTCAATATCCCTCAATCTCTGGGAGAGGTAGTTTATCCGTCTTATCCACAGGTCGAAGATGGTCATTTTATCGCGTGGCGGTAAGCTATCCGCAGTTGTTGAATCTTACCCTTTGTCGCTGAAGTCACATGGCACAGGGGCATCATCCAAAATTCACCCTCCCACTTTTTAGGGACGCTCTCTCCAGTGATCTGCTTGTAAAGGTTCCAGGCCCATTCTCGGGGTTTCTGGCTGGATGAATTACGGGTGAAGGAAACAAGCTGTTTGTAAAGGTGATGGTTGTCGTCGGCTGCTTTCTTTCCCCCGATAATAATTTCCTTCATGACGCCTGGCGCATGTTCTTCAAGGGACTGTTTTTTCTTCTGGAATCCGCATTGAACGCAGCGTTTCCCACATGGTTTGTATCCGCATTTCGGACAAGCCCTTTCGATATGTTCCTCATCCTTGCGGATCTTCTTGTCGAGCTTTTCCCCTTTATGGAGTTGGTTCAGACCGTTGAAATAAACGTCGGAAAAGTCGTCAGCAAACCGGACTATATTCCCTGAGAAGTCGAGCAAAAGGCATTCTGTCTTGTCAGGCGCCGACCGGAGCCCCCGCCCCCACATCTGGATCGCCGTTGACAGGCTTTTCCGCAAGGGGCGCACGTCACAGATACAGGAGACCTCCGGGCAATCGAATCCTTTGGCAAGAGCGGCAACGGATATGAGGATATCTAGCCCCGAATCCTTTTTACGGTATTCCCTGAGAATGTCGGCGCGTTCTGCCGGCGTGGTGTCCGCAGTGAACGTCATGGCCTGGTGGCCACGGGAGACAAACCAGTCTTTCATCTTCTCGCAATGTGCGATAGTCGGACCGAATACGATAGTTTTCCGGCCTTTCCCGTACAATTCCCAATCGGCTACCACATCCCCAATGATCTCCATCCCGCGCTCTGCCGCGCCCTCGTCCGTCCATTCTCCCCCTCTTGTCGCTGCTCCTTCCATGTTGACTTTGTGGCAGGAGAATATTCTCATAGGGACGAGTACGGGCTTGCCGCTGGTCGGGTCCGGCTCGGTGGTAAGCTGGTGCATGGTGGCGGCGTTAATCAAGTTCGTGAAGAGCTTACCAAGCCCTTTACTGAATGGCGTTGCAGACAATCCTATGAACTTGGCATTAGGGAACAGAGTCATTAAATCAATCCAGCCTTTGTATTGGTCTTGAACCTCGTCCACGATCACAACATCAAACTCCTGGTTGCTCATGTCTCGCCGGGCAAGGGTCTGCACGCTGGCAATCTGGAGAGGCTTTAGATAATCAGTTCTCCAGTGATTTCGTTGGATTATCCCGTGGTTATTAAGCCCGTATGAATCCGCAACGGCGGAGGTCTGGTCAATCAATACCGTCCGGTCACAGATAAAGAGGCAGCGGCGCCCCTTCTTTAAGGTCTCTGATATGAGCATCATCCCCAGGTAAGTTTTGCCCGATCCGGTGGCGCTCATAAGCACCTGGCAGCGGTGACCCTCTCTCACCCCTTGCCGAAGTGATTCATGTGCCGTCACCTGGAAAGGGCGTGGGGGAGGGAATGTCTTTTCTACTGGGCCTACATAGAGATTTGCATCCGGACGTGGAGTCTCTTCAAAAAGTGCTGTCTGCATCATGATCCTTATCCTTCCTCCCCAGGCTGCCGACATTTACAGGGGGCTTTCCTGCATTCGACACATAGCTCTTTCACTGGGGGCTTATCGCTTTTCACTTCCTTCTCGTAAAGAGCCTTCCATTTCTTCGCGGCTTTCTTCGCCTCGTTACACTCGTTCGTTACGGCAATATTCGACCGGAGACAGATTTCTAACCGTTGCGTCATCTCTTTATTCTGCCCGAGAAGTGCGGCCACTTTGTCATCAGCCTCCATTATCTTTGTGAGGCGTTCGTTATCATCGAGGGCGTTGCGGAGGTCCTGGCGCATCTGGTCATATTCGATCTGCCGGATGGTGATCATCTCGGGAGGGGTTTCTTTTCCGCTCTTGCCGCTGGGGGGAATAGCGGGTTTCGGTATAGGGGGATCGACCTTGTTCAACACATCTTTCAGGTAAATAGGCTCTTTAGCCTCGGTCTTTTCTGTGATGATCGTCTCAAGATCATTTGGCGGGATCGATGCTGCTTTCTCTAACCGGTGAGCAGTAGAGGACGAAATCCCGGCTTCTTTTAGTGCGGCTTTTTTGCTCTTCCCGCCGGGGGGAAGAGCGGATTGGTTGACCCCCTTTTCCATAGAGCCAATTAATTCCCCTAGACGGATTTGAGCGCGGGTCTTGATCGTAGATGCGTAGATTTCAATGTCTTTTTCCTTTGTCATCTTCGCGTACAACTGCATAGCAACGGCCTTGTCCTGGATTTCCTTCACTTCGTCAATACTGGCGCAAGCGGCCAATGCTCTCTTCGCTTCCTCATACCGTACTAATTCAAATTCCTGCATATCTGACCCCTCTTTCCTTTATCCTTACTATTAACCTTCCTATGTATATTCCCTCTTCGAGAAATAGCTTTTTCCTTTATACGTCCCTTCTACATCCTTTAGACTATACATCTACATCCGTCGTCGAACGCTCGGGGATTAATCGGTGAACGATTGTCGAATAATCAATGAATTTTCGCCTTCATGATCTGGGAACTTCCGGCTGGGCCTCTCGATCTTCTGGTGATGCCATCCAGTAACATGCCAATATTCCTTACCATTTGCCCCGTAAGTAAAAATGAGTTCTTGTTCGTGGAGTTCAGTGATATATGTCTCGATTTCAACCAGCGGGATATCGTCTGCGGGGAAAAGTTGCATCTTAAGCGTCTTTAGACTGGCCGGATGGTTCCCGTAATCATCACAGAAATTCCACATACCGATGAACATTAACCGACATATCGGCGAGCATTCGGCGATTTGTTCAGAGGTCCAGAATTCAGGCTTCACGGTTCGGATTCTTGACATTGCGGTTATCTCCGGCGCGGTTCAGGGATAAAAACTCTTCTTTCAGGTTGCGCCGGGATGGTTATATGTGCCCAATCTTCCCCACGGATAATGCGATTAATAGTGGTGTATCCCACTGGGTAATCTTTAGATATTTGCTTATTAGTTTCTGTCTTTGTAGCAGCTCTTTCTTTTATCTCGATCACTTGCAATTCAGTCAGTTTGGCCTGTTTTTGTTTTGACCCTATGGGTTTTGTCCCGTGTATCATTGAATCACTGCTGTTTTCTTTGTGAGTACCCCTCACAAGGTTGTTTAGTTTTGGGTTTAATTGGTTCCCATCAAGATGTCTTATAACTGGAAGGGCGTTGTTTTCTGGAGAGAAAGCATTCATGACTGCCTTATGGAGTTTTATATATACAGTGCGTCGGATACAAAGGTATCCATGCTTATCAATATAAGGCTTCACTACCTTTCCGTTCTTTGTTTTTACTTCACCTAATTCATTGACTAAATACCCAAAAAAACCAGGGATTTCTTTCCATACCATCATGATAACCTCCAGCGCCATCGGCTAAAAATCAAAAGACCCCGCTGGAAGGGTCGAGCTTCCATTGGGGTCTTTATCAGGCAAACGGGCCGAAACCCGTAAAACCATTTGGCTGCGCTTCTCGACCAAGCGGCTTACTATTCAATTTTCTGTACAATATCACTTTCAATACCCGTGTCAAGACTTATTTATTCTCTGCCAGAAAGAAAATGCAGTCATCCCGTGGAGGCATTTCTTGCAGAAGCAATACTTCTCCCCGTCGATCTCGACCTCATGGACCGGGAAGCGCACCTTGGACGTTGCCCCGCAAAAATGGCAGGTGTTCATTAATCTACCTCCTCAGGGACCGTAACATTGAAAAACCCCAACTGACCTTTACACAACTGAAACGGCAGCCGTTGCGGATCTTTCAGCACAAAGCCGTATCGCCCGAAAAACCACGGAGAGTCCGACCGTTCCACACAACCCACGATTTCCACGCTGCCGACGATGCCTCCGCGCTCAAGGGTTACAAATGATGGCAGGAGTAGCGACCTGTTTACCCTGATCATCGTATGGTAGGCGCTCTCGTATTCGTCTCTCGTCATCCCCTTAGAGGCATGGATTAGGACTCGGCCCCGTACTTTTGTGGGCCAATCCCTGTTTTCAATATCCTTGCCAGCATTGATAATCATCCACGCCCACGGTTGCCGAATAGATAAACATTTCATGGTGTTGACTCCTTGACTCTTACCTCCAACAAATAGGCCAAAGTCTCAAGATTCTTGTCTTCCAGGTGGCGCCATTCTTTTTTGCCCGTCATTGCTTCGATCATTGCCGTCTTAGATTCCTCATTGTCTCCGTGCATGGTAGTGAGGGCGGCGTCTATCCGGGCGATTAAGGGATTAGGAGCGGCGCCGGATTCTGCCTTGACCTTAGCGCGGAGCTTCCCGAGAGCTACCCCGAAAGTCTTGGCCCATGATTCTGTGTTGTACTGGGGATTTCTGACCTGTTCCAGTTTCAGGAATACCCATGTGCCGTTCTTCTCCAACTTTGTCAGGTCCTTGAGAAGCATGTCCATCTCTGATTCGTCACCCTTGCAGTATTCCCCCAGCTCTCTCAAGATGGAAGTTTGGACGGCGGTAAGGGTCCCGGCCGGGGGCGGGTCTTTCGTGTGGGACTCTGCCGGCGGGTTGCCGGTCCTGTACTTGGATCCGTCAAAGTTCCCGAGGTAGATTTCAGCGGCGACCCCGAGCATCTTCATGGCAACGGAAAGCGCATCCGTAACGGCCATCTTGTATCCTTCATCAGAGGTATGCATCCCCTTGCTTTCCTTTTCGACTAGCATCGACCCGCCGCTGCCGGGGATACCTTCGCTCCATCCATTCTCAGTCTTGACGTAGAGGGTGATATCTGCAAAGCACATAATCTGCGCCTCGCTGCCCTCTTCCCGCCATTTCTTGTCAACGGTGAACCGCCATCCGACCCCGCAAGGCCCGTAGGTCTCCGTCATGATCTGGTATCTCCATTGGGGGGAGACATCAGTCATGTTACTAAGCCTCCCTCCCGTGATCTTCTTCAACGCTGACAGTGGAGGCCTTGAAACTTTATTCCATAGTTCCATATTGTCCATTATTCCCCCTCCCCCTCTTCATCTTTCCTGCAATGGTAGAGCCAATCGCCCCTTTCATCTTCGCACTCAGAACATTTGCATTTGAAGGGATGGGCGAAGTTATTCA
>Ga0116103_1001260_pt1 | contig 11262 bp, 15 predicted proteins | sample June2015DPH_4_10_2_FD_89714 | JGI IMG/M metagenome (GOLD analysis project Ga0116103, IMG submission 89714) | Peatland microbial communities from SPRUCE experiment site at the Marcell Experimental Forest, Minnesota, USA - June2015DPH_4_100 | ecosystem: Environmental > Terrestrial > Soil >...
CACATCCGATCTCCTGTATGAGTCGGGCCTGAGCCTCGCCGAGTTGAGCCCGGAGACCCTGACTGCCTTGAAGGCGGTCTACCCCCCATGGATGGACCCGGGAAACCCCACAGACATCTGGCCGGCTATCGAGCATAGCGGCTTACAAAAGGTTTATACCGCTGTTTCAGAATCCATCCTGCACGATGACCGTGTGGACTCGGTCATCATCCACATCTTTGCCAGTATGCCCGAGGCCTCTATGTTTGAAAACCTCGGCAGGCTGAAAGATGAGCTCGGGAAACCTGTAGTGGCATGGCTTGCCGGTGTAGGAGACAGGGTAAAGACGCTCAGGGCCGGCCTTGAGAATCTGGGTATTCCGGTCTTTGACGAGATGGGCCGCTGCGTCTCATTCCTGGCTGCTGCAAAACAGCACTTCCGCAAGCGCGGCAGATGAAAACAGGCACTGGGCAATAGGGTCTATGCGTATCTTCTGTCCAAAGATCTTCAGTTTTCAGGCATCTTAAAACCGATAAGAAATCGAAGAGATCAATGGTTTTAGAAAATCAAGCCCTATGATAAGATACCGTTTAAGGGGGGCATATGTCCTCGAACAGGGTGCCGCTTGATGGGGTCCTTTCTCCCGATGAATGCCGGATTATTGATGCTTACTCATCTGAGAATCAAGGTGAGGATGCCTTACCAGGCATAGCTGAATTCATCAGGATGAACTTTTCAGTGAAGATCGATGTCGACCCGGATATCATTGAGGCCTACAAGACCGACAGTTCCAACCTACCCGGGAATGCTTCAGCCCTTGCAAGGCCGTCGAACGAACGTGAGTGCGCTCTTATCCTTCGCATGTGCCGGTCATCCCGAATACCCGTCACTCTATCCGCCGGCCGCTCGAACCTCACAGGAAGCGCCACCCCGCCCGAGGGGATGCTTGTCTCCCTCTCGGAGATGAAAATACCTGGAGTACGGGTTGATCCCATTACGAAAACAGTTGTGAGCCCTGTGGGCATTATTTTCGAAGACATGAGGAAGTCAGTGCTAGAACAAAGTGAAGGGAAACTCTTCTTTCCCGTCGACCCGACGAGCCGTTTTGATGCCATGGTCGGTGGTGCCATTGCCTGCAATGCCTCCGGGTTCACGCCGGGAGAGACCGGTGCCATGCGTTCCTGGGTTCGATCTCTTCGGTTCCTCCTTATGAACGGCATGGGCATTACTGCCGGGCGCGGTCAATATGTCGCCGAGGACGGGATGTTTCTCTTCACTCATGGATCAGACGAGATCCCTGTTCCCGTTCCCAGGTACTCGAGGCCATCGATAAAAAATGCGAGCGGTCCGTATTCCAACCCGCACGGCAGTGTCGATCTTGTCGATCTGATAATCGGCAGCGAAGGGATATTTGCGCTGGTGACCGGATGCACCCTGGCATTGTCCGATCATCCGCGTGAATATCTCGATCTGTTCCTTTCACTGCCTGATGAGTCTGATGCCCTGAAGCTTCTCTTTTATCTCTCCGGAAGCCTGCCGGACCGGTTTTCATCACTCAGCGCCTTTGAATATTTCGGGCCGAATTGCAGGAGATATATGGACCACGAGCACCGGCTTTTCAGGACCGACCATGCTGTCGGTGTCTATATACAGATCCCCTTGCGGGATGAGCCGCTGGAGCAATCAGCGCAGGAATGGCTTGAGATCCTCCAGGATGCACCGTGCCGGATCCGGGAGGATGCCATCATGATTCTCCTGACGGATCGTGACAGGACGATCTTCTTCGAGGCACGCCACTCCTTGCCGGCACGCTCGCTTGAGGTGGTGACAAGGCGCGGCACCCATACCATCATGACCGATACGGTTGTCCCTTTGATGAGGTTTGCCGAGTTCCTTGAATATACCCATGCCCTCATCCGTTCGGAAGGGCTCGATTATCTCGTCTTCGGCCACCTGGGCGACTGTCATCTCCATTTCATGATCCTCCCGGAAAAAGACCAGCTACGCCGGGGGGTGGACGTGTACGACAGGATCATCGAAAAGTCCTCAGCCCTGGGCGGTGTCTACTCGGGAGAGCACGGCACGGGTAAGAGAAAACGAGGCGATTTTCTGAAATGTTATGGGGCCCAGGCCGCAGAACAGGTCCTGGCCACGAAACGTGCATTCGACCCCCTGCTCCTCCTCAACCGTGGCAATGTCATAGCATATCCTTAAGGCATACTACCTCCATGAAAGATCCTCACGTCAAATGCCGGTGCATGCGCCTTGACAGCGAACTTTTTGCCTTTATATAAAAAGCAGTACGGAACAAGGCAGTTGGAATCATGGCGTGATGGCGGGGAAAAGGTAGCTATTCTCAATATAGGAGGCAAGTATGGCTGCAAAGAAGATCTTGATGCTCGTTGGTGACTATGTGGAAGACTATGAGGTCATGGTGCCTTTCCAGGCACTGCAGATGGTCGGGCATACGGTACATGCAGTATGCAGCGGCAAGAAATCCGGCGAGCAGGTACGTACGGCAGTGCATGACTTTGTCGGTGATCAGACCTACAGTGAAAAACCTGGCCACAACTTCACGCTGAATGCGAACTTTGATGACGTGAAGGCGGAAAACTATGATGCGCTGGTAATCCCCGGCGGGAGAGCACCCGAGTACATCAGGTTGAATCAAGATGTTTTGAAAATCGTTCAGCATTTTGCAAAAGCCAAGAAACCTATTGCATCGATCTGTCATGGGGCCCAATTGCTTGCGGCAGCCGGTGTGCTTGAGGGCAAGAGCTGCTCTGCATATCCGGCAGTAGGGCCTGATGTAAAGCAATCCGGTGGTAACTACGTCGATATCCCCATGGACAAGGCCCATGTTGACGGGAATCTGGTAACCGCACCTGCGTGGCCTGCACATCCTGATTGGCTTGCCAAGTTTCTCAAGGTTCTGGGAACTGAGATCGTTCTCTAGCTAAACTGTTTTAGAAATTATCTTGCGAAACTGACAGGTCCACCATGCAGTACATGACTTCTGTGAGGGACGCTGGTAGCGTTTGCACAAACATAATTGAGCATTGCAATTCTTCCTTGACTGAACTGATCTCAGCGATTAGCCTTCATTATCAACAAATTTTATTGGAGGTACAGATGAAAAAGCTATTTATACGAATCATAGTTCTCGGCATTTTGGCTGGCATTGGATACCTTGTTTGTAAGAAGTTTTGCAATAAGGGCAATTGTGGTTGCAGTAATAAAAAAGAGGCTTAACCATGGCTATGAAAGTCGAGATTAAAGATAACAAGCTTTTCATTGAAATTGACCTGGAAAAACCAACACCATCATCATCCGGTAAAACCTTGGTAGTCGCCAGCACGCGAGGGAACGTGGTTACCACTGCTCAAGTAGACGGTAAACCTATTACTATCGGGTTGAACGCCTATATCAAACGCTGAACACGAAGACATGGTGCCTATTGCAGCCCTTATTACTTCTGCAGTATCACAAGGTGAAAGAGTGATCTCAAGGTCAATCCGGAGATCCCGTGGCACCTGTCTTTCTATCAATATTCCAACCGGATGGCTCATCTTTATTAAGGGATGTTGAATTATTGCAGGAATCAACGGTATGAGAAAATCGTCTCTACCCAAACTTTTTCCAGCTTTATGATTAAGGTGCTGACACAGCTATTACTCCTCGAAGATATCGCAGCATTATCTTCAGGAGATACCTTTTATAATCTTAATAAGAACGGAAGTACTATGAGAAGTATCCCAGTAAAGATAAACAGATACATGTTTTGAACAAAATATGGAAAAGTACAAAGGGCAATTCCTGAAAGCAGTGCGATACCCTTCCTCTGCTTCTTGCCATACACAATATATCCCATACCGAATGATCCGAACAAGACTCCTAATAGGAGTGAGGTGGAAATATCCATAAGTGCCCCTTAATCCCTTAGGTCAACCAATAATAGTTCGGCAGGTAAGCTCCTAAACGTTATCATACTAGCCATGGCAGACAGCCCATCTCCAAATACATTGAGAGCTGCCTAAACTGACGCCCCTTTTCATAGATCGGATCTTGTTTCCCAACCACATATAAAACTGCAATCCCCGGTTTAACCGCAGGGGCATTACGCGGCATGACCGCTGCGCCCTCAGGGCTGAACCAGCTCAAATAGCTTTTGGTTGTGACATTGATGGTTGATGTATTGCCTTGATTGACATCGGTAAAATCCGACAGTTCGCTGCTTTTACCTTTATCCACTTGGAATAAGACATTTCCGGAGTTACAACCATGAACCCGTTTCTTTTAAGATTGCTTGCCGGTTCTGAGACAGACGGTGTTGCCGGCGTACCTCCTTTGCCATGCAGCAACACCACGCCCACTTTATTCTCTGCAGCATAGGCATTCAAGAATACGGTGCTAAGCAAAAAAACTGTTGTCCAAAGAAGGGCCAAAATCTTTTTATTGTACATGATAATCGCCTCTACCATCAAAGTATCTGTTAGGCAAAGTTTGAAAGATGGTCAGATACAGATAAGTTGACTGCTTCTTTCTTCAGGATCACTCCTGCTTACTCGCCCTGGATAACTTTCATCTGGCCTGAGACAATAGATTATATTTCGAGATCTCTGGTTGTGTGCCAGAAGATGGGATTGGTGAGTTATCGAAGGAATATTCAATAGTGGCAAACCGACGATCGTGGCACGAAATCTATTAGTGTTATTCCATTATCCCGACGAGAACGGAGAGATGGATTGGTGAATTGGGGATGATCGAGCAAAGACAAATGAGCGAGGTGCCGGCAGGAAGGGATGATGGTATAACACAGATTGAGCTAAGCCGCTTTACTCCGAGCGGGATGACACCTCGTCTATGGGTTTTGTATTCATGATTCGGTAGCTGAGGAAATGAGCTTTTTTAAGAGACATACTGCCCATCGTGATGTTTTTTCTCCTCAACCATACCTGTTTTTCCATTGTACGAGCACCCATTTTACGTAAAAAAATATACCTCGGTGGCTGTGGTTTGTCCAGACCTTTGCGGAGGCCTGCCAATCCCCTGCCTTGAGTAGGAGCCGAGAGTGTGCTAGTCAACCGGACAGATGAATAGCAATGTTTTAACTGAGTGTAATCACAACGTATAAATTTGAATATAAGCAGAGGACATGAAGACTGCCGCGAAGCGGCTTAGTTCAATCATCGGTTATGTGATCTCAGATTTACTCCAACTTCGAGACCGTATGTTTCTGTACGCTAGCTCCCGCTGGTCCATGTTACAATTGGCCCCAATAGAAATTAAATCTGTCCTCTCCTATGCTTGAGGTTTTCTGGTTAGGAATCCTGACAAAAATAACGCCAACAGGGTGTATGTCAGGAACAGGTAATACCCCGGCTGAAGGGAAGTGCCATTCGTAGTTAAGATCACTAGTTCCTGGCCTGCTGAGCTTAATTGACCGAACTGGCTGGTAATAATCCCATTAAATCCGATATAGGCCATAAATATGGCAACCACCATGACATCGGCCATGGACCATTTCCCGGATTTTAAGACAAAAAACTTGATCACCGGGTTCTCCCTTGCTTGGTGATAATTGTAATAATATCCCAGTGACGAGGCTATTTTTAACAGGGGAAATACAATACTGAAGGTAATCATCAAGACTCCGACAAATTTCATCTGGAGATCCTTATGAGTAATCATAATCCAAAATACATCCAAAATGCTTTTACTTTGGAAATACAATACCTGGTTTTCGAAATGGATGGGATGGCCCATCACCATAAAACTCATCTGTGAGATTTTTGCTTCCAGATCGATCGTGGGCGTAGTTACTCCGGCTATCAGCAGTATGATAAGAGACAGAACAAGGAGTATATACCTGGAGGGGGCCAAAGGTTGCTTGCTAAAACCAGACAAACTAAAAAGGATAACCGACAGAAGGATCAACAGGATAGACTCCTTAAAGATCAGGGTCTGCTTAACCAAAATTGCCTTATTGACCTTGATCCTCGCACTTCCGATATCCTTAGAACCAGTCCCAATAAGGATGCGAATCAGTTGAGATGTATCCTGTGTATCAAAAGTTTGGTTAGAATATTGTTCGAGCTGTTTGTTCAGCAGGGTCTTTATCTGGCCCCTTGTTTTCGATTCCTTTATCTCATGAATGATGGCATCCGCATATTCAGGAATACTTTTTTTAATATCTTCCAGACTTATAAAAATATTTATAAAGGATTGTTTGACCCAACCCTTCACGGAGCCTGAATTCCCTTCTCTGATTTTCTTGTCGATTTCATCAATAAGTGTATTCAACAGAACTTCGACATGTTTTCGGAGCTCCCGCTCATCCGTCTTTGACAAATCCAGCTTATTGATCTCCGCGGTAAGAATTGCGGTAATTTGTCGTTTCCATTCGTCAACACTTAATAGACCATATTTGATATTGTTGAGTTCAGCATAATAGGTTTTGTTCTTTTGGTTGGAAGTTGAATTTGAAATAATTTGCTGGCATAAAATAACCGATGCGATGATGATTATTAAGGATAAGATCAATTTGAACAGTTTCATAGAGTGACCTTCATCCATCATAATTAGGACCAGCGGGAATATTGGTATGGAGGGATGGCAACGAATGACATTATCAGACGGTGTCATCCCTTGCTAAAACAATAGTTACAATATGCCTCATTGATTACTCCATCCCCTTAGAGCAGTGTGATGTCACAAAACCCGCAGTTGAAGAAGGGCTCCCGTGGCCGGCAGTAAATTCATCCTGCAGTGCCGGGGAACCCTCTTCAGTTGCCTGCTTTGATAGCTGTTTACTTTTTCAGTTTGGTAAATTTCGAACCTTCTATCGTGGCGCCGGCCATAAGCCCTTTCTGGCCGAAGACAAACCCGACAATAGGTTGCTTGAATTCTTTCGTGTTTAATGATTCATCGGCACCGACATTGACCAAGGTTACCTCGGCATCAACACCCGCTTTCCAGTTTTCGCTGGTACGGAATTTCTTCAAGACCTCATTATCCATGAAGACAAGGATGATGTCCTTCTTCTGAGCTCCGATCTGATAGCCGAGAGATCCGGCAACGATGTTGTAGTAACCGACCGTTTTCCCGCCGATCCTTAAGGCGCCTTCGCCATACTCGGCGCCGGCGACGAACCCACCCTGTATAACCCCAGGGATGATAAGTACCCCCTTGGCGGCGTCAAGAAACTCCTTCGCACCCTTGACTTGCTTGACAAATCGGTCGAGGGATGCATTTACGCTGGCATTGATCTCATTGGCCGTGGCCGCGTAAGAGGAAACCGGTAATATTCCTATAATCAAGGCCATGCACACGACGTAAAAAATATTAACTCTTTCTTGTTTCATTTTTTTCTCCTTTTCTAATGTGTTGGTAAATAAATTATTCAGGCCGACAGCGTCCCACTGTTCAATTACCCAGGACCTTCTTGACCTGGCCGATCTTTTCCTGAACATTGCCGACTATCTTTTCACCGGTACCTTCAGCTTCCAACTTTGGATTATCGCTTATTTCCCCGGCGATCTCCTTGAACTTACCCCTTACTTTGTGAAACTTGCCTTCCGCCTGGTCCTTCGTACTGTCTTTCATGGTATTCCTCCTTTGTGCTTGTGGAAATCAGCAAGTTCCACTTGCATGTTCATTAACTTTGCAGAACCTTGTTGATACCTTGTATCAGTGACATTTTTGATTCTACCGCACGACTGAGTTCTTCGTATTCCTTCCTGTTTATCGGCTTGACCATGTCCTTCATCTGAAGATGGTTTGTCTGAGAGCAGTATGGACAGGGGACATCGACTGCAAAAAGATCATGGCTTAATTCCACCCCTTCATTCTGCAGATAAGAAATACCCATAGATGGGATAGTGGAGGAGCTGAATGTTTCGATAGGAATGATCTCGTGGCATCCAGGAAAATGACATTTGAAGATATGATAATTACGGTTTTTTTCAGTATCATTCATAATAATCTCCCTATAGACAACCTTAATTCTTGAAGAGGTAGATTTAACCTCATTACATTATTACTTTGGGCATCGTACTCCTGGTCAGTATCCGTTCGCGCTATTGCATGCGCATCTTGATTCAACCCCGTTTTAAAATCTAGCGGCTTCTTCAAGGCGGTGTAATCCAATCCGGCCATTTCTATTGCATTTCTTACAGTCTTAGGATGATTCAACTCGACTACCATTATTCTATGGAGATGGTTCTATATCCGGATATGGAGAGAGCATTCGCGGAACTCGTAGACCCAGTCTGCATAAGGACACCTCATTCACTGTAGACTTATACAATGGATGATCTGCGACAGTAATAGTGTAGAGTGGAAAGAAATCTCCCAACAAATTTTCCTGCCACCCAACGAAAATCGCATCAGAATCCGAATCAGTAAGATTCGTATGTTCAGGAATGTTAGCCTCCGTTCGCATTGAATAATTCAATTGGCGTGGTAAAGTAAGAGCAAATGGCCTGCCAATAGCCGAATGAAGATCAGAAGATGAGAATCAACCTTTAATAAAAGGTGTTAGATGAATATGAGAGAATAGCAGAAAAGTATGAAATGATTCATTTGGCCTCACTATTTGGTGGAACCTCAAGATATTGAGGGATGCTTTGAAGATAGGTGGACAGTCTAATCCGGTTCTTTTGTCTCCGGCCTGACTATCCCGAGCTTATGCATCCTCGCTCTTAAGGTGCTCGGATGGAGGCCTAGGATCGCTGCGGCCTTGTCCTTTCCAAAATAACGGACTTATGGCTTAGATGAATTGGAATTGGAGAGTTATCTTTGGGTGGCATGCGCAAAGCTTAAGGCTTGCCCACGGAAAAGATCTTTTTAGTCAGTATAATCCCATAGTGTTGATCTCTGCGATAAATGATCGGTTCCACCTGTCCTGAGAAACTGAAGATCTTGTGCCATAGGACACGGTCTGCTATGAAGGGATAGGCTTCGTATGTTTCAACCCAAGATCTTCGGTTTTTTAAAAATCTCAAAACCGTGATGAAATCGAGAAATATTCACTTTAAATGAATATACCTATGTATTTGGTACTACAATTTCCTTGAACAATTAACCATACTGATTTCATACAGGAGCTTAGGCAATTAAAGACCTGATAGCTGAATAATGTCGCCAAACTGGGGTTGAGCCTGAGAAACAGGAAGGTATACAGAACGCCTTTCCGCTAAAGCTGCACGGACGCGCATTACGACTTCATCCCAATTGCCCATTTCTTTCTGGTTGAAAAGACGGAGCGTGCCGGGATACCATGGACTGTTGTCGCGTTCAACGAGCCAGCGCCAACAACTGTTGAACCGGTTCAAGAGCCACACCGGCTTACCCAAGGCTCCCGCCAAATGAGCGACGGCTGTGTCGACGCTAATAACAAGATCCAGATTCATAATAAGGGCCGCCGTATCGGCAAAATCGTGACAATCTTCCATCCAATCAATCAGATGAAAAACGTCGGGGGCTCGCGTTCCTTCTTTCTGAAGGGAGAAGAATTGAACGTTTGGCACATCCATCAAAGGAGCCAGAACCTCTGGTGCAACGGATCTTTTCTGGTCCGCCGCGATAAGTTCGGGCGAGTGGGCGCGTGAACTTCCCGCCCATACGAGACCGACTTTTAAAGCGTTATTTGCAAACGCCGCAACTCGATCCCCCCACTTGGCCAAATCGGCTGGATCGGGACTCATATAGGGAAGCTTGGCCGGTATAGTCTCGAGGGTTGTATGAAATGCCAGAGGCAGGCTCATCATTGGACAGTGAAGATCGAAAGGTGGAAGGTTATCACCCATGGACACAACCTTATCAATGCCGTCCAAAGATTGTATGAGCCGCCTCAACGGCGGCTGTACCTCCACCACTACCTGGAGCCCTCGCTCTTTTATGAGAGGCACATAGCGGCAAAATTGAAGGGTATCCCCGAATCCCTGCTCGGCGTGGATCAAAAGGGTTCGCCCTTCACCAGCTTCGCCTTGCCACTCAGGCTGGGCAAGATCCCGGAAGGCAGGGCGAAGTTGCTTCGATTTCCAGCGCCATTCATACTCACACCATCCTTCGTCGAAGCGCCCTAAAGCCAACAAGGCCGTTGCCAGATTCTTGTGAACCTCTGCATTGCTCGGTTCGAGGCGTAAAGCCTCTTTATAAGCCACAATAGCTTCTTCAAAGCGTCTGGCATCCTTCAATGCGATGCCAAGGTTGTTGAGTGTCTCCGGACAATCCTGACGTAATGCCAAGGCTTTTTGGCAATGAAGGATAGCCCCATCAAGATCGCCTTTTAATCCCAGGATCGCGCCCAGATTACAGAGGGCTTCGGGACTTGCAGGATGAACGGCGAGAGCCGCCTGATATAAGGCCGCAGCGCCGTCCAGATCGTTTTGCAGAAGATGGATGACGCCGAGATTATTGATGACCCCATGATGGTTCGGCTTAAGGGTCAAGGCCTGTTCATAGCAAGTGGTCGCTTCGGGTAGACGGCCTATTTCTTGCAATGTAGTTCCCTTATCGCTCAAAGCCTCAACATCTTGCGGATTAATTTCCAGCGCTTTGTCGAAGGCAGCCAAAGCTCCCGCCGAATCACCAGTTTCTCTTAAAGAAACACCAATATGCCAATAGGCTTTGGCATGATCCGGCTTAAGAGCGACAACACGCATCATAAGAGGTAAAACGGCGGTAAACTTCTTCTGGGCCATCAGTATCATACCGTATTTATAGATGATTTCACTCGATTGAGGCGCAAGGATCAAGGCTTTTTCCATCCAGACCTCTGCCTCTTTCGTCTGTCCCAGATGAAAGTCGATGATGCCTCGCATGCAAATTAAGAAGGGATTCGCAGCATCTTCGAGCAAAATATCTGCGCAAATCTTTTGCGCCTCCTCAAACTGTTCTTGATGATTATCCGTCGTATTGTTGAAGACCAATTCATACAAAGAGATCAGTTGTTCTTTCGTTTTTTTCATGTGTAAGGCGAAATTGTGTGTAAAAAGCTCCCGATCAGTAAGAATCCTGGCACCAGGATTCTAAATCTACATCATACATGTCGGGTTTTTTATTCCTCCCATGTTGGATGAACTCTCTTCCTTTTCCCGGTTGCCGCCAAACCTACCAATCTATAACCAAGTAAAATCAAGGCTGGGAGCCTGAGTTCCGGAGTGGAGCTTTCGTTGGTCGACCGACGCGAGTTAATTTAGAACTCGGCAAACGTTTGACCTGGACTTTGTGGTGGGTAATAGGGGTCCGAGTATGCCCAGCCCAGCTTTTCGATATTGG
>Ga0116103_1001275_pt1 | contig 11127 bp, 12 predicted proteins | sample June2015DPH_4_10_2_FD_89714 | JGI IMG/M metagenome (GOLD analysis project Ga0116103, IMG submission 89714) | Peatland microbial communities from SPRUCE experiment site at the Marcell Experimental Forest, Minnesota, USA - June2015DPH_4_100 | ecosystem: Environmental > Terrestrial > Soil >...
CGGGAAGAAAGTAGAGAATACCGCAATCAGCACCGGGAACATGAACAAGAACGTCAGATCGAATGGCAGCGGCTCAGTAGGAAAAAGAAACGCGAAGCCCGTTATTTAGAGGGCATTTATGATAAATATACTCATGACGAATTACGGGCAATAAGCAAAGGCAAAGGCGTCTATGAGTTTACCGTAACACCTCCTAAAGTAAACATTGACCATACCGGGGAAGAAATACGATTTGGGTTTTTTACCGATTCTCACATGGGGAGTATTTACTATCATGAAGCGTTTTTAGACGATTTTATCAAAACCTGCAAGGAAAAGAAAGCTCAGTTTTGCGTAGCCGCTGGCGACATCACACACGGCATGGATTCAAGGAAATACAATTTACTCTACGAGTTAAAACACATCGGCTACGCAGCGCAAAAAGAATACGCCGAGGAACAACTATCAAAAATACCTTTTAGGACGTATTTAGTCTCTGGAAACCACGACAGGTGGTATGAATCAGTAGGCGCAAACATCGTGAAAGATATATGCGAAATGGTTCCAAAGACAGAATATATCGGACGTGATGAAGGCGATATTGAAGTTGAAGGGATATCTATACGTGTTTTTCACGGTGAGGATTTTTCGAGCTATGCAACGAGCTATCGGGCTCAGAAGCTTATCGAGAGCTTCACTGGTGGAACAAAGCCCAATGTGCTTCTTTTAGGTCACGCACACAAACAAGGGTACTTCTTTGAACGCAATATTCACGCGGTAAGTGGCGGAGCGTTATCTACACAATCTAAATGGATGCGAAGTAAACGAATGGCTAATCACGCCGGATATCATTTTATAACTATGCGGGTCGATGATGAGGGCGTCGCCGAGTTCACACTAACCTTTAGGCCATTCTATGTTTGAAAAATGAGGTTTGAAAAATGACTCCTACTGACGCCATCATCTTGCTAGTCGGCGTGGCCGTGTTCTATACAATCATAATATACATCATCTTAACAACAACATAAAAATTAATCCAAGATTAACACCAAAAAACAAGAAAAAAGTATAAACTAGTAAATTAATTTTTCCCATGCACGGATAAGCCGCTCTTAAGGCGGTTGTGAGGTAAGAGTGTCAAGTTGCACCATGGTAGAAGACACAGACGGAATACGTGCCCGCCTCTACCCACTACAGAACGATATCGAAGACACTAGCAAGCGCACGCTGTTTACCAACATCCTATTCAAGCTCAGCAAAATCGAAAGAGAGATAAAAGGAGTCTCAAGAACACAGCTCATTCATATATCCAGAGAAAAAGAAAAAATAGAAAAAGGCTTCCTTGAGACTCCCGAAGCTGAGGCCCAAGCCAAAGCGATAATCAAACACTGGTCCAGGGTACATGATGGACACTGGGAAAGCAATTTCGTATTCCTAAGCGAAGAGCTGGAAAGGGAAAAAACTAGAATATTTGGTCTGAAAGACCGCGTTCTGGAAGATACTCTGCTTTTAGAATATGAAATGCTCGATACAATGCTTGGGATACTGAAAGACGAATACGATGCAGTACAGTCGTTTAAGGTTAAAGTAGATTAGGGGGTTTGTTTGCCAAAAACGAGAGAAGCTGAATTATGGGATAGAAGGCAAAACGAACGCTCTAAAGCATTTGATCTCTTTTGTATGTACCGTGATATGGGCCCAAGCCGTAGTCTTGAAAAGCTAGCGCGGAGTAGTGATGAGACCGGCATGAGTTTTGGGAACCTCCGGTTGCATAGTAAACGTCACGATTGGGTCAAGCGTGCCGAAGCATACGACGACCACAGAGCCGCTCAAGATTTAAAAGACAACGAACAGCTCATTAAAAAATTCAAAACGCAGCGGGCCCTGGAAGCATTAGCCATCGCCGATAAAGCATATTCCAGCATGAAAGATGACAAAACAGGCTCGAAAGAGGCCCGTAAACGCTGGGAGCTTGGCATTGATAAGTTCATGCAGATATTAGGATTAGACAAGACAAAAGTAGAACTGAGCGGCGAAGTTAAAACAAATGATTCTGATAAAGCAATTCACCTAATAGAAGCCATCAACGCTACAGTAACACCTGAGCAAAGGATGGAACTTTCTAAGAAACTTATGGATATTGCCGAAGGTAAGGATGAAGATTAACACAAGGCGGCAAGTTGAAAAATGAAAGAGAAATACGCGATTGATTGGATTCTTGAGCGCAATCTTGGGGTGAGACAATATGCACGCAAGCCCGAGTTCTACAAGTTCTTTAAAGAGGATGAGCGGCCACAAGAGATCAAACAGAAGAAGCGCAAAACAAAAACTAGAAAGTCACTAAGATTAGCACGTGCAACATGGGAGCGTCACTTTAAGATTAAGATCCCGGTTGGTTATCATATACACCACAAAGACAAGGATAGGAACAACGTTGATCCGTCAAACTTGCTTTGCTTACCTGCTGAGGAGCACATCAAATTGCATGAATTACGAGGGGATAAGGCGGCAGTGACCATTCTTAGTAGGACTATGGGAAGTAAAGTTGTACAAAGAGGTTAAAATGGCTACACAAAAAATGGTCTACGGGGTTGCCGCTTCAAGCGACACAAACCCAACACCGTATAAACTAAAAAGGGTGTCAACGACGCCAGTACCGCAACCGATACTGATTAAGACAGTCGCGCCGTTAAAAGCGTTAGGTATAGAAGATTTCTTACAAGTCGTTGGTGACGGTGCGTATCCAGACGCATCATTTATCCAGGACTGTCTGGCAAACAAAGTGACCTCCGGGGTGAATAACTCCAACGATGGCACATCCTCCAACTGGTCACTCTCATATTACCAACAGCTCGCCAACCAGGGCGTCCAGTGGGCAATCGGAGAATCGGAAAGTGGTGGCGAGATGTGCGCTATGATGCAGGCAGCGCCAGGGAAACTTGTAGCTGGTACGTATGGTGGCGAGGGGACCGGGGGGCCCACAGGTAATAATGACATCTGGAGTGGGAATAACCTCACGCCAACGTGTACTATTGCTAAAGGCACAATCAACTGCTGGCTTGAGTGCTACACATCAAGCGCGATGCTCAGTGCAAGTGAAATCGGAACGGAGGCAGCTATCAATAAGGACGCTGGCTGCTTTGAGGTTGGTCTTTTACCGGGAACATGGTGCGAGGCTGACTATGGTGCCACGGCAGAGACGTATCTTGAGATGATTGACGCGATGAAATCACAAGGAGTTACCTGCGCTGGGGTTCAGATGTGGTACTATCAAGGTGGTTTCGCATATCCAGATATTTTCACAGGTTTGATGGCAGAATATCCAGCTAACATGACGCCCATACTACAAAGAGCGAGTGGGACACCTACACCGACACCCACACCACCGACGCCCGATCCAGCAGTAGCAACACAATGCTTCCTAACCGTAGACAATGCAAACCCGAAGGTAAACGCTCCGGTAACGTTTACTGCTACAGTAATGAGCAACGGCAAAGAGATTCCAGTCCCCGTTACAGTTTACCATTACCTCAACGGAATCAAATACATCGACGCTCCAAGTAAAGCGGTTCCAAACTCTTTCTCAACGCTGACCTTCCAGACAACGTTTACGACAGCAGATCCGAGACCATACTATATGTCATTCGCCGGAAATGCTCAGTATAAAGCTTCAAACGCACCATTGGGTGTGAACGTGCAGTGAGGTAGAAAATGGATGAAGATGAGCAGAATACTGAGGGGTATATTCTACGTCGCGATGTCGAAGAATTAGATTCAATTATCGAAAATCTCTCTACAGTAACCGACAGTAAAGCACGAACGCTGTTTAGATTACGAAGGGTTCACGAAAGCCTGAAGATGATGGAAAATAGATTATCCAGACCAGGTAGACGGGAAGAACTAAGCAAAGAACATTGGGAACCTAAAACTGAAACGGTTTCAACTGCAACACCAAATTGTTGGACTCGACCATCTGAAACTGGTTCGACTACAGCACCAAATACTCTTACATTTGGCCAGGTGCTAAGAAAAAAGTTTGTTGATAAAGATGACGACGAAGTTTATATAGGTTTTATAGGAGATAAGAAATGACACAAGTATATTACGACCACTCGAACGGCAAAAGATATTTTATGGGGTGCAATCGCGACCCACCACACGCCGATGCAAAGTTACTTTTAACTCGTAAACAACAGGCGGAACTACCTAGTTCTTATACTATTATAGATGGCACGCCGGTTGAAGATCAGGGAAATGAAGGTTCATGTACAGGCAACGCAGGCGACAACGCTTCTAAGATCCGAAGTTATACAGCAACAGGCAACTACTTCAACGGTGCCCGTCAGCAGATATACCAATGCGCCTTAGCGCACGATGGCAACCCACTACAAGATGTCGGTAGTTCATTAAGTACTATAGCGTGGGTTCTTGAGAACATCGGAGTTGCTGTTGAGTCTGAGTTTCCATACACAGGGGGGATGCAAGGGCCCGTTCCCGCAAACGTCTTAGCGGATGCAGCAAAGGATAAAACAACCAAAGCAACTCGTTTGGACGCAAGCGATGAAAATACTACAATAGCAAACATCAAAACAGCTATCGCTCCTAATTCAGTACTTCCTCCGTGTTACCCTGTAATGTACGGTTACACTGTGTATGAATCGTTCTTTAATACTGGTAGCGATGGCAACATGCCTGCACCATCGGGCGGCGTAGCAGGAGGGCACGCCAATGTTTTCATCGGCTACGACGACAACCACACAGGATGTTATGACGGAAGTAAAGGAGCGTTCCTGTCTAAAAACTCCTGGGGGACAGGATTCGGCTGTCAGAAAGACGGGACACCTTCAAGCGGAAACGGTGGGTATTGGTGGATGCCGTATTCGTACTTCCTAAACACAGACGATGGCGTAGGCGACTGTTGGGCCATAATCACGGAGTCGGACTTTGTAACTCCAATTCCTACCCCAACACCAACACCCAATCCAGCGACGCCGACTAGCTGCTTTCTCACGTGTGATACTGCTACTCCAAAAGTGGGTCAGTTGGTTACGTTCGTTGCTAAAGTAATCGCAAACGGAAAAGCGATTCCGGTGCCCGTGACGATCTACCATTATCTAAACGGAGTTAAATATGTGGATAAGTTTGCGTATTCAACGCTTACTTTCCAGACGACATTTGAATCAGCAGCCCCGAGACCGTACTACGTATCATTCGCAGGCAACTCAACGTACGGGAGCTCGAACTCAGGACTTGCGGTAAACGTAGCTTAGGACGGATTTTGATAAGAGAAAAGCTATCAAGTGAATCAAAAAAGCTGCCATCTTTGGTGCTCATTAAAGGACGAGTGGTGTTACAACTGTATGTCGCAGGGTAAGGTAGTAGCTACGCATATCGTACAGGTGGAAAGAAAAGCCAGATATTCAAGAGCAAGTGCACAGGTTGAAACGTAACTAGAATGGCAACAGACATCGAAAAAGAAGTAAAAGGTCTAAGCGAGGACCAGATACGAACCGTAGCTCTGGGTATCGACCCCGTAAACTTCGCACGGCAGTTCGGCTTTAATCCCGTAGACTGGCAAGCGGACTTTTTGCATAACAAGCATCCCAGGATTATCATGAACTGCCCCCGAGGTGCAGGCAAAAGCCTTCTCACTGCAATACTAACCCTACACCACGCGCTTTACACGCCAAATGCATTAGTGCTCTTGTTCTCACCTGGCGATAGACAATCAATGGAGCTATTTAAGAAAGTCACCGATTTTTACAAGTTACTTGGTAAGGACGCATCAGTAGAATATTCCAAAGCGGAATCAGCACACAGACTTGAGTTAAAAAACGGGTCAAGAATAATCTCTTTGCCAAACTCACCAAGAACCGTCGTAGGCTATCACAACGTAACATTACTCGTCATAGACGAAGCCGCACTCATTGATAATGAAGAGCTTTATACACGAGCCCGCCCGATGCTCGACCATAAAAACGGTCGCCTGTTCCTGCTCTCAACTCCATTCGGAAAGAGTGGTTTCTTTTATCGAGAATGGAGTGATTGGGAGAAAAACGACAAAACCGTCTGGCGAGGCATTACGGTTACAACTAACGAATGTCCGTGGATGCTTCCTTCGTTTCTAGCAGAAGAACGGCAAAAACTAGGGGATCGCGGCTATCGCCAAGAGTATGAATGCTCTTTTGAAGAGAATATCGACAGCTACTTTTCACTTGAAGAGATAGAAAATGCGTATAGTAAAGACGTTAGGCCGTTATTTACCGCAGACGGTGAACTCGACATTCCGTTACCCAGCGTGCAGAATAAACGCGGCATGGAAGGCTTAGGGTGGAGTATTTAAGTGGAAACTGAAACGCAGTACACGTATTTTATAGGACTAGACTTAGGTCAGGCAAGAGACTATACGGCGGTTGTTGTCTTAGAACACACAGAAACCTACGCAGTTCCACCACCTAAAACAGGCCGCGACGCTTTTGAAATGGTAGGTATCGGTGATTCTACCGGAAAGCCATCTAGACCAATATCATTTACTCCAACAGCAGAAACGTATCATGTTAGGTACTGTCGCCGATTTCCACTAGGCACCCCATATCCAGAAATAGTGCGCTGGACCTCTACACAGGTCAGAAATATAATGACTCGCGCGCGGGTTGGACTTATCATTGACGCTACCGGCGTAGGGCGCGCTATTTTAGATATGTTTCGTGACGCACAATTAAAAGTTGTTCCTGTTAACGTTACCAGCGGACAATACGACAACTTCGCAAAAGGAGTCTGGAACGTTCCTAAGAAAGACTTGGCGAGTGCAACTAAGTTTCTCTTAGACAAAAAAGTGCTCAAGATAGAAGATCCTACTGATAACACTTCAGGCGACAATGATCTCTACATCTCATCGGCGGAGCTGATAGGAGAAATCCAGAATTTTAGGATAAAGATAAACGAGCGAACCAGACACGAAAGTTACGGGGCGTGGCGCGAAAATGATCACGACGACCTAGTTTTTGCTCTGTTTCTTACATGTTGGTGGTGCTTAAAAAGAAAAGAAAAGGCCGGAAAAGCGTATATGCCGGTTATTGTCGGTGAAGATGAAGGAACCCGGCTGCCAGGATAAATAATAGGTAACAATGTAATAATGCCTCCGAAAAAAGAAGAAACGAATGATATAACATCGTTTAACGAGAACTCTCCACTTACTAATTTTACCAAAGCGAATCAAACTCCTGAAGACGTAAAGAAATTAGTAGACCTCCAGGACCAACCATTTACGCCCCAGGGTTTACCTACGCTAGGTTCAGGCGACTTAATGGGTGTCGGCCCATCTAGCCCAGGCCATCCTGCTCAAATTAATTACTTCGCAGAGTACGGCACTACCGGCCTGATGTACATACCCCCGTATGTATATGAAGAATGGCTGTCCGAGCTGCAATACACACGCGGCGTCCGGATGTACAAAGAGATGTACACGATGGACGCTATTATTTCATCCATCTTTTACGCCGTAGAAATGAGCGTTAGGAGCGTAAACTTGTGGTGGGAAACAGCCGGAGCATCAGATGAGGACTTAAAAGCACTCCAATTTTACGAAGAGTGTTGGGAAGATATGAGCGTCAATCCCCAGGACCTCGTATCAGAAATCCTCAGCATGTTTATTTTCGGGTATCATCTCGCGGAGATAGTGTATAAAAAGAGAGAGGGCCCGCATCCAGAGGACAGTACAATAGATTCAAATTATGACGACGGAAGAGTTGGGTGGAGAAAGTTCGCTACTAGGGCCCAAGAGACATTGTTAAACTGGGACTTTGACGTTAACGGTGGAGTACGAGGCTTCAGGCAACTTGCACCACCTCACTTTATAATCACAGAGATACCGATAGAAAAACTACTGCTTTTCAGAGTCAAACCGCGTAAATCCAATCCCGAAGGCGTCTCAATGCTTCGCGGTGCGTATCGAACGTATATGTTCAAAAAACTCGCTGAAGAAATAATGATGACCGGCCTCGAGCGTGACTTGGCAGGTGTTCCGATCATACGGGCCCCAGGTGAGATAATAACAGGAGTAGATGCTAATTCTCAGTCTATGATGACCACCCTCACGCGCATCGTCAGGAACCTAAAACGAAACCAGGACGAGGGCATTGTACTTCCGTCTAATAACTATTCACAAGCAGACGGCGGCGGACTGATGTACGACGTTCAGCTCATCGGCCCGCAATCGCAGAGGCAGTTCGATATCGTTGGGATTATCCAGATGTTCTCTAAGTGGATAGCCATGACGATGGCCGCTGACTGGTTGATGCTCGGACAGGACGCGATAGGTTCGTACGCGTTAGCGCAGACCAAGAACGATATGTTTGCGATGACGATTTCAACGATTCTCGATTCAATTTGTCAGGTCTTTAACTCATACGCAGTACCTCGCTTGGCGCAGCTTAATCCAGACGTAAACCCGGAAACGTTACCTAAACTCGTGCACGGCGATGTAAATACCGCATTGATAAGCGATGTCGGGATATTCTTAAACAACGTCGCGCGTGGCGGAGTTGAGATTCCAAACGACGTACAATTTAGAAACGCCCTGTGGGATATGGTAGGGCTTCCAAAAGAACCTGAACCTGAAGGCGAAACTGCTACACCTGTTGATTCGTTATTACCTGGACAAACGGCTCAGAGGTCAAGAGAACGAAACCAGAGGATAAACGAAGAGACGCCGTTTAGAGGAAAGCCACCACGGGCGGTAGTTCAAACTCCTGGTCCAGTGAAACGGTCTGCCACAGTCGAAAAAATAACAAAACAACAGCCTAGTGTTTCAGACGTCCATGTAAAGCGGCCAAGTGAAGACATATCAGTTGCGTATCTACAGGGGACTAAACCAAAAAAGAAGCGAAAGAAAAATGGCAAAGGAACTGCTGGAAGTTAAGGTTGAGCGACTTGAAAAAGAGATTACGGAACTAAAGCGCCAACTAAAGATGCACATTAGTAATTGTCCATTTCGGGAGGTACACGTATGAGATATACTAATGAATGGGGGGACAAGGAAGACTTCGGTCTTGATGATCCTAAAGCTATCGTCGTTAAGAAGGAAGATTTACTCAATATGTCGGTAGTTCAGGAAGGCGATGATACACGGCCACTCACGAGAAAAGAAAAGAGAGAATTAAACGACGTGCTCAATCAGGCGGTAGGTAAGCCGTCACACAGAGAAGGAATTATCAACCTAGTCGTTCTCGTCAGTTGGACAATCTTCTGGATATTAGTCTCACATTATGTAATTCACTTCTAGGAGGGGTAAACATGCCAAAGTCAGAAAAAAAGAAAGCTAAGAAGAAAACGAAAGAAGTTAAGAACGCCGTTGAGGATGCAGAAGACATCGTAATCATCGATGAGCGGAAAAATGAGCCAACCATTCCGTGGGAAGACATGAAAAAGCGGCTAAACTCGGGAGAGCCGGATGTGTACGCTGAAAAGATTGAAGCGCAGCCGGATAACTATAGCTGGCTCGCAATGTCTCGTGCGAAACCGGAAGAAACTGAATCATCTGAAGGTGCCATCGATCCATTCGCTGATCTGGGTAGCGATAGCGCATTAGACCTCCTTAAACAAGATCAAGAAAAACGAGAGGAAGCTGAGTTAAAGGTCATCGAAGACGCAATGAAAAAAAGCCAGAAGGCCGCGAAGCGTCGTAATCTTAAACCAGTCACAATCAAAATAACCGGAGAGAATCTAATCCATTGGTATGCAATGCTCGATGGAATACGGAGCTCATTGTTAACCCGTAACGGGGTATCAGCAGCAGAGAAAGCGGTCTATTCCGAACTCCCGATTTCTAATGAAACTGCCATCGTTTATCTTCTCATGCTGCACGATGAAGAGATGGAGCGGCATACTAGAACTGTTGCGCCACATCAGGAAGATATTGAACGAATAGAAAAGCAGATGGGAGAAAAAGCGAGAGCATACCAAGCTAGACGACCCGCACCTATCACATCATCTAACCCACATAGCATTCTAGCTGAAAAAGGCCCAGCGATGCCCGCGCCGAATCCATTAGGAGCAATGACTATAGACTCAGGCTTTACTATGGGCGGAGCGCAAATGTCTGAAGCTGATTTTTTCAGGATGGCACAGGCCAAGAAAGTCCCGAGACCTGTTAAAAAGGGAATGTGAAAAATGAAAGAAACTAAAGCGTATGTGATATTTTCAATCGCCGCGCTTATAGCGGTCTGTTACATAACGACGTTAGCATATTTTTTAGCACGATAAGATAAAGAGGAAACAACCTACAAATGGAAAACCAAGCTGTTGAATCCTATGAGGATCAGCAATGAAGTGTTCTAAATGCGGTCGAGAAGCTGAAGACGCGAAGTTTAAACAGTGTAGTGCATGCCGCGAGAGTTATCGCAATTATCGTAAGCAACCCAAATGGATAGAGTACAACAGAAATTACCAACGCGAATGGATACGCACGCATAGAAAAGTACCTCCAGAAGGATGCTGTATCAGATGTGGCAAGCCGTTAGAATCTAATCTATTCGCAAAATGTGAGCAATGCCTCCAAAGTTCACGAGATTGGTTCTCTTTAAATCCCGACAAGGCTCTGAAATATGCGCGTAAGTCACGTGAAGCGAATCATGATAGACATCTGAACTATATACATAACTACCGGGCCCGGAAAAAAGGTAATGGCGGCACATTCACCTTTAAAGAGCTAAACGAGTTATTTGAACAACAAGAAGGATTCTGTTATTATTGCGGTGAATTACTTTATGCATCATTTGACAGAGAGATTCACATAGAGCATAAGATTCCAATATCTCGCGGAGGTTCTAATGATATCACGAATATTGTACTAAGTTGCGCAAAATGCAATCTTAGTAAAGGCGCAAAGACCGATGTGGAATTTTTAAAATTGGTAACAAAGCAAAAATGAAAGAAGAAATCGCTGTTGAAAAGGAATCCAAACCTAAGCAATATTCCCAGGAATACATGGACGCACTTTTAGAAGGCGTCAGGCAGTATGTACCACCGCACGTAATGGAAAATCTACATCGTCAGGCATTACCTCGTGCAGGCGGACGAGCAAGCGCAAAGGCACGCGCTGCTCAAACTGCTGTTCAGACCACTGAAGCACGACAGGCACAAGCTACA
>Ga0116103_1001301_pt1 | contig 10998 bp, 6 predicted proteins | sample June2015DPH_4_10_2_FD_89714 | JGI IMG/M metagenome (GOLD analysis project Ga0116103, IMG submission 89714) | Peatland microbial communities from SPRUCE experiment site at the Marcell Experimental Forest, Minnesota, USA - June2015DPH_4_100 | ecosystem: Environmental > Terrestrial > Soil > Wetlands...
AAATATGCCCACGACAGAAATTGTACCTGCTTTGAATAGATATGGCTTAAAAGAATTGGTGCTTGAGCCCACCAACTGGTGTCCTCTGAATTGTCGGCATTGCTCGTCGAATTCCCACAAAATGGCCAAGCATAATCTGGATTCGTCAACGTGCTACCGGCTGATTGACGAAGCGGCTAAATTGGGAGTCACTCAGATCTCGTTTGGAGGGGGAGAGCCCACCTCGGTTGCGATTTTCTTGGATTTAATAGCCGCTGTAATATCGAATGGGATGAAAGCTGAGATTTTTAGCTGCGGGATTTCAGTGAGAAATGCGACACTGAAAGACCTGTCTTCTCGGCTCTTATCGAAATTGGCGGATTGGCGTAATGTAAAAATCATCTTTGGATTCCTGGGCGGATCGGCGAGCGTCCATGATTCGACGACACAGGTGGAGGGCAGCTTTGCTTTGACTTTGCGGTCTCTCGAAAATGCAAAAGATTGCGGCCTGATTTCGGAGATAAATTTCGTTCCGTTAAAGCCGAATATTAAAAATTTTGGAGAGTTGGTCCGACTAGCGGAAAGCAGAGGAATTCCGAGAATTAATGTTTTGCGATTTGTTCCTCAGGGGCGGGGAGAGTTATTCCGGTCGCAATTGGAACTCTCCTTTGTTGAGGAACAGAAGTTCTTGAGGGAATTAGCAGCCCTTCGACGGCGAAGTCATGTGACTATCCGGACTGGGTCCCCTTTCAATGGACTGCTGCCGGATCCTCCGGTTCCATGTAAGGCTGGAGCAACGAAATTGGTCATCCAGTCGGACGGCAATGTCATACCATGTGAGGTCTTTAAACACTCAGCGAGGCGCGCATGGGAGCTTTCTGCTTACGAGAATAGCCTTTCGGATCTTCTGGCTTCCAAACGCCTCAGCAGTATACAGACACTAGTGGGGCAGCCTAAGTGCTTTGAATGTCCAGTTCATTCTGTTCTTATTAAGGAAATAAAGAAGAATGCCGACATCATCGACGCCATCTCCTCCGAGTCCGAAAATGCTCAGACCAACTCCATACAAGCTTAAAACTGATGACTCGGATCTAATTGCCTATTTAAAGAATGGGAATGAATTTTCTTATCTTGCTGATAAGAGCAGAAATCACATCAATAAGTTGACTGACCGCCATCTCCAAAATCAGCATGAGACTTTGCACAAGCTATGGCCGAGAGTGTTTGTTGATGCGCTTCGGCAGCTTAAAACAGGTGATTCCAGGGAAAGTCCAACTAATTTCGATTCGAAAAGCTTTTTTGACGAGGGGTCACTCGGCGTCGTTGAACTCGAAAAGTTATTAGAGAGCTTTCAGAGCTTTGAGGGAATGCTGTATGGATCTGCTCCAGACCGCTATAGAGATCACCTTGCACATGCTTTCCGGGTTTGGATACTTGGCCACGCTATCCTGAAAATAGGGCTTGGAGGCAAGCTTGAAATCGGTGATCAGCCAAACGGCATTCGAAAGCTGAGCCCGCAAGAATGGGAAGCTATGTGGGCAATAGCAGCCTTAAGCCACGACATCGGCTATCCGGTGGAGGCGATCGAGAGAATAACAGACAAATCAAAAAGCGCGCTCCGGGGCTTGGGTCTATTGCCCGCCGGAGATCTGCGGTTTACATTCTCGCAACAAATGTTGCCCTTCAATGACACCGTTATCCGGCTAATGTCGTCTCGTTTAACGGTTAGTCACCAACAGCCGTTGCCTAAGGACAAGTCGCCCTATTACACTCATCTACAAAATAAGTATTATCTGAAATTCTTGAAGTCTTCCGATCAACTTAAGCATGGAATCGTGAGCGCTTTGCTTCTAAGCAAGTCACTGGTCTACTTTCTAGAATCCGATTTGTCTACAGACTCAATCGAACCGTTTTCGAACGATGAAGATGCCGTGCAATTTCTTATCAGGCGGGAAATTTTGCGGGCGATCGCATCTCACACGTGTCAGGATATCTACCATTTGAAATTTAACACGCTCCCGTTTTTGCTGTATATGACAGATGAACTCCAATGCTGGGGGCGGCCTACCTTTGAGAAACTCCAGCGATCGGTCCTTCTAGCCGATGCTGACGTAGTGCTGCAGGAATATGATCCTGAAAACATTGACGTATTGATTGAGCAGCGAAATAGGCCATGGGAGGATTCAGAGATTAGGGGGCTCAATGGGATCCTTGATAAACTACATCAAATGCTAAGGCTGGCTGTGGATACGAGCAAGCTTCAGAACAGCACCTTGAGATTTTGCGTGGAAGATCAATCCGGCAACAAGGGGTGTTTTAAATTAGAAAACGGCCGAATCGATCTGCAGAAGCTAAAGCAATCAAAATCTAAACATTCATCTTGATTCGCAGCCTTCATTCATTTTCTACTTGGCCTTCCTTTAAAATCCTTTACGCATCCTTATCCATGGAAGTACCGAGATACCAGCCATCGTTGTGCGGTTCTTGTGGAACATGCCTGATTGCGTTGATTGTCAGCGGCGGCTCCGGATTTTATTGGAACGCCTGCGGTTTAGACAGGAGTGCTACCATTTTTTCTGACAGAGTTTTCAGCTGCAACCTAAAACGATATAATAATAATTTGGAAAGATTTCTCTTTCATATTTCGAATCAGCTTTCTGACGGTGGAAGCACCTGCCTTTTCAGCAAAATCAACGTGTCCCTGGCGAATTGCCAATTGGGGCCGTCCAGCGAGCCATTTTCGGCTTTTGCCCAACCGAATTCGATAATTCTCGGATGCGCTGCAAGCACTGAAATCCGTTGGTAGTTGAATCTAAAGTTCCCGGTTGCAATGCCATTTCTTAAATTCTAATATTAAGTTTTTTTTGGCTGCACCAAACTGGAAGGGGAGCTATGGATAGACAACGATTATTGGAACTGGCACTGCAAGAGCTTCAGCGACAGAGGGCGGTAATCGAGGAGGAAATTGAAACACTCCGGAATGACCTGAAGATCACCGGAGCCGCTGTTCGACAAATGACTTTGTCGGCGTCAGCCGGCACACGAAGGAGGCGACCTCGAACTGCGGCTGAACGAAAGGCCCAGGCGCAAAGGATGAGAGAGATTTGGGCGGCAAGAAAGGCCCATGTAGCGGTAAATTCTGCTTCGTTAAAGACAGCACCATCTGCCAGTGCCAAAGTCAAGACAGCGGCTCAGAGGAAGGCGATTAGCCTAGCAATGAAGGAAGCCTGGAAAAGGAGGAAGGTTGCGGCGGCAAAGAAGGCTTCCAAATAGGCATTCAGGGAAAACTCTCAACCACGGATGAGTTTATTGGCCATACGGGGATATACCTTCAGCCTAGCACTGCGACGATACCCTCAAGGCATCGTCCGCCCCGGTTGGATTTTCAAACCATGAGTGGGTTCTTTCCTGGGAGATCTGGAATCCCTGGGGCCGGTCCCGTATTCATTGCCGGGCCATTACTGTAGAAGTGGAATTTTGGTACTTCGTGGTCTGCACCGGCATTTCCATCGACAGCATCCTTAACTTTTTTGGGTAGCACGCCTGCGGTTTGGACAGGAGTGCTACCCTTTATTCTTGTAGAATTTTGAGCTGCAACCTAAAACGAAATAGTAATTTGAAAAAATTCTGTCTTCAAATTTCGAATCAATCTTTTGACGGTGGAAGCACCTGCCTTTTCAGCAAAATCAATGCCGGAGCCGGATCTGTAGCTGGTAGAATCAATTAGATTCCTCATGCTTCCACAAATTTCAACAGGGGAGCGCCTGCAAATTAGGCAGGCGTGCGACCTATAAGATATTGATATTAAATAACTTATAGCCCGTGCGTGGCCTGGCCCAAGGCAGAAAGCCATCATTTAGCTAAGTGGCTTATTTAAAACTACTTACGGTTCAATGGGTTATGCCGGACCCTATTGAAACTAGTTGAAATTTGAGGATCCTTGAGGATCGTAGCAGCTACAAAAATGACTACAGCACGCCTGCTCTTTGGGCAGGCGCTCCCCACCCCCAAAACGCATTCTCCACCCCTAAATAGAGTTGCTCTTTTCAGTTTCCGAGATGCGCGTTATAGGTCCATGTGAAATAGCAGCTATCCAGACTTCGTCGGCAGTACCTTTGCAATGAGAAAGCGTAATGTCTTGCAGTTCTGAGTGCGCCTCGAATAGAAAGACCATAGGAAGTTCTAGCCCCATGCGGACTTTGGCAGATTTCAATATCCATGCTGGATTTTCATATCAATATTTTTGATTTTGGGGAAGCATTCGAAACGTTTGTAGGACGGCTGGCGGATTACATAGTTTGAAATTATCCGAAGTTCAAAATGCAGATTCCCAAAGCAAAGTGCAGCTTATTCGACCTTTCCGCACAATTTCCAAAGAAGGATGCAGCATATTCGACCTATCCGCTTCCCCAAAACGATGAAAGTTTGACCCCGGCCGAAGCCTCCGGAACGCCGGCGACGATCGCCGCGACCGCTGGGATCCGGACCAAGATTGGAAATCACACGTTTCGGGCGACGGGCATTACGGCGTATTTGAAAAATGGCGGAAAGCTTGAGGTCACATAACAAATGACCGCGCATGAGTCAGCCCGGACTACGGGTCTTTATGATCGCCGCCGGGAGGAGATTTCGCTCAATAAAGTGGAACGAATTGTAATTTAAGAATGATAAATATAATTGCTACCGGCAGCCCCTGGAGGCCCCTTCACACAGGGAAAAGCTTTGGCATCACTGCAATTTCACATACAGCGTATAGGTATAATTTGAGCCTCCATTGCCAAAGGCGTCCGTCACCGTGATGTAGTAGGTGCCGCTTGCAGGAAGCGCCATCTGGACAAAAGAGTCGTTTTCAGGGTAACCTTCCGGAGCTAGCCCATTTTGATCATTTTGTGCAATTATCGTCTGCCCGTTGTTATCGTATACATAAAGGATAGAATCCAACGGAGATCCCGTCCCTTGCGTATTGCAGATCACCGAAATAATTTCGCCTGCCGTGCCTTTGAATTGAAAGGCGTTATAGTATCCTGGTTGTTGAATTGTCCCAGTGATGATGGTAGATCCGGAGATAACTTGGGCGTCTTGCGGAGCTTGATTATAACCCTGCGCTGACATCGAAATGGTTGTACCGCTCAACATGAAGGGACCAAGAATTGGCCCGCTATCTGTTGAAATCCCGCCAAAGGTATTACTCTCCTGGCGAAGAGCCAAGACGCCCACACCAAAGGGGCTCGAAATGCTTGCGCTCCCTATAAAATTATCCAGGCCGGGAAACAATCCCGACTGATCGAAATATTGCGCGATATGCTGGCCGGGGGTCATGGGCACGCTGGCGGTCGCATGTATGCTCCCGTCGGGATTGATTAGGTTTACGATCACGGTTTCGGCAACTCCGCCATTGAAAGCTACGGGGTTGATGAGGGCAACAGCAGTATCTATTCGCTCAGATGAATTGATTTCAACGGGAAAGGAAAAGTGATCCCCTTGTTCCTGTTGAGGGACTCCCACCACTGTCTGGACTATTCCATCCTGGGCATAACGGTAAACCAAGTTCGCACGCACAGGCGAACCATCCGAAGGATATTCGGCCACAGCATAGCCGGTCACCAGCGAATTGGGAGGAGTTATCGTGATTGTCTGAGTCATTCCGGGGCTAAGGCTAAAAGCAAATTGGCTATTGGTGCCCAGGCTCGTTTGCAACCAGAGAGCGTTGCCATTCCCATCAAAGAAGTTGACAATGACCGGAGAAACTGTTTGCAGGCCCTGATTGGCAAAAAAAAGTTCGCTCGACCACCCTCCACCCACAGCAACCTGCGGAAACACGGTGTGGCACTGTGCAAAGGCAGGAGCAACCAAAGCGATAAGAAACAAAAAAAACGTGCCTGATATTCGTCCCATCGCGTATTCCCTTTCTAACACTATAGCCTTATCGCTGAAACTACGGCCATGGTTTAGGAATCACCGGAGGGCGCGGCATCGAGTGTGGATCGCAGGCTGGCCCAGGTTGCATTTAACGACGGCATCAGGACGAATCAATTGTGATATAAATCCGGCCTATGATCCCGTTGTTTGCCAGCTTCCTCACATGCCTCAGCAGATCCCAATTTAGGCCGGATTGGAAAAGCTGCACGTCCTGCCCGAACGGAGGATTCAGGGATTAGCCGCGTTTGATGACCACAAGGCTGAGATCGTCTGTCTGCTCAACGATCATTCGCCGATCATCAAGGATTGCCTCACAGATTTCCTTTGCATTGGCATTTTTTGTGCGCGAAACAGTTAGCTCCATGCGTTCTTGGCTAAAGGAAGAAAAGGGATCAAGCAGGCCGTCCGTATAGAGAAACAAGATGTCACCCTGGCCCATCAAATTGAGCTCGTTCACCGTATAGCGCTTCTTATAGCCTAATGCCCGCTCATAATGACCGACATCTGCATGATCCTCACTCGGTTGGAGCCCAATGGGAGGATAGCTGACGAGACGGTCTTGACTTATTTCAACAAAACGGTTGTATTCGCGGGAAAAGACCAGGGGAGGGGGATGCCCCATACTGACAAACTGGAACCTGCCCGTATAGGAAATCTCCCCATAAATGAGCGTTATAAAGGATGCCAGATCCCGATCCGCAGCGAGGTTGCGCAGAGTCATGGATTTTAAGAAGCGAGTGTTGATTTGTTCGAAGAGGCGTACCGTAATTTCACCATTTAGATCCATCTCATATAGCGCCGCAGTATGAAATACTTGGTGAAGCATCAGGGCTCGCATTGCGTCTGTGAATTCGTGTCCTGCGACATCGGCAACCAAGATGCCCCCTGTGCGTTTGAGCTTCTGAAGCGCCTGCACAATTCCGTCTTGTCCTTGCCTGGTGGCGCTCCTGATTCGTGCATCTAAATCGAAGCGCTCTTGGAATTAATGTAGGTAATGAGATCTCCGCCTGCCACGCCGTTGAAAGGAACGGTCGTCCCATAAATATCAATGCCCTGGATCCGAGGGATGGCTCCTGGGGCAGGGGTGAGATGCTGCGCCGTGTATTGTGCGCCCATTCGCAGTTCTTGATCTAGCCCATCATGCTTTGTCATAACCGAATCAGATCCATCCGAAAGAATACAAAATATGCCTGCATGTGACACACCTTCGCAATCTTAACAATTTTCAGGTGCCGCGAACAATCACAGCACTCGATGCAGAGTCCCAATCCTCCCGTTCCACAAGGTTAGATGAGGCTGGCCATATGGGATGGTTTTCCCTCCATCCCTGTTGTGCTGTCAGCGACTGGAAGATATTGCATTGAGTTATTAAGCTTTGATGATGAGATCAAAAACATTTGGCTAGAACTGCTTTCCTGCTTCCATAAAGGGTACTGTCAAGTTAGGGGATTATGAACTTCCATAACCCCAGTATATTGGCATTGGGGATTCTGGTTTGCCCTGGATATTGTGACGGTCAAGGTCAGTTATGTGTTAACTTGACAATGCCCACATCATCTGGCCCGTTCTCATCGACCTCCAACCATCTAAGCCATTCACCAATCCCACTTTTTGGGCAATCTGAAGTCTTGGTAGCCCAGAACGGATAATCCCTAAGTTCTTTCTCCGTCACTCGTCTATGAGTGATTACCTCCGGCCGGAACAGGGCGAAGCGATCGTGAGTTAGAGCAAAAGGTACAGGGGTAGAAGGCGCAATTTCGAGCCCGTAGATATTCACGATACGCGGCCGCTCCGGAAAAAGCTGGGCATAAAGTAGCCCATAAATACCAGCCTCATCAATCACAAGGATTTTCATAATTGCGAATTTGCCGCCATCGGCTTGGACGGACACAATGTCACCCCGAATAAGGGATGCTCGTGTTTTTGAATTCTTGGAGGTTTTCCGGACCATGATCAAAACTCCCCCAGTAAGCCATCGGACAGACCTTACCCACGCTTACTACCCTACAAGAACGGAAAATGACCGGGAGCGCCTACTGGAAAACACATTGTAGCGGGTCCCGCATATCCGGCGCAAAAGAACTCTCGTGAGTTACGTTCCCCTTTCCCGCCGATGGCAGTCGATTGCTGAAACGAGGATTGGAGAAAGCCTGTGAACTTTGCTGGAGCATTTCGTGAATTTGATGAAATGACTTCAAAAAAAATTGGAGTTGTTGCCGCCAGCAGTGCAAATGCTTTGAAAACACATGTTTCGACAGATCGCACTAAAGCGTCGTTACCGGGAAGACGATAATTCTACTGTCCCTTTTCTTCATCAATCAAAACCGGATTGGTCCAGCCGAATTCGCGCAAGGAAGCCACGATCTGATCGATCTGTGCATCTGTGTGAGTTCGAGCATTGCGGGGATAGGGCTTCAAGCTGAGGATTGGGCGATTAACGATCTGCCGTTGAGGTTTGCTCTTAATTTTAGCTTAACCTTCCTAAAGAAAAACTGAGTGAATTCCGATGATAAATGCGTCGAGTGTCACCAAAGGTTTGTGGGAACGGCTACCTCCTGTTCATAATCCCTGTTCCCACAAACCTCTTTCCAAATCAAAGAAAGCCTAAACAGCCTGTTCTTTTGGCGTCCCGGCAATAACTCTCACCGATATTGTCCTTCCGGCGGCCGCTTCGATTTCAAAGTGTAGCAACCGCGAGTTGACTCACTTTTTGGGTTCAGTCCACATTTGACCGCAAGATTAAAGTTCCTGCCCTTAAAACCGCGAAGTTAATCGATTCGATAGAGCCTTAGTGAAACGGTTATCCATGCACAGAAAAAATAATCGGATGAATAACCGAATGACACAGGAGTTTGAATGCAAGATTACTTGCGTCACCTGGCTCGATGGGGCAAATTTTCGCCACGGTATGCTTGAGGAAAACTATGAAATATCCGGTCAACATCAGCATGAGATTTGCGATTGTGTTTGTGACGGCCACGGCGATTGCCGTCGCAACGGGACTTCTCGAATTCGGCCGCAGTCGTGGTCTGGTTACAAACGCGAATACGCCCCAGAATCAGGTGCAGAATCCAACACCTGCCCGTTCGAGCTTAGAGCTGTCACCCAGCCAACTGAACTCGATCAGGATCGAACCGGCGGGGACCTACAAGTTCCCGGTTGAGAGGGAGACGGTTGGCAACATCAGCTTTGCTGACGAGCTATCGGTTCAAGTCTTTCCGCCTTATCAAGGGACCATCATCAAGTCCTTTGCGGAACTCGGCGCTCAAGTTGATAAGGATCAGCCGCTCTACACGATCAAAAGCCCCGACCTCATCCAGGCTGAGTCAACGCTGATCGGCGCGGCTGCGACTTTCGAACTGACCAGCAAGGAACTGGAGCGCGTCAAGGGCCTTCCTGGAATTGCGCAACGAGAGCTGGAACAGGCGACCTCAGATCAGCAGACTGCCGACGGCGCTCTTGAGGCCGCGCGTGACGCCGTGCGTGTCTTTGGCAAGACCAACGCGGAAATCGACCAAATGATCGCGTCCCGCAAGATTGACCCCGCTCTCGTCGTTCATAGTCCCATTTCCGGCAAGATTACATCGTACAACGCACCGCCGGGGCTGATGGTGCAGCCTGGCAACGCGCCGGCTCCCTACACGGTCTCGAATGTCTCGGTCAAATGGATGTTGGCAAATGTCATCGAGAGCGACATTGCGCTGCTTCATTTGGGAGAACCGGTTCAAGTCAAGGTAATGGCATATCCTAACCGCGTGTTTCGGGCCAAGGTATCGAAGATCTACCCGGCGGTCGATCCGAATACTCACCGCGCGACAGTCCGTTCGGAAATCGAGGATCCCAAGGATGAGTTGCGTCCGGGGATGCTTGCAAACTTCGTAATCCGTGTCGAAGATTCTGCAGCGGGAATTGCGATACCGGCCAATGGCGTGGTGCGCGAACCCGATGGCACGATGACCGCTTGGGTTACAACCGACCGTCATCATTTCCTACAAAGAACTATCAAAATCGGCCTGCGAAGGGATGACCGGGTCCAAATCCTCGACGGGCTGCGGCGCGGAGAGTTGGTCGTAACAGACGGCGCGGTTTTTCTAAGCAACATGCTGGCAGCGCCGCCAAGCGAGTGAGACCCTGTCATGTTCAAGTCCCTTATTGCATTCTGTTTGAGCCGGCGCGCGGTTGTCGTGGCGGGGTTGATGCTGTTCGCTGTCGCTGGGTACGTTGCTTTTAAGTTGCTCAATATCGATGCCTATCCAAACCCGACGCCAGTGATCCTGGAAATCACCGCGCAGGCGCCGGGCCTGTCCGCCGAGGAGATGGAACGCTATTACACGCGCCCCATGGAGATCGGCCTCTACTCCACGCCCGGCATCGATGTCATTCGCTCGACTTCGTTCTACGGCCTGTCGTTTGTGCGGGTCAGCTTCAAGTATGGCGTCGATTATTTCTTCGCTTACAGCCAAGCGTCGGTGGCAATGACGCAGAACGTCAGCCTGCCCGGCAATTTGGTTCCCACCATCCAAGCTAACAGTTCGACTGGGGAGATCTACCGCTATCAGGTTGTCGGCCCGCCGCATTTTGGAATCACCAACCTCCGTACTGTTCAGGACTGGATCGTCGCGCGCAGGCTGCTGACCATACCTGGCATTGCGGCGGTCAACAGTTGGGGAGGCCCCACTAAGGAGTTTGAGGTCGAAGTAGACCCTCACAAACTGGAAGCCTACAGCGTCACCGTGCCCCAAATTCTGACAGCGCTCGGCAACGCCAACATTAACGTGGGCGGCCGCGAAATCCGCATAGGCCAGCAGTCCATTAATATTCGCGGCGTAGGCCTGATTGACGATGGTGGCAGCGATGATTTGACGGAGGGCTACAAGGTTAACGACATCGAGAATGTCGTTCTGAGCCAGGAGAACGGCGTTCCGATTCTGATCAAGGATGTTGGAAAGGTTTCGGTCGGCTACCGCCCAAGGCTTGGTATCCTGGGCCGCGACCGGCAGGAGGATGTCGTCGGGGCCATCGTGGTGGAAAGACGAACGGAAAAAACCGCCGACATGATCCCTAAGGTCAAGCAAGCGATTGACACGCTGAATCGCGACG
>Ga0116103_1001307_pt1 | contig 10974 bp, 9 predicted proteins | sample June2015DPH_4_10_2_FD_89714 | JGI IMG/M metagenome (GOLD analysis project Ga0116103, IMG submission 89714) | Peatland microbial communities from SPRUCE experiment site at the Marcell Experimental Forest, Minnesota, USA - June2015DPH_4_100 | ecosystem: Environmental > Terrestrial > Soil > Wetlands...
CCGTGCCGCTGCTGATCGGCGGCGCCACCACCAGCCCGGCACACACCGCCGTCAAGATCGCGCCTGAGTATCCGCCGGGCGCGGTGCACGTGCTCGACGCCTCACGCGTCGTCAATGTTGCCAGCTCGCTGCTCAGTCCGGAAAACAAGCCCGGCTTCCTCGCCGAGGTGCACGCGAAGCAGGTGCGCCAGCGCGAGGAGTTCGCCGCGCACCGGGCGCGCCGGCCGTTGCTTTCGCTCGAGGAGGCCCGCCGCCGCCGCACGCCGGTCGACTGGTCTAAAACCGACATCCCGCATCCGGAGTTTTTCGGCCCGCGCGTCTTTGACCCCGTGCCGCTCGATGAAATCGTGCCCTACATCGACTGGGGACCGTTCTTCAGCGCCTGGGAGTTGCGCGGACGCTTTCCCGACCTGCTCAAGGATGAAGCCGTCGGCCCCGCGGCGACCAAGCTGTATGCTGATGCGCAGGGACTGCTCGGACGCATCGTCGCTGAAAAGCGCTTCATCGCGAAAGCCGTCATCGGCTTCTGGCCCGCCAACGCCGTGGGTGACGACCTCGAGGTCTACGCCGACGAACAGCGCCGCCGCCGCCTGACGACGATCCACTGCCTGCGCCAGCAGCACGAAAAACCCGCCGGCCAGTTCAATCACTCGCTGGCCGATTTCATCGCGCCGAAGGACACCGGCCGGCTCGACTATGTGGGCGGCTTTGCCGTCACCGCCGGTCACGGCGCCGACCAGTTTGCCGCGGAGTTCCGCGCCCGGCACGACGACTATTCGGCCATCATGGCGCAGGCGCTGGGCGACCGTCTGGCCGAGGCGCTGGCGGAGCTGATGCACAAAAAGGCCCGCGACTTCTGCGGCTACGGCCGCGCGGAAGAACTCACGATGGCGGAAACCATCCGCGAGAAATACCGCGGCATCCGTCCCGCGCCCGGTTATCCGGCGTGTCCCGACCACACGGAGAAGCGCCTGCTTTTTGACCTCCTTGGCGCCGAGGCCGCCGCCGGCATCACGCTCACCGAAAGCTTCGCCATGCATCCGGCGAGCAGTGTGTGCGGTTTCTATTTCAATCACCCCGATTCAAAATACTTCGCGGTCGGCAAGCTCGGAAAGGACCAGATCGGGGATTACGCCCAACGGAAAGGTTTGAGCGTTGCTGAAACGGAGAAATGGTTGGCGCCATATCTGGACTACGAGCCTTGATGAGCCGCGGCAGGACTGGCAGTCTTTGCGGTATCCAGCGCCCTTGGCCCAGTCCCCCTCAACCAGGAGTTCATCATGTCATCCCTTCTCCCGACTCGCCGTGAAGCCCTGAAGGCCGCGGCCGCCGCCGGTGTCACGGTCGCCATGTCCCGCCTGCCCCAACTGGCCGCCGCCCCTGCGACGCCCGCGCCGGCACCTCAGCGCCCGGCCGCCTTGGTCGGCATCGCGATCAGCGTGGCGCCGCTGGCCCAGCCGGATCTCAACCGTCTCTTTGACGACCTCCAGCAGCGAGCCGGGGTGACGGCACTGTTTCCCTTTGCTTACACCCACGAGCCTCACCGGTGCGGCGTGCCGCCGACGGCGGGGTTCCACGGCGGCAACTACGGCGTTCCGCACCTGCAGTATTACCACGATGCGCCGCTGACCTACGCCGACTTGCGCGCACCGGAATTCGGTGACGTTGACGTGCTGGCCCGCGTGATTCCCGCTGCGCGCCAGCACGGCATCGCGACCTTCGCGTTCATCCTCGAGGACAACGTCCGGCCTGCCGCGGTTCCGCACTGGGAAGCGCTCTACACCGTCGACCACCACGGCCGCCGCTCCGACCGGCAGCCAGGTGGACCATGCCACAACAATCCGTACTACCAAGCCTTCACCCTGGGGCTCGTCGAGGACTACGCCCGCTCCTACGAACTTGGCGGCATCATGTGGGGCTCGGAGCGCCAGAGCGGGCTGCTCAATGCGCTCAATCTCTCCCAGAGCGACGGCGTCGATCCGGGCCGGACGACCTGCTTCTGCGAGTTCTGCCAGAAGAAGGGGCGCGATCTCGGCATCGACGTCGAGCGGGCGCGCCGGGGTTTCGGCGAAATCGAGACGTTCGTGCTGGCCAGCCGCGCCGGCGAGCGGCCCCGCGACGGGTATTTCACGGCGACCTGGCGCCTCCTGCTCGCCTACCCCGAGGTGCTGGCCTGGGCCAACCTCTGGGTGAGCAGCCGGCACGCCTTTCAGGCTGCAATCTACCGCAAGGTGAAGTCCATCAACCCGGCGCTGCAGGTCGGCTGGCACGTCTGGCACAACCTGTCGTTCAGCCCGTTCCAGCGGGCCGAGGAGGACTTCGCCGGGATGACCGCATACGCGGATTTCCTCCGGCCGGCGCTCTACAACAATGTCGCGGGCAGCCGCTTCGTGAGTTTCGTGAACGGGGCCCGTCACAGTGTGTTCGGCGACCTGCCGCCGGATGCGACGCTCGAGGTCCTTTATCAGCAGCTCAACTATCACGCGGAGGCGCCCTATGACCGCCTCGCCGCGACGGGATTGTCGGCAGATTATGTCGAACGCGAGACGCGGCGCGCGGTGGACGGCGTGGGCGGCACGGCCACGCAAATCTGGCCCGGCATCGACATCGACGTGCCCGTGGCCGCCGGCGCGAGTCATTGCACGCCGGAAGGCGTCCAAGCGGCGGTGAAGGCGGTGTTCCGCGCCGGCGCCCAAGGCATCATCCTCTCGCGCAACTACACGGAAATGAAGCCGGAGAACCTGACGGCCGCCGGAACGGCGCTCAGGGAACTCGGAGTCATCCCGGGGTAGCCGTTGGATTGGCGGACGCGATGGTTTTCCCGCGGATGGAGGCGGCGCCTGCCGGATTGCCTTCCGACCCGGGTGTTGTTAGCAACAGCCCGTTCGGATAACCATAACCCCAAAGAAGGAGATTTTGTCATGACACTGAAAGTCACCAAGACAGATGTATGGGCTACCGAGATCCAGGATCACCCGGGCGGGCTGGCCAAAGTCATGGAAACGATCGCCTGCGCCGGCGCCAACCTCGAGTGTGTCATCGCCCGGCGGCAACCCGACAAGCCGGGAACCGGCGTGGTTTTCATCACCCCGCTCAGGGGCAAAAAGTTGCTGGCAGCCGCGGCCACCGTGGGATTCAACGAAACCCAGCGCGTCGCCTCGCTCAAGGTGGAGGGCGGAGATCGCCCGGGCCTCGGCGCACAGCTTGCCCAGGCGGTCGGTGCCGCCGGCGTAAGCATGCGGGGCGTGACCGCCGCGGCCATTGGCCGGAAGTTCGTCGCCTACCTCGGCTTCGACAACTGGGATGACGCCAACAAGGCGGCCGCGGCCATCAAGGCCCTTGCCCGGAAGAAGTAGTCGCAACATTCGCAGCGATTTCACCGCAAGACGCGGAAAGCGCGGAGTCTAATCAGCTTTGATTAGATGAAGAACTGGCTGCGCTGAAAACCCGCACTCGCTCGCCATACGCGCGGTCGAGTTCGGGCAAAAATCCGGCGCTAGTAGCCGCCGGGTCGCGGGAGAATCACTTGGGGAAAGGCGCAGGCACGACCTTGTAGCCCTCCGGCGTCTTGCGGAAGTACACATTGTCGCACTCGAAATACTCGTTGTCCTGATACCAGATGGAGGTGGCGTCAGACGGGAGCGTATTGGTGACCGCGCCGAGCGGCGCCTCCATCCACACCAGGCCTTCCGGCGTCTTCCGGAAAAACTGCCCCTCCTTGAACAGGTACTCCGTCGGGCCGACCCACACCGATTGATATTCGACCGCGGGCGGGGGTGGCGGCGGCATATTCACGGCCGTCGGCGCATCGACCACCATATAACCCTGCGGCACCGTCTGGTAGTAGACATCCCCGTAACGGTAATAGATGACATTGCCCACATAGATGCGGGCACAGTGCGGGGGCAACTCGCGCACGATGGCGCCCCGCGGAGCGCGGACGACCATCAGACCGTGGGGACCACGGTGATAGAAGATGCCGCGATGCATGTAGTAGTGGTCGCCGCCGACGACCACGTCGAGGTAGCCGTGGGGCAGCGGGATGCCGAGGGCAACCCCGACGTCGAGATGCGAGTCCGCGCGCAGCTCCGTGGTCGCGACCGCGGCGGCGCCGGCCACGGCCAGCAGTAAAATCCGGATGGAAGCGGGAGAAATCTTCATGGATGAGCCTTGGTTGTGATTTGGACGGTTGCCGGGTTAGACGCTCAAACCGCCGGAAATGTTTCACGCTCGGACGAAATTCGTGCCGGGCAGTGCCGGAACTCGGTCAGTGGCGCCACAAAATCCCCGTGGCAAACCTCATCCCGGAGACACGGAGGACCACGGAAATTGAAATCCGCCTTCCTGCTTCCCCTCTTCGATTTCCCTGCGATAACCTTCCTGATCCACTCATTCCATGAAACACCTCGCCGTCCTTTTCCTGGTCGCTTTCGCCACACCGGCTTTCTCCCAGAGTCTGGTTTCGCCCGAGGTCCACGTCGACGGGCGGGTGACCTTCCGTTTGCAGGCCCCCACCGCGAAGGATGTCGTGCTGCGCTGCGAAGGCGTCAAACCCGCGACCATGCAGAAGGACGACAAGGGCGTCTGGTCGATCACCACTGAGCCGCTGGCGCCGGACATCTACGTATATTCCTTCTTGGTCGACGGCCTCCGGGTCTTGGATCCGGGCAATCCCGTGCTCAAGTACAACCTGTTCAGCACGGAGAACCAAGTACACGTGCCCGGCCCCGCCGCGCTGCCGTGGGAGATCAACGAGGTGCCGCACGGCGTGATCCACCGCCATCACTACAAGTCCGCCATCATCGGCGACGAGCGCCCGTTCCTCGTCTACACGCCGCCTGGTTATGATCCCGCCGCGCCGCAGCCCTACCCGGTGCTCTACCTTCTGCACGGTTACAGCGATGCGGAGGACACGTGGACAACCGTGGGGCGAGCGGATGTGATCCTCGACAACCTCATCGCCCGCGGTCTGGCAAAACCGATGGTCGTCGTGATGCCCCTGGGTTATGGCAACGCCGAGGTGCTCGCCGGCGGCTGGACTCGCCTGCGCACCCCGGGGTTTCAGGCCATTTATCAGGACAGTCATGCCAGATTCCGCGACGCTTTGTTCCAGGAAGTGATTCCGCAGGTGGAGAAAGCCTACCGCGTCTCGCCCGACCGCAGCGCGCGCGCCATCGCCGGACTGTCGATGGGCGGCACCCAATCGCTTTACATCGGCCTGAATGCACCCGAGCGCTTCGCCTGGGTCGGAGCCTTCGGCTCGGGCGGCCTCGATGCCGACTTTGAAAAAATCTATCCCGGCGTGGGTGAAGCCACCAACGCGCACCTGCGCCTGCTCTGGCTCGCCTGCGGCGAGCAGGACGGCTTGCTGGGCATCAACCAGAAGCTGGACGGCTGGCTGAAGGAGAAAGGCGTCCATCACACGTGGACGCAGATTCCCGGTGCACACAGCTTCCGGACCTGGCGACCCCTCCTCGCCCAATTCACGTCGCTGCTTTTCCGAGACACACCGTAAGGCCTTCGGTATTCAGCCGCTGAGGATCCCGTGCCCGGCTCGGGCGCGTCGAAGAAGCCTGGCCAACTTGTCCGGCAGTTCGTTTCGTCCGATCTGTCAGTGGCAATGCCATCCGGCGAATATTGCTTGAGGCGCGCCAGCGCAGCCAACCATGATGGTAACCCCTATGAAAGCGTTTCACGGCTGGTGGCACGGGATATTTTTCGTGGGCTGCCTCGCGTTGAACAGCGACGCCGTGGCGGCCGCGGAGGGACCGGGAGAAATCCTCACGCCGTCTCCCCCACCCACGCCGCGCATCAACAGTCCATCGGTTTTCGGGGTGACCCCGGGCGCGCCGTTCTTGTACACGATCCCGGCGACCGGCGAACGCCCGATGGAGTTCAGCGTCGACGGATTGCCCGTGGGGTTGACGGTGGACGGAGCCGACGGCCGCATCGCCGGCATGCTGAATACCGCCGGCGAGTACTCCGTGGTGCTGCGCGCCCGCAACGCACAGGGTCAGGCCGAGAAGAAATTCAAGATCGTCTGCGGGGACCGCATTGCCCTCACGCCGCCGATGGGCTGGAACAGCTGGAACTGCTGGGCCCAGGCCGTCGACCAGGAAAAGGTGCTCCGCTCCGCACACCATCTTGTCGCCTCGGGACTCAGCCAGCACGGCTGGGCCTACATCAACATCGACGACACGTGGCAGGGCAAGCGGGCCGGATCATCCCTCGCGCTGCAGCCCAACGAGAGATTCCCGGACATGAAGAAGCTGTGCGCCGATATCCACGCGCTGGGACTTAAAGTGGGCATCTATTCAAGTCCCTGGATCACCACCTTCGCCGGCTACCCCGGCGGCTCCAGCGATGATGCCAAGGGCGCTTGGGAGCGCTTGAGCAACTACGAACCCAACAAACGCCTGGGCAGATACTCCTTTGCCCGGCAGGACGCCGCGCAATGGGCCGAGTGGGGTATGGACTACCTCAAATACGACTGGGCTCCCAATGACTTGGAACATGTCAAAGAGATGTCCCTGGCGTTGCGCGCCACCGGCCGTGACATCGTGTTCAGCCTGTCGTGCTCAACCCCCATGGATCTGGTCACCGAGTTCTCCCGCTGGGCGAACTGCTGGCGGACCACGGGCGACATCTGGGACACGTGGGATCTCCCGGGGCCCTGGCAGAACGGCGTCTCGGAAATCGGCTTCAACCAGGATCCCTGGGCGCCCTTGGGCGGTCCCGGGCACTGGAATGATCCCGACATGCTGGTTATCGGCTATGTCGGTTGGGGACCCCAATTGCATGCCACCCGGCTGACGCCCGCCGAACAATATTCGCACCTCAGCCTGTGGTGCCTTCTGTCCGCGCCGCTCTTGATCGGCTGCGACCTTGAGCGACTCGATCCCTTCACGCTCAATTTGCTCACCAACGACGAGGTGCTGGCCATCGACCAGGATGCGCTCGGCCGGTCCGCCCGGCGCGTCGCCACCTCCGGACCCATCGACGTGTTCAGGAAGGAACTCGAGGATGGCGGCTTCGCGGTCGGCTTCTTCAACCGTGGCGACACGGTGCACACCATGACCGCCAAGCTCGATCGCCTCGGCTTGGGCGGCCGGCAGCGGGTGCGCGATCTCTGGCGCCAGCAGGATCTGCCCGAAGCGCTCAATGAGCTGGCCGTCACGGTGGAGCCGCACGGGGTCACGCTCTACAAATTCATGGCCGCCCGCTGAGCGGGGGCCGGGGCGCGGAGATGAAGCGTCTTCTTTTTCGAGGCTCAGCCCAAGCGTTCCGCGCTGCGCGATGGCTGGCGGCGGCGGCCGAAGCACGCGGCACACTCCGCGATTCTATTCCAACATCGTGCGGACCGTGGCCGGGATTCCGTTCATGTGCACGAATTGATCCAGCGCGATCAGATTGTCCACTTCCCCCTGCTCCATCTGAAACCCCCGCTTCTTCGTGCGCACGAGGAAGTCATCGAGCCAGTCAAGGAGGACTTCCCGTCGGGGCAGGCCATTTTGGGCTACCGCCCGGATGTCGTCGAGCAGCGACGCTGCATAAACTTGATAGGTTTTTAAGTCAGTCATGGCTTGCCTTGTTTGCTGAGTAACGATTCAACCTACTCCCGCTTGGGAGCGATTGCAGTCACGATGGACGGCCTCCATGGGATAGGAGCGCACCTACTAAATGAGATTCCCGGCGGTTGCTCTCGCTTCCCGTCGCAAACGCCGATATACAACCGTGGATGCATTGATATTCCCCGGGGCGCGTCCACCCCGCGCCCGGGCGGAACCGCACCGAGCGGCGCCGGGCCGCGACCGATCGCCACCGGCGAGTTGAGAGAGCCGCATGGTTGCGCATGATAGCCGCCGTGCCGCCTCATGCCCACCAACCCGCCCCCGAGCCGCCCGCCAGGCGGCGCGACCGCTGGCCCGGGCGGACGCCGCGACGGTCCGCGACCAGGATTGATTCCCGCCAACGGTCCGGCTTGGGTGGAAGGCGACTGCCATGTCCAACGAGTGCGTTTTCTCCCCCGATCGGCGCTACCGCTACACGCTCATCCACCGGTGGGACGAATCGCTGAACCCGGGCCACGGTATCGCGTGGATCTGCCTCAATCCCAGCACGGCGGATGAACACCAGCTCGACCCCACCCTGCGCCGCATCCGCGACTTCTCCGCCGTGTGGGGCTACGCGTTTTTCGTCATGCTCAATCTCTTCGCGTGGCGCGCCACCGACCCCGCCGGGATCAAGGCGGCCGCTGATCCGATCGGTCCCGACAACAATCGCTGGACCGCGCATTGGAGCGCGCGCTGCGACCGTGTCATGCTCGGCTGGGGCGAGCATGGCGCCCACCTCGGCCGCGACCGGCAAGTGCTGGCCAGCCTCGACCCGGAAAAGATCTTCTGCCTCGAACGCAACGCCAGCGGGCAGCCCAAGCATCCGCTCTACGTCGCCCGCGAAACCACCCCCGTTCCCTTCGTCTGATGCTCGCGGATGGAATTTCGCCGCCGGGGCACGAAGGATGCGGAAACAAGATTCACCATCCAGACACCCGGGAAACCAAATCCCTCCGAGGCGCGTCTTGGAGTTTTTAGAAATCGTGCTCGCCGGATGAGCGGGAAAGAATAAACCTTCCACCGTCCTCCGAGTTTTGTCCCCGATGAAATTTCCCGCACTTCTGCTGCCGGTGGCAGTACTGCTCGCCGGCTGCGCGACCCTCACCACCCATTTTGAGCCGAAGGCCGACCTCGGCCAGTTGAAGCACATCTACGTCGTCGAAAGCCTGAACGACAACCACGATCTCCATGACCGGATCGCGCAGGAATTGCAGGCCCGCGGCATTCAGGCCGAGAGCGGTCCGCTCACGTTGATGCCGATCGGCGTGAAGGCATACCTCGTCTACGAGGATCAGTGGGAGTGGGACTTCAAGGATTGCATGATCAGTCTCCGCATCACGTTGCGCGAAGCCAACTCCGACCGCCTGCTGGCCAGCGCCAGTTATATCCGGCCGACGGCCTTCCTGAAGACGCCCCGCTTCATGGTGCAGACCGTCCTTGACGGGCTCTTCAAGCCCAACGCCAAGTCAAGCCCGCAGCCCGCAATCAGTCCGCCGGAAGAAGGGTCAGAAAAGCGCGGCGGGAGAAGGTCCTGACGGAAGGCTCACGGGGTGCATCCCCTGAGCAGCGGAACTGCGACGCGTAACAGATGCCCTTGTTTCGTCGTCTCGTCTTCCATGCACCTTCGCCTCGGCAAAGCGGGACCGGTTGAAAACAAGTTGCCCGGCGGCAGGGGATGGAAGCTCGTCCACCGGTTATTCGCGACGGCCCTGACGCTGCTGCTGATGCTAATCAGCGCGCGGCTGGGCGGCGAGCCGGTCCCCGCGACCCAGCCTCCGGCCCCGACGACTCCCGCTGCGCCGCCGGCTGTGCCGGCGGAATACGCGAAAATGTACCAATCGCTCTCAGCAGCGCTCGACTTGTGGCAGCAAACCCTCGACCGCCAGCCGCCCGTGGCAAACGCCCAATCGATCTTCGGCGCCCACGTGCTCGCAGCCAACGGCAACCGGGGCGCGCAACTGCTCCAGCCGATGACGCTCCCGATGGTCGACCTGACGCTCGACCGGCTGAAGCAGCTGGGCGTCGGCGGTGTCACGATCAGCATTTCCTTCCCGTTGCTCAACGAGGATCAGCCGCAATCCGCGGACTATCTGCGCTTCTACGAGACCGTGGGTGAGCACGTGCGGGCGCGAGGCCTCTACTTCACGGTCGAGCAGCACATCGCTTTCAGCGACACGCCGTTTTCCACTGTGAAGTTCGATTACCGCCAGCTGCCGTTCGCCGACTTCATCACGGCCTTTCACCACATGGCCCGGCTGATCATCGAGCACGTGAAGCCCGACGCCCTCACGCTGCTGAGCGAGCCCGACACCTTTGTGAAGCTCACCGGCTACCAGCAGGCGCGCGACCCGGCCGGCGCGGCCAGGATGATCGAACGCGTCGGGCAGGGCCTCGATCGCAGCCACACGAAGATCGGGGCCGGCTGCGGGGCCTGGCTGCGCAACGCACCGGAGTTCGACCGCGCCTTCGCCGCCGGTCCGGTCGACTACCTTTCGCTGCACATCTACCCGATCGGGCCGGGCGTGTTCACCCTCTGCCAGCAGATCGCCGACATCGCCAGGGCCGCGGGTAAGCCGGTGATCCTCGACGAGGCCTGGCTCTCCAAGACCGAGGCCCGGACCCAGGTGGCCGACTTCAACCAGATGGCGGACATCTTCGGCCGCGACGCCTTCAGTTTCTGGGCGCCACTCGACGCGAAGTTTTTCGCGAACGTCGCGCACTTCGCCCGCGTCAACGGCGTCGCCTATGTCGCGCCGTTCTGGACCACGTATTTCTGGGGCAACGTCGACTACGCGCCCGACACCCAGGGCCTGCCCTTTGACCAGCTGCGGCGCCGGGCCAACCGCGCCGCGACCGCCGCCCTGCAGGCCGGCACCTTCACGCCCACCGGGCAGGCCTGGGGTGACACGATCCGCTGAGCCGACCCGCACGCCGGAGCCAAATCGGGAGAAAATCATGGGTTCTTCCGGCCCCGCCAGCGCCGAACAAGCCGATGCTTCTGCCCGGCCCGCGAATTGCAGGCTCGCGCCGCGGGCTCGGTGCACGCAGAATCCCGCGTTGGCGATTTCCGTCATGGTTTCCTGCGAACGCCCGAAGTTTTTTGCGCCATGAAGTTCGAACACTTCGCTCTCAATGTCCCCGATGCGCGCGCGATGAGCCGCTGGTATGTCGAGCACCTCGCCTTCAAGGTGGCGCGCAGCCGCGAGGATGCCCCCTACACGCATTTCCTGGCTGACGAGACCGGCCGCGTGATCATCGAGCTCTACTCCAACCCCAAAGCGACTGTCCCCGAGTACGGCGCGCAGCATCCGCTGGTGTTTCACTTCGCCGTCGTGGCCGCGGACGCACGCGCCGAATGCCG
>Ga0116103_1001331_pt1 | contig 10808 bp, 9 predicted proteins | sample June2015DPH_4_10_2_FD_89714 | JGI IMG/M metagenome (GOLD analysis project Ga0116103, IMG submission 89714) | Peatland microbial communities from SPRUCE experiment site at the Marcell Experimental Forest, Minnesota, USA - June2015DPH_4_100 | ecosystem: Environmental > Terrestrial > Soil > Wetlands...
GCCGCTGGAACCAATCAACGGGTATTTCCGCATGGTGGTGGCAAATGCGGGGAGCCGGCAGATCGGCCTGGTCGTCGAGGAAGTGCTGGGCAAAGACGAAATCGTGATCAAGAACCTGGGCGAATACCTGCGGCGCGTAAAGCTCTTCCCTGGGACTACGATTGCGCCGGATGGCAGCCTGATTCTGCTGATCGACCTGAACCGTATGGTGGCGAACGAGCCAAGCGAGCGGCACGCGGTGCAGGCCAGCGCGAGCGCGGCACGCGTGTTCGCACCGGGGTCTGCGGCCGTAGCGCGCGGAACGATTCCAAGCGAGGCCATTGACCGCGTGGAGCAGGAGCGCGTGATCGTGATTGCGGACGACTCGATCAGCGTGCGCAAGTTTGTGGGACGCATGCTGGAGAAGAACGGCTATCGCGTGAAACTGGCCGCGGATGGGCTTGAAGCGGCGGAAATGGTGTCACAGTATGGCTGCCACCTGGTGATCACAGACCTGGAAATGCCGCGCATGACGGGTTACGAGCTGATGACGCAATTGCGGCAAAGCCCAGCGACACGGCGCATCCCGGTGATGGTGGTGACTTCGCGCGCCGGCGCAAAGCATCGCGACCGCGCCTTAAAGGAAGGGGCTTCGGCATTCTTGACCAAGCCGGTGCAGGAAGATCAGTTGCTAGCCGCAGTGGAGCAACTGATGGGCAAGGAGGCGGCACGTCCAGTTGTGCCGGTCGGGTAAGCGAGTATGGTAAGCACCCAGCCCAAGAAGTTTCGCGTGCTCGTCGTGGAAGACTCCACGTTCATGCGGCGTGTGCTGGAGTCGATCTTCAATTCGGATGACCAACTGCAGGTTGTGGGGCATGCCACCGACGGGCGGGAAGCGATTGCGCTGGCGGAGACGCTAAAGCCAGACGTGATCACGATGGACTTGAACATGCCGCACATGGATGGGTTGCAAGCCACGGCCCATATCATGACGACAAATCCGCGGCCAATCGTAGTGGTGAGTTCGGAGACGCGGGAAGGCGCGGCCAAAACACTGAAGGCGCTGGAATTGGGCGCGATTGAGTTTGTGACCAAACCATCGGCCGGTGTCGATCTGGACTTGCAGAGCGCGAAGGAAGAGTTGATTCGCAAGGTGCGGATGGCGGCGAAGGTGAGAGTGGTGCGCACGGCGTCGCGGATGGTGACAGCGGTACAGGGAGGGGGAACTGGCCCCGCGGCACCCGTGCAGAGAGCGCGATTGGCGCAGTCCACCCCCATCGTCCCTGCAGAGTTGCGCTTTCCGGTTGTCGTGTTGGCGGCATCTACGGGTGGACCGGCAACGGTAATGCGGATGGCGCCGGGGTTCACAAAAGATTTTCCGGCAGCGGTGTTCCTGGTGCAGCACATGCCCGCGGCTTTCACCACGCAATATGCATTACAGCTCGCGGAGTTTACGGGCGTGCGCGTGAAGGAAGCGGAAGCGGGCGAACCGGTGCAGCCGGGAACGCTGTACATCTGCCCCGGCGGACAGCATCTGCGGGTGACGCCGACGGGGCGCATTCAGTTGGACGGCACGACCGGACGGATAGAGGGGTACCTGCCGAACATCGACGTGACCATGGAATCGATCGCGGCGTTTGCGGGAGCAATGAGCATTGCCGTGGTGTTGACGGGGATGGGCAGCGACGGGGCGCGCGGGGCGCGGGCCATCAAGTCGGCGGGCGGGCTGGTGCTGGCGCAGGATGAAGCGACATGCGTGATTTTTGGAATGCCGGCGGAAACCATCAAAGCGGGGGTCGTGGACCAAGTGCTGGGGATTGACGATATTTATCCAGCGATCGAGAAACGCGTGCTGGGGCTGAGCCGCCTGGCGCCCGCAGGAGTACGCTGATGCGCTTTGAGCCTGTGCACAAAACGCCGGCGGTGCGCACGGAGCAGATCATTCTGTTCCGAAGCAGCAACCAGATTTTCGCGATTTCTTCCGCTTCGGTGCAGGAAGTGCGCAGCGTGGACAGCCTGGCGGGAGCGTCGATGGAGATCGACGAAGCCAGCGTGCCCAAGGTGCGGCACCTGCTGAAGCGCGGCGAGCGTGGCGTTTACGTCGTGAATGCGGCGGTGCACTTTGGATTGCGGCCATCGCCGGCGGCCCTGATTTTTCTTTTGCGCAAGACGCGCGTGGGGCTGCTGATCGACGGCATCGAGAAGATGACGACGATGACGCGGCTGCAGGCGTTGTCGCCGGCGTTTTGCCACGAGGAACGCGTGTGGTACCGCGGCTTGACCGTGCTGGATCAAAACGTGATTCCAGTGGTGAACCCGCAAGGTTTCCTGACCGAGCAGGAATTGTTGCAATTAGATGCAGCGGCCGGAGCGTTGCTGGATGCTCAAGCGGTGAGCGCACCGGAAGTGGGATCGACACCATGAGCTGGGCGGAACAACTCGATGCACGTTCCTGCGTGCTGCTGCGGCTGGGCGACCGGCGGTTCGCACTGGCGGCGGACCAAGTGTCCGAACTGGTGGCGCCGAGCCGGATGTTTCGCTTTGCTCACCGGACACCGGGGATCGACGGGGTGATACTGCGGCGGGGGAGAGTGGTGCCGGTGTGCGACGTCGCGGAGAAACTGACCGGAAAGCGTTTGACGTCGCGGCGATATTACCTGATTTCAAAACGGCGCCAGGAAGGGACGACAGACTGGGTCGCGCTGCCCGTGAGCGGCGATTGCGAATTGATCCAGGCGGATTTGACGCCGGCGGGCCCATCGGATTCTCCGCACGTGGCGGCGTGGCTTTCCCATGCTGGGGAAGTGATCGAGGTGCTGAACCTGGGCGCGCTGACGCCTGGAATGGAACCGGTGGAAAGCGAAGCCGGCGGAGCGCCGTTGCCGGAGGCGCATGCATGATGCTGCCGGGCAAACCAGCGAAGATTCTGCTGATCGACAGCAATGTGCTGTTTGCGAAAAGGCTCGGCGACACGCTGAAGCGGGAGGGATTTGAAGTGACGGCGACGACGCAAGCGGCCTTTGCGCTGACCACGCTGGAATACGACAAGCCCACGGCGATTGTGTGCGCCACGAATATGCGCGAGATGGGGGCGCTGGAAATCGCGAAGATTATTCACGCGGATGCCTCGAACGCTTCCCTGCCGATCATTGCGCTGGGCGACGGCAGCCAGCGGGCGTTGATGGAAGCGTTTCAGGCGGGCTGCGACGATTATATTGACCGGCAACTTCCACCGGCGACGATTGCGAACCATGTGAAGAACATCATCGTGAGCAAGCTGGAAGGGTTCCAGCCGACGCAAATGCTGGGGCAGGCGGACACCAGCTTGAGCGGGAATTTGACGCATCACGATCTGACCGGGGTGATGCAGATGTTGGGGCACGCGCGGCAGACGGGCGCGCTGACCATCAACGCGGGCGAAACGGACGCGGTAATGTTTTTCGACGCAGGGGAGATTACCCACGCGGAATGCGGCTCGCTGTTTGGCGACGAGGCGGTGCTGCACATATTGAAGAGTTGCGTGGATTGCGGCTCCGGCGTGTACAAGTTTGTGTACGGAGCGGCGTCGGCACAGCGCACGGTGCTGCGTTCCGCGACGGAGCTGATGCTCGACGCCATGCGGGAGTTTGACGAAACGGCACACGACACCGCCGACCAGCTTGCGGACAAGGAGGCTCAATGAGCGACACGATCGCCATGCCGCCGATCAGCGAGACCGAGGCGAAACATACGCCCACGGTCTATTTCATCGACGACAGCGCGACAATGCGCGAAGTCATCAAGATCGCCTTCCGCCGCGAGAACATTCACGTGATTACCTGCGCGGACGCGACCTCGGCGCTGGCGCAGTTCGAGGAGCACCCGCCGGACGTGGTGATCACGGACGTGATCATGCCGGATCAGGATGGGTATTCCGTCTGCAGCCAGATCAAGCAAAACCCGCAGTATGAGAAGACGCCGGTGATATTGATGTCGGGCGTGGTGAACAAGAGCGTCGCGGACCGGGCGGTAGCGGTACAGGCGGATGATCTGGTGCGCAAGCCATTTCAGCCGCAGGAACTGATTGGACGGGTAAAGCATCTGCTGGCGCCGGCCATGCCTCAGCCAGCAACCCCGCCTGCCGACCGGCCGGTGGTTGTGCCATCGCTGAGCAGTCTCTTTGCGCCGCCGGTTGCACCGGCAGCGCGCGTTACGCCAATTCCTACGGGGCCGGCGAGCGTGCCGCCACCGGCAGAGTCTCGACAGGGAGAACCGGCTTGGCCGCGTGCCGTGGCGGAAGCATTCATGGGACAGAATCCGGCGCCCAACGCGCCGCAAACTCCCGCGCAGACGGCGCTTCCAGCCGCGCGCGCGGGCGGGCCATCGGTAGAGCTTAGGCTGCGCGCGGAAATCGCACACCTGGAACTGCTGGTCAAGAAACTGCAGACCGAATTGCAAATCGAGCGCCAGTACAACCAGGCGCTGGAACTTCACGTCCGCACATTGACGCGCACGGAGTAATCCACTTTCGCGACCGCACCCCCGCGCGATGCTGCGGGGGCGCAGCGCGGTAGAGTGGCTTGGAACTACTTGTGGGTCATGGTGTCAACGAAGGCCAGAGTGTCGCGATGGCCCTCGTAATTCAGCAAGGAACCGAATCCGGCCATGCCCGCGGGATTCTTCTTTTCGCTTTCCTCGATGGCCGCGTCGAACTTGTCAATGCCTTCCGCCCCATTTGCAATGATGGCCACGAAAAAGCCGTCGGGGTCGCTGGAGTGGACCGATTCCTCATCGACCTGGTAGGCATGAAGCGCACCATCCGCGAAGAGTTTTTCGAGCATCGCGACCATGGTGGCCTTCAAGATCTTGTCGTCTGGATCGCTCGCCCCAGCCTTGTATCTCCAGTGCCCCACCCGGAGGTAGCCGTTTTTGAAGGTGCCGGAGTGGCCGTTATAGTTGCGGCTATCGAGGATGTAGTCCCAGTGTTTTGAGGCGCTGTAGACGGGACCGGTCGCGTCAGGACTCGAGCGAAGCCCCTGCAGAACCTTCATCAGATTGGCCATGGAATGCGCGGAGAACCAACTGCCGTGCGTTGGCTGGCCTTCCTGATGGTTCAGGACAGAATAATTGCCGAAGGCAACCAGGGTGCCATCAGCCACGAGTTTATTCATGGCGTCGTTCCCAGAAGCTTCGATCTTCTGATAATCGGCCCACATGGCGCGGGGGACGGTCCACTCTGAAACATAAGTGTAGAGAACGGGCTTTTCCGCCGGCGCGGATTGCGTCCATGCCGTCGCGGCCCCGAGCATAACGATTGCAAGCGTACAGACTACGAACAGAAAACCAGTCAATGACCAGCGCATACGATTCCTCCTTAGATTTACTCCGCTGAAAGCGGGTCGAACTTGGCCTGTGATGGGAAAACAGCTAGGGCAAAACCTTGCGGACAGTATGCGTTGCAAGCGTGAAAGTCAATCTAATAATCCAAGTCACTGAGGATAACGCGCTCGAGGCCATTATTTTCCGTCGGGCAACGTGCTAACCTCGCTCCTGTGTGGGAATAGGATGCACGCTGCCAGGGAGAAGGGGCTGGCCGAGACAAATTGGGGAACGATTTGCCTCGTCCTCGATTTGGTCAGCGTTTGGACCGATGCGTTTATTCTGCTGCTCAAGAAAAAACGAGCCGGACATTGCTCCATGGCAAAAGGAGTGCGTACATGAAGATCATCCGCAATGTTCTGATTGTCATCGTTTTGGCCGTTGTGGTTTGCTTCGGACTCATCTTTTATTCTTTCTCGCGAACAATTCCCCTTAGAGACCGTCAACAGCTTTCCGGCCGAGCGGTGCAAGTGAAAGACGGCATTGTTTCCGTTGGAATCATTCCTTCCGCGGCCGGCCAGGTGATTTTGGTTGACTGTGGAAATGATCGCGAGGCGAAAGCAATTCTGAATGCGCTGAAGCAAATGGGTCTGGGCCACGAAGCCGTAAGAACCATCCTGCTGACACACGGACACCCCGATCACATCGCAGGCTGCGCTGTTTTTCCGGATGCCGAAGTCTTCGCCATGGCTGCAGAGCAATTTCTTTTGGAAGGCCGAACGGCAGCGAGATCTCCGATTGGATTCTTAATGGGGAAGAAAAGCTCCGGCATCCACGTCGCCCGATACTTGCAGGACGGCGACTCATTTCAACGGGGCAATGTCCTGGTGACTGCGTACCTGATCCCAGGGCATACCGACGGCAGCGCGGCTTACCTGGCCGCGGGAACGCTCTACCTCGGAGACAGCGCCGACTCCGCTAAGGACGGAAGCTTGCTCCCGGCAAAAAGGCTCTTCAGCAACGACATTGCACAGAACCATGCGTCCCTGAAAAGGCTGGCGGAAAAGTTAAGACCGCAGGCTTCCCAAATTGAGTTTATGGAGTTTGCACACTCCGGACCTTTGCGTGGAATGGCACCACTTCTCAATTTTGCCAACAGCACGGCCGCCAAACCTCCAGCCCCCTAACGACTGGAGCGTCAGGTTCTGGGTCGAGCCGCTCCTCATGACACGTTCAATTTTCAGGCTGTATCAGCGCTTTTTCTTGTTTTTCTTCTCGGCGAGGCGCGCCTTCACCAGCTTTTTCACCAATGCGGCCGGCAGAGGCCTGTCCAGGGGGAAGCGGATCGTGCCCTTAGAAGAGGTGGGGAAACGCTTGAGTTCGTTCTTGAAAGCCGCCATCACTGCCAGACTCATGGGGAACAGGCTGCAATGGTCCGAGAACGCAGCATAGGCCACCAGAGCTCCTTTATACCGGAACGTGGGAATTCCGTAGCCGATGGCCTCTGTGGTCTCGGGTGGAACAGCCGAGCGAATCGCCGCACGGACTTTGATTAGTGTGCTGCGGGCGGGTTCGGAGACGCGGGCGAGGTAGTCGTCCACCGCCTTCGGATCGCCCTTATCCTTTGCGACCGAACCGCGAACAACTGTTTTCGCTTTTTTCATACAGGGAATACTACAAGGGGGTTCTCTTCAAGTCCACCCCGCACACCGGCGCGCAGCCATTCGGCGTGAGAAACGCCGTGGCCTAGAACGAAGTTGCGCGACTCTAGGGCGGCTGCCGTCTCGAAAAGTATCCTTGGCGACTCGGCCGTGCCGTCAGGCCAACAGTTACAAGGACTGACGGGCGAGCAGGCGCGAGATGTGCCCCTCGGGGTTGCAGTCCGCCGCGCCAGCCACAATTCCAATGCGCGCTATCGGACTGCCGGCCTGTTTACTCTTACTTGCCGGATATTGCAAAAACGAGCGGCGCGTGAATTACCCGGCGATACACTTTACATTGCCCCTTCCTTTCACCAGTTAGACTTGTGCCCGCTCCTTCCTGGCGCAAGCAGGTGATGACCAAACAACCCGTGTCTGCTGGCCGTGTCGCTCATTGTGACAGCTCACGGTTCGCGACCTCGCGTGTTTGTCCCCACGCGGAATCGGCGATCTGGACTTCAGGGTGAATCGGAGAAGCGCTTGACTGACGGTACCCAGGATAGCGAAGAGAGGTTTGAGAAAGCCGTTGGAAGGAGTTTAATGTGAATTGCTTCCAGCTAACGAGCCAGCGTACCTCCTCTGCGGGTGTGCCAAGCCGCCCCGTGCCGCGCGACTGCCCTAAGGTACATTTCTGGCGGAACATGAGTTTGACTGCGATCGTGGTTGCTTGCGTTCTTGCTTTTCCAGGTTCCAATGCTTGTTGCCCGCAGAAGATGGAACCTGAGAGTTCGCTTCCCACGATCACAAATGCGCATGCGGCGCACAGTCTCACATCGAAAGAGGCGGCGCGCGAGTATCCGGTGCACCTGCGCGGCGTAGTGACGTACTACGACCCTTACATCGATCCGAGGTTTGGCGCGCTTTTTGTATGCGACTCAACGGGGTGCATTTTTGTTGCGCTTCCGCCGCGGCCAATATTGCCTCTTCGCGCCGGAACAATGATTGACCTCGAAGGCATATCTGGGCCCGGAGATTTCGCTCCAATCGTTGATCACCCCAAGATACGAGTTGTCGGCCAATCGCACGTGCCGCCGAAAGCTCCGCAAGCAAGCTTCTTTCAAATGATGACCGGGGCACTGGACTGTCTCTGGGTGGAAGTCGAGGGCGTAGTTCATTCCGTGGAAGAGTTCGGCCCGGACGTGACACTCAGTCTGACTCTAAGAGATGGCATGATCAGCGCTACGACACCAAAGGAAGAAGGAGTGAGCTATGGCCGACTGGTGGATGCCAAGATACGGATCCGTGGCAACGTCGGGCTCATTTTCAACAAGAATCGGCAGATGGCGGGTGCCCATCTGCTCTTCCCGGCAATTTCCGAGATGAAGATCGAAGAAGCTTCACCGCCTGACGCTTTTGCAGTGCAAGTGCGCCCCATTAACAAATTGCTTCGATTTGAGCCGGACGCACCATTCCGTCATCGAGTCCATGTGCGGGGGCGCGTGACACTGGGGTGGTCGGGTCGAATGTTATGCATCCAGGATGACACGGGGGGACTGTGCGCCTCGACCACCGAGAGTAGCTCGGTAAAAGTTGGCGAATTGGTAGACGTGGTAGGCTTCCCCGTCGCGAGTGGATTCGCTCCCACTTTGGAGAATGCTAGCTTTAGGCGAAGCGGGGCAGGTTCGCGCGTTCCGGCGCTACCAACCACCGCCCAGAGGGCCATGAGGGGGGATCACGATGCCGAACTCGTCCAAATCCAGGGCCGCTTAGTTGATCTCGACCGGGCGGCGCAGAACCCTACCCTGTCATTGTCTTCCGGAGGCATCCTCTTTCCGGCGGTCCTATTAAGCGGATCAAGTCACATGCCGACTTGGAGGCCGGGCAGCGATCTGCTTCTCAACGGAGTCTGCTTGGTGCAAATCGACTCTAGTCAGACTGTTCCTGGAGAATGGCGCCCGCAAGTAATCGGGTTCCGGATACTGCTTCGGTCCCCGCAGGACATCGTCGTAATCAAGAGCCCATCCTGGTGGACGGCGCTCCATGCGATGTCCGTGCTCGGCGCGGTGATTCTGGCTACGTTTGGGGTACTGGCATGGGTAGTTGTGCTCAGGAAACGCGTGCGCCAGCAGACGCAGACCATCCGGCAGCAACTTCATGAAACCGCCTTGCTAAGAGAGGCGGCAGAAGACGCCAACCTTGCCAAGAGCGAGTTTCTCGCCAATATGAGCCATGAGATTCGCACCCCCATGAATGGCGTCATTGGACTTACTGAATTGCTGCTGGATACGCAATTGGCAAAAGAACAGCGCGAGTATCTTGAGATGGTCAAATCCTCGGCTGACACTCTCCTTACCCTGATCAATCACATCCTGGACTTCTCCAAGATCGAGGCCGGAAAGCTAGCTCTCGACCCGATAGCCTTCAAGTTGCGCGCCTGCATGACGGAGACTCTGAAACCTCTCGCCATGCGGGTACACCAGAAACAACTGGAGCTCATCTGTGATATTGACCCTGATGTTCCGGATGAAATCGTTGCCGACCCCACGCGGTTGCGGCAGATCATCGTCAATCTGATGGGCAACGCCATCAAGTTCACGGAACAAGGAGAAATCGGGCTGGAAGTCAGCGTGGAGCGCCACCACGGCGATGAGCTGGAATTGCTCTTTTCCGTTCGGGACACCGGCATCGGCATAGCGCCCGAGAAGCAGAAGGTCATTTTTCAGGCCTTTTCCCAGGCCGACACCTCAACATCACGAAAGTTCGGAGGGAGTGGGCTGGGGTTGACCATTTCCACGCGACTCGTGGAAATGATGGGCGGCAGGATGTGGCTGGAGAGTGAGCTAGGACAAGGCAGTTGTTTCAACTTCACGATGAAGGCCCGCATTGCTGCAGCCACAACTCCGACAGAGAAAGTCGAGCCGCACGCCCTGCACAATCTTGGCGTTTTGGTCGTGGACGATAATGCAACAAACCGGCTGCTCTTAGCCAAGATGCTGGAACGCTGGAAGATGCGGCCGTCTCAGGCCGCGAACGCCGCCCAGGCGATGCAGCGCTTGCAGGAAGCGAAGCAGGCGGGCTCACCGTTTAATCTGGTCATCGTGGACGTCCAAATGCCCGAAGTCGATGGGTTCGCCCTGGTCGAGCAGTTCGGCAAGCAGAGCGACCTGGGTGACTTCGCCGTCGTGATGTTGACCTCGGCTGGACAGCCGGGCGACGCGGCGCGATGCCGTGAACTCGGCATTGCCGCCTACCTCACCAAGCCTGTTGGCCAGGAGGAGTTGCTTCTTACCATCCTGGCTGTACTTGAAGAGAGGGAGCCAAGAATGGCGGCGCCACATCTGGTGACACGCCACACCGTAAGGGAGCGGGGTCGTCACCTGCGGATTCTATTGGCGGAGGACAACGCCGTAAACCAGCTCCTGGCCGTACGGATGCTTGAGAAGCAGGGATATAGCGTCTCGCTCGCCAACAACGGCAAAGAGGCCCTCTCCGCCTTGGAGCGCGGGAAGTTCGATGTTGTTCTGATGGACGTCCAGATGCCGGAAATGGATGGATTTGAGGCCACCGCCGCAATCCGGGAACGCGAAAAGGCGACCGCAGCCCCGCACCAGATTGTCATTGCAATGACGGCCCACGCCATTGCGGGTGACCGGGAGCGTTGCTTGAGGGCCGGAATGGACGGATACGTCTCGAAACCATTCCGCATCGTGGAACTTCTAAAGGAGATCGAAACCCTCACGGGTAGCACGGCTTCAACTTGAGGGGCTGGCCGCGTTTGCCGGACGGCCACGCTGCACAGCTTCGATGGAATCCGCCTTCTCCCGACCGGTGAAGCGGTTTTTAAGGCACGGTAGACAACCCCGGTTTGCTGCACTAATCGGAGAAATGCAA
>Ga0116103_1001332_pt1 | contig 10798 bp, 7 predicted proteins | sample June2015DPH_4_10_2_FD_89714 | JGI IMG/M metagenome (GOLD analysis project Ga0116103, IMG submission 89714) | Peatland microbial communities from SPRUCE experiment site at the Marcell Experimental Forest, Minnesota, USA - June2015DPH_4_100 | ecosystem: Environmental > Terrestrial > Soil > Wetlands...
CCGCCGCATACAGTTGTGTCACTTCGTCCCCCATCAGGAATCGTGCCATGTCGAAATCGTGCGTGGTCATGTCAAGAAACATCCCGCCTGACTGTTTCACATAGGAGATCGGCGGAGGTCCGGGATCCCGGCTGATGATGTGCAGGAGATGAGGCGTACCGATTTCACCGCTGACGATGGCTCTGCGGACCCGCGCGAAATTCGGATCGAAGCGGCGATTATAGCCCACTTGCAGCTTCACGTGGGCCTTCTCTACGGCCTCTAAAACGCAGTCGGTTCTCTCGAGTGTGTGGTCAATCGGTTTCTCGCAAAAAATGTGCTTCCCGGCTCGCGCCGCCTCGATCACCAGATCGGCATGGGTGTTCGTGGGCGAGCAGATCAGCACGGCATCAATACTCGAATCCCGGAAGATTTCCTGCGCGCCAGTAGTGACCCGGGGGATTGCGTAGCGCCGGGCGACGGCGCGCGCTGCCTCGGCATCAGGATCAGCAATGGCGGCTAGTGTCGCTTCCGGAATGCGAAACGCAATCGTTTCGGCGTGGACTTTTCCGATCCTCCCGGCGCCGATCAATCCGACGTTCAGTTTCTTGCTCATGGGGCCTCCCTGACTTCACGCGTAATTGTCCTCGATTGAAAGCAAGTATTGGCGGTTGCGTCGTGCGCTCTCCCTCGGCGCGCCCATCCCCGGCAGCACATCCTGCTCCACGAGTACGAAGCCGGTGTACGCGCTCTGTTTCAGCCAGCGCAACACGGCCGGGAAGTCCACGCCCCCTTTCCCCAGTTCACAGAAGACTCCGCGCCGGAGCGCTTGGAAGTAGTCCCATTTCCCAGCGCTCGCCTGCCGCGCGATTTCAGGATGACAGTCCTTCAAGTGCACGTATAGAATCCGATCCTTGAAACGTTCCATCCCCTGGACCACCTCGAAGTGTCCGGCGCCGTAGGAAAAGTGGCCGGTGTCGAACACCAGGCCGAGAGCATCGGGATCGGTCCGGTCGAGAAATTGCTCGATCTCGTCCGGCGTCTCCACGTACCCCGCGCAGTGGTGGTGAAAGACGGTCCGCAGGCCCGTCTCGGCCAGAACCGCGCGGCTGATTTTGTTTGCGCCATCGGTGAAGGTCCGCCAATCGTCAGCGCTCAAGCCAAGTTCCGGCGTGACTCGTCCGGCGTTTCGCGTGCGATCCGGAACGGCTCCGTTGGCATCCGCCAGCACCAGGTATGGCTGCGGATCCGATGCCACGGCCGCCAGTAAGCGCGCCGTGTTGAGAGCATTCGCGATTCCCAGCTCGTGCGAGGCAGCATCCCTCAGCGCTACGGGTACGAAGGCGCCCAGCATCACCAAACCGCGCTTATCCAGTTCGGCTCTGAGGCACGCCGGATCGGTCGGCATATAGCCCCAATCGCCCAACTCCGTGCCTGTATAACCTGTTTCCACCAGTTCGTCTAACATCCGGTCAAATGCGATTTGCCCGCCCTTGGCTTCCTCGAGTTCGAGCGTGCCCCACGAGCACGGAGCGTTGCCCACGCGCAACGCAATGGCTTGCTTTGTTCCTGTGCTTGTCATCAGAATCTCCGGCTCCACTCCTGTGGCCACCGTTCAATGACCACTTTCTCTGCCGTGTAAAACGCGACGGCATCGCGTCCCTGCGCGTGCAGGACTCCGAAAAAGCTGCCTTTCCAGCCGCTGAACGGGAAATACGCCATCGGCGCAGCGACCCCGATGTTGACCCCCACGTTCCCAGTAGGAATCTCGTTGCAGAATTTGCGCGCCGCAGCGCCGCTCGTGGTAAAGATCGATGAGGCGTTGCCGTAGGAATTCCTTCTGACAATCGCCATCGCTTCCTTGAGGCTGGAGGCGTGAACGAGGCTGAGCACGGGGCCGAAGATCTCAGTTTCAGCCAGCGGACTCGCCGCGGGAAGGCCATCGAGAACCGTTGGTCCAACGAAACTCCCCGAGGACTGCTGGGCAATGCTCGCCAGCCGGCCATCCAGCAACGGGCACGCCCCCTCTGAAACGCTTTGCGCAATCAGGCCCTCGATGCGCACCCGGCTGGCGGGTGTGATCACTGGCCCCATTTGAACCCCTTCATCGAGGCCTCCGCCAACCTTGAGAGATGTCGCTGCGTCGGCGATCGACTCCGGAAACCACTCCCGCGCTCCTCCGACTGCCATCGCAACCGACACGGCCAGGCACCGCTGCCCAGCGCAGCCATAGGCGCTGTCGGCAATGATGTCAGTGGTAGTTTCGCGGTCGGCATCCGGCATCACGACCGCGTGATTTTTCGCTCCGCCCGGCACTGCACGCGCTTTCCGTTGGCAGCCGCCCGCGCGTAAACGTAGCGCGCCACCGCGCTGGATCCGACGAAGCTGATCGCCTGCACCGCCGGATGATCGAGCAGCGCGTCCACAGTCGTCTTGCCACCGTTAACAAGATTTACGACCCCCTTCGGCAGGCCCGTCTTCTCGGCGAGTTCCATGATCCGAATCATGCTGAACGGGACACGCTCGGACGGCTTCAGCACGAAGGTGTTGCCGCACGCAATCGCGTAGGGCAAAAACCACAACGGGATCATGGATGGGAAGTTGAAGGGCGTGATCGCCGCGACCACTCCCAGCGGCTGCCGGAACATTGATTCATCGATACCGCGGGCGATGTTCTCCAGCGTGTAGCCCTGCATCAGCGTCGGAATTCCGCAGGCGACCTCGATGTTTTCGACCCCCCGCCGGAGTTCCGCTCGAGACTCGGTCAGCGTCTTGCCGTTCTCGATGGTGGTGATCCGGGCGATCTCCTCGAAATGTTCCTCCAGAAGCTGCTTGAAGCGAAAAAGGTATTGGATCCGCTCGCCGGGAGGCGTGGCACTCCAGTCGGGGAACGCCGTCGATGCAGCATCGACCGCCGCAGCAACATCCCGGGCAGAGCCGGCGGGCGCTCGCGCGATGACTTCGCCAAGCGCGGGATTCAATACGTCGCTGGCGGGTTCCGACAAAGGTCGCCGCCACACTCCCCCGATATAATCCCGGACTTCACCGTCAAGCACCGTTGCTGTCATTCCGTCTCCTTGTGACGCGGACCGCTGTAGCGGATTCCCCGCGAAACCAACTAGCTTCGTCTTCCTGAGCGGAGCGAAGGACCTCCGCAGTTGGTTTTGCAAGGAACTGCAGGGATGTTTCGCTGCGCTCAGCCCTTTACCCTTTACCCTTTAACCTTCCAACCTCGTGACGCCGCTCCTTCTTCACGGCTTCTGCGTACTGTGCGCGCGCGGCCCGAATACTCTCGATCTCGGAAACCTCCGAGATTGGCACATCCCACCACGATTCATATCCGGGTACGCGCATCTCCTTATCGACCTCGATGACGACGGCCGAGGTGCGAGTCTCGAGCTTCATTGCTTCGATTGCATGATAAAGCTCCTCGTACGAGCGCGCCCGGACGGTGCGAGCGCCAAGGCCCTGGCACAGCGCGACGAAGTCGATGGGTGCATGCTCGCCGTCCAGTTGGCCGCTTTCGGTTCTGCATCGATAATCCGTGCCGAAACCGTGCGAGCCGATCGCTTGCGAGAGCCCGCCGATGCTCGAAAATCCGTGATTGTCGAGCACGACAAGGTTGAGCTTGTAGCCCTCCTGCACGGAGGTCGCAATCTCGCTCGACATCATCAAAAACGAGCCGTCGCCGACCATTACGTAGACCTCGCGCGAGGGGTCCGCCATCTTCACCCCAAGCCCGCCTGCGATCTCGTACCCCATGCAAGAATAGCCGTATTCCAGGTGGTAGCCTCCCGGCTGGCGTGTCCGCCACAGCTTGTGCAGATCACCCGGCAGGCTTCCGGCCGCGCAAACCACCACGTCCTGCGGCCGCGAAAGGCAATTCACGACTCCGATCGCTTCGCCCTGGCTGATCGGCGGGCCGTGCCGCAAGTTGTACAAACGGTCACTCTCCTCCTGCCAGCGGGCCCTCCACTCGCAGATCGAGTTTGAGTACTGCGCGTCGATGCGATATCCCGCCGCTGCGGCGCTCAGCTTCTCGAGCGCGGCGCGCGCATCGGCGATCATCGGCAGGCCCGCATGCTTGAAGGCATCAAATTCCGCCACGTTGATGTTAATGAACCTCACCTCCGGATTCTGGAACGCGGTTTTCGATGCGGTGGTGAAGTCGCTCAGCCGCGTGCCGATCGCGATGACGACATCGGCGTCGCGCGCCGCCAGGTTTGCGCCAGGAGTACCGGTGACCCCAATCGCGCCCAGGCTCTGCGAACCATCGAAGGGCAACGCTCCCTTGCCGGCCTGGGTTTCTCCCACCGGAATACCCGTCGCGCCAGCGAAACGAGCCAGCGCTTCCGTCGCTTCGCTGTACAGGACGCCGCCGCCGGCGATGAGGAGTGGCCGTTTCGCTGACCGGATCGTCTCCACAGCGCGCAGAAGAACGGCGCGCTCCGGTTCCTGCCGCGCGATGTGCCAGACACGCTTGGCAAACATCTCTTCCGGGTAGTCCCAAGCTTCCGATTGGACGTCCTGGGGAAGCGCCAGGGTCACCGCGCCGGTCTGCGAAGGCGAGGTGAGAACGCGCATCGCTTCAACACCGGAACAGATCAGTTGGTCCGGACGATTGATGCGGTCCCAATAGCGTGATACCGGCTTGAAGGCATCGTTTACGGATATATCCTGGCTGTGTTCGGACTCCAGTTGCTGCAACACCGGCGCGACATTACGGCGCGAGAAGATATCACCGGGCAGCAGCAGCACGGGAAGCCGGTTAATAGTTGCCGTGGCGGCGCCCGTAATCATATTCGTGGCGCCCGGCCCGATGGATGAGATGCACGTGAATGTGCCCAGCCGGTTCTTGGCTTTCGCGAACGCCGTGGCGATATGAACGCCCGCTTGCTCGTTCTTGCATTGGTAGTACCGGAAATCCGGGTTCTGCTGCAGCGCCTGGCCCAACCCGGCGATACAGCCGTGGCCGAAGATGCCCCACGCCCCATGAAAGAACCGAAACTCCCGGCCGTCACGCTCTACGTATTGCTGCTTGAGGAATGCCACCAGGGCCTGCGCCATGGTCAAACGTTGTGTTCGCATCAGTTCATCCTCGCTTAGTCGTTCTCCATCTCCGGGGTGACCAGAGGAACCCTTGGGTCCTTGTCCCGCCAGGTTTCGCGGACCCAAACAAAGTCGGGATCGTCAGAGGCGGCCATGGACCGCGCCGACCCTGCCAGCACATTCAGGTAATAAACGTTGTAGCCATGCGCAGCAACCACCGGATGATAACCTTGCGGCACCAGCACCATTTGCCCGTCGCGAACCGTGATCGTTTCGTCCAGGCGCCGGTCCGCCGTGTAGACTTTCTGGATGGCATAGCCTTCGGGCCGCTGAATTCGGTAGTAATAGATTTCCTCCAGGTCCACCTCGGCAGGGGGGTTATGCTCGTCGTGCTTGTGGGGAGGATAGCTGGACCAGTTTCCGCCCGGTGTGTACACCTCTACGACCAGTAGGCGGTGCGCGGGAAATTCCGGGCGCATGATCTTATTGATTTGCCGTGTCGCGTTTCCGGCCCCCCGAATCTCAATTTCGATGTCGGCCGGCGTAATGAGCCTGGGACCGTAGAGTTCGTCCGCGCGGCACGAGCAAAACGCCAGGTCGCAGCCGGTCTCGGCGGCGATCGAGTAGCGGGTCTCGATCGGAATGTACAGCGCATACGGCAACCCACTGAATACGTCCTGCCGCCGCCCGATGCCCTTCCACTCGCCGCGCGATGAAACGACGGAACATTTCCCACCCAGCAGGACGAGTCCCAGTTCGCTGCCGGCGGTGTCCCCTTCGGTGCGTTCGCCCGGCTTCAACTTGTGGACGCGGAAGGAGAGGAATTCAAATCCGGGTATTTCTGCTTGCTCTCCGTTTTCGGGGCGGACGAGTAATTGCATAAGTTTCCCTCCCTCGGCGGGGCGGTGGATTGGCGCAAGATCAACTCGCCCGCCACTTTGATCTCCTGTTCGGCCTCAGAGCCAGCCATCAACTTCGCCAGAACCTGCATGGCCATCCGCCCCATTTCGCGCTTGGGCTGGCGCACGGTGGTGAGCGGAGGCTCAACGTAAAGCGTCAGTGGCAGATCGTCGAAGCCTACCAGCGAAATATCTTCCGGAACTCTCAACTCGCACGCGCGGATCGCTTTCAGAACACCGATAGCAGTCATGTCGTTATAGCAAAAGATGGCAGTGGGTGGCTCCGGCGCGGCGAGCAGCTTTTCGAGCGCCGCGCCCGCCCCTTCCGCTTTGCCGTCGCCATGCACCACGAGATCGGGCCGGAACGGGATGTCGGCTCCGTCCAGCGCCGAACGATAGCCGCTGAAGCGCTCGGAATCGGATCCGTACCCGAAGCGGTCGCCGACGTACGCGATTCGCTCGTGCCCGAGCTCGATCAGGTGGCGCACCGCAGTGCAGCTTGCCGCAAAATTTTCAATCATTATCGAATGCGCAAAATGGCTCGGATGCTGGTTGTTCAGCAGTACGATCGGGATACGCATCCGCTCCAGAACCGAGGCGTAGAGCGCGCCCACCCGCGAGGCCGTCACCACAATGCCGTCGACGCGCTGCTCCTCAAAAGACTGCACCACTTTCACCTCGCGCGCGGGGTCGGCGTTGCAGTTGGCAAGGAACACGGAATAGCTGTGCGCCCCTGCTTCTTCTTCGATTCCGGTCACCACCTCTGCTACGAAAGGATCCGCTATGCTTGTGACCACGACTCCGATCGTGTGAGTGCAGCGCGTGGCCAAGCTGCGTGCGACAGCACTGGGACGGAATCCGCACTGCACAGCAATTTGGCGAATCTTTTCGGCGGTCTCGGCGTTCACCAGCGGGCTCGCCCGAAGCGCCCGCGAGACCGTGGAATGCGACACGTGTGCAAGCCGGGCGATGTCTTTGATAGAGATTCGTCCCACGACAGTCACCGAGTCGCTTTTGGAAGGTTTGCTGCTCACGTGTGCAAGACAGTATAGGCACATATGCTCTACCTGTAAAGCGAAAACCTTTGCCTACCTTGCGCCTTTCCGTGAAATTTGCTGCTCACGTGTGCAAGACAGTATAGGCACATATGCTCTACCTGTAAAGCGAAAACCTTTGCCTACCTTGCGCCTTTCCGTGAAACCGGGTTGTCCCTCGATGGATTAATTCCCAGCTTCTCCCCCTGTGGAGAGGGGCCGTGGGTGAGGGGGTTGAAAACTGATAGCGTCAGACCCCGTAGGGTGACTGCACACTGGGGCACGCGATGCTACGCCTTGACATGTCCAGGCATCCCGGCATAGGATGGTGCACGCGTGTTCAACACGTGCTACCCCTATGTCAAACGCAACCGCACCCGCGCCCTATAAAAGCCCTTTGCACCGGATGACTCAAACCACCCCTACCTGCCTGTGGAACGACTCGGCATCGATTGAAGAACTGACATACTCGATCCAGCACGGCGCTGTTGGCGCCACCTGCAATCCGGTGATCGCTGTCTCCGTCTTGAAGAGCGAAATGGAGTTTTGGCGCTCACGAATCCTCGAACTCATGCACGCGATGCCCTGCGCCACCGAGGAACAGATCGGATGGCGGGTTATCGAGGAAATGTCAGCGAGAGGGGCCGCGCGGCTCAAGCCGATTTTCGAGGCCCATCAAGGACGGAATGGTCGGCTCTCCATCCAGACCGACCCTCGTTTCTACCGGGATACTCAGGCCATCGTCGACCAGGCCATCCACTTTAGCCGCCTGGCGCCGAACATGATTGTGAAAATTCCCGTGACGCGCGCCGGAGTCCCGGCCATCGAGGAAGCGACATATCGAGGTGTGAGCATTAACGCCACCGTGTGTTTTGCCCTGCCGCAATGCCTCGCAGTGGCCGAAGCCGTGGAGCGGGGGCTCAAGCACCGGGAGCGCGAGGGCAAGGAGATCTCGACCATGGGTCCGGTGTGTACGATCATGGTCGGACGGCTCGATGACTGGCTCAAGGTCATCATGGAAAACGAGAACATCAGCACGGACCCCGGCTATCTGGAGTGGGCCGGCGTCGCAGTTTTTAAAAGGACGTACGCCGTTTTCCGCGAGCGCGGCTATCGCCTCCGCCTGCTTTCGGCCGCCTTCCGCAACCACATGCATTGGAGCGAGTTCATCGGGGGCGACGTGGTGATCTCGCCACCGTGCGCCTGGCAGCGCCGGTACAACGCCAGCGATATCCCAATCGTTTCACGGATCGACACCCCCGTGGACCCGCGGATTGTCGACGATCTGCTAAAGAGATTCACAGACTTCCGCCGCGCTTATGAACCGGATGGACTCACCATCGAGGAGTTTGACTCGTTCGGCTCCACACGGCGAACGCTTCGCCAGTTTATCGGCGCATGCAACGATCTCAGTGCCCTGGTGCGCGATGTGATGCTGCCCAATCCGGATGTGAAAACATCCGGCGGGAAGATGTGACGCAGGAGGTTTGTGCCAGCACCGAGAGGCCTGACCCCCTTTGCCGAGCCGGCGCATACCAGGCAACAGCTCGGCGCGTCCGCCAATTACGCAGTAGCACGGACCTCCGGTTGTGAGGTCCGCGGCCCTGAAGGCGTGGCGAGATCCGGTCACGCGATTGCCAGTTTTCCGGGCCGTCCTCATCACCAAACATTTCCCTGAGCATCTTCCTCTCGGGAGAGGTGGGGAGCCGTTCCTGGTGTTTCGCGTAACGCACGGGTTGGATTGCTGACTTTGGGACAGACCAGCCCGTAACGGCCTTGCAGGATATGATCGTCCCCCTCCGCAGGCAGGATGCGCCAAGCGGGGTGTTTTTCACTTGGCCAGTTATCCCAGTTCACGATGAAGTAGGCCACAGTATGAAGACCCCGACGACGGCATTCGCTAATGATCTCGCCAAAGAGGTCGCGACCTTTCAGGTTGGCGTGCATCTGTCCCACTTCGGTGCGCCACAGGCAAACCCCCACGCAGGAGTTTGTGTACTGCATCAGCGATTGAAAGCCCGCCCGCGCGATGCAATCCACGTACTCAACTGGATCAAGCCGACTCAGGAACACGGGGTCCCAGTCAGGCACGTGGGTGTCCACCAGCAAACGACGAAACACCTGGTCAGGCCACTTGGATGGGCGCGCGGTGTTTTCGGACACGGCGGCTTGCTGAATGCCCGCCCGAACCTGAGGGTTGGCTGAAATCCCTATTGCTCCCGCACTGATGAGTTCGTTGAAAGTACGCCTGTCCGTGATACCCTCCTATCTTGGGCGAAGGTTGCTCGGATAACTCTTGTTCCGAGGAAAGCTTGTCGTGCATATCCTGGATTTCTTTCTCCTGCAAAGAGTGGCTCTTTTGGAAAGCTGTCTGAGATTTGGCCGTCTCTAACCTTCTGTAAGTCTGGCCCAAAAGAGTATATGCTGAGGCATACGTGGGGTTGAGGGCTGCCGTCATCTCCAAGCTCTTGGATGCCATGCCGAGCTGGTCCTTTCGCATCCAAGCTCTCCCTATTTCGTAATGCTCGGCAGTAAGAGCAGCAAGTCTCTTGGCCATCAGCTTCTCCGCCACTCAAACGTCTGACCAAGCCCGGTTAAGGTGAGTGGTCAGGTCCGAGGCCCCAAAACTCATGAAACAAATCTGGCTAGCAATCCTCCCGGGACGACCTGTCTTCTCACTGGTATTCGACCAGCACCATGACCAGGGACTCAAACGGCTCGAGGCGGAACTGGACATACGGGCCTATCTTTTCGAACTGCATCGCCTTCCGCTCCGGCAACCGGAGCACCCCTGTCACCTGCCGGCTGGCGGGGACCTGCACCCGTACGGTCGCGCCCACGGCGATGGGCGGAAGTTGCTGCGCCATATTCAACAACCCGCCTAACAGGCGCCGCTTCTCCGCTTGATGAAAGAGCGTCATTTCCACCGCGGGGTGCGTCTCTACCTCAAACCGATACGGCCCCGGCAGAACTCGGCGGAGAAGCGACAAGACGAGCTTGGCGTTCACCGGTCCGGCGCCGGACTCAATCGGAGCGGCCAACCACACCGCCTTCCCTCGGCCAAAGGCATGGACTACCACCGCGGGATCTGCGCCAGCGGTCAGTGCCGGATGGCTGCTATGCGCATCGGCGAAGCGGCTGCCGATGACGTGACCGACCTCAGGCGCTACGAACGGCAAGGTCACCGTGGCCAGGACTTCCGAGCCGGGCAGCGCCTCTGCCAGAATCATCGGCCCATCGAAACTGAGGTGCCGCTGGGGCCAAACAGTTTTCCTCACCTGCTCATCTTTGGGAGAAAGGAAAGTGACCTTCGTCCCGAGGATCCCTTTGTAGCGGACGCCCAACACCTCCTCCAGCAGGAAGCGTGGGCCGCGCGCGTTGAAGCGATCGAGCGAAGAGGCTCCACTGACATACAATACGCCGCCGTCTTCGACGAATTCCCGGAAATGTCCCGCCTGCTCCGCGGTCATCTCCAAAACGTTAGGGAGGACCACCGCCCGGTAATTGCTCAGTTGTTGCAGATTAGCGTTGGTCACTACGCCGAACGGAATGTGGTCTTCGCGCAGGAAGCGTGCAACCCCCATCAATGCGTCGCGGTGCGAGCAATCGCCCACGCCAGCGATGAGGTCCCCTGAGGTTACAACGGGCTCCAACCTAGAGACGTGCACACCCTTTTCCGCAGGGTTGTACATGGATTCTTTATCGTAGTAGATCGCCACATCGGCCAGCACGCCGTCACTGAGAAAAGGTTCGTAGGGCGCCCGTTGCGCATTGACCTTCGCGATGAAATCGGATGTCGGCTGATTCAGGGTTTCATTAGCGTTGATTCCGTCAACC
>Ga0116103_1001339_pt1 | contig 10752 bp, 8 predicted proteins | sample June2015DPH_4_10_2_FD_89714 | JGI IMG/M metagenome (GOLD analysis project Ga0116103, IMG submission 89714) | Peatland microbial communities from SPRUCE experiment site at the Marcell Experimental Forest, Minnesota, USA - June2015DPH_4_100 | ecosystem: Environmental > Terrestrial > Soil > Wetlands...
AAATAATAATCGTGTGTAGCTGAGTAGAAATAGACGGTGTTTTACCCTCCTTAACGTCAGCGATTCGTATGGTGCAGCTATCTCACAACGACTGGGTGCTTTTACGTTCCCTAAGGCGAGCAAGACGAGCTAGAGTAGACCCTCTTTCGAAAGAAACCGGGCTGAAAATTGAAGCGGTTCTTCAGTCGGCGTATCTGCTACAAACAGAAGGGCTGGCGCGGGTCGAAGAAAACATCGACACTTCGTACGAACTCACTGAGGAGGGAGTGGTATATGCGGAGAAAGGCCTTCCAGAGCGACAGGTTCACGACTACTTGCTTATAAACGGGCCTACCTCCCTTAACGATCTCCGAAGTATCTTTCCAGCGATGCCAATCGCCGTCGGATGGCTCAAGCGTAGAGGGTGGGCCGCCATTATGACTGCCAATGGCGATTCAATCCTATCGCCACGCACGGCTGACATAGTCCCCGAAGAGCGCATACTCCAAGACGTAAAAGCAAGAAAGCAGTTCACTTTGAGGGACGTCTCAGTCGAACCACAACAGGCAGAACACGCTCTCAAGGGGCTCATAAAGCGCAATATCGTGCGGGCGCGTCAGATCGCGTCACGTGAAGTCATATTGACTCAGGCAGGCGACGAAATGCAACTGGATGCTCCGCGCGCGGCGGTCCGTGACATCGCAGATCTTACTTCTGAACTAATCAGGACTGGGGCGTGGCGAGGGCGATTGAAGCCATATGATGTGCGGGCAGACACCCTTCCACTTTATCCCGGAAAAGCACATCCATTGCGGCGCCTTATTGACGAAATGCGGGACATTTTCATTTCCATGGGGTTTACCGAGTTTAAGGGTCCAATAGTCGAAAGTGAATTCCACAATTTCGATGTGCTCTTCGTGCCGCAAGATCATCCAGCTCGCGACGAACAAGATACGTTTTACCTCTCCCGACCAGCGGCGCTTGAATTGCCTACTGACTTGGCCGCACGCGTCGCAGCTGCACACACTTCCGGTTGCGAGGGATCTGTGGGGTGGGGGGGCGAGTTCGACCTCGAACGATCGCGTAGGGCAGTCTTGCGAACCCACACGACGGGGTCCGCATTTCGCTACCTCGTGCGCCATCCAGATCCTCCGGCAATGATCTTCGGCATAGACCGCGTGTTCCGCCGAGAAAGCATGGACTCTACGCACCTGCCGCAGTTCCAGCAATGCGAGGGGACGATTCACGGAGAAGACTTGAGCCTGGCTGATTTGATCGGCGTACTAAAGACGGTCTTTGAACGGCTCGGATTCGACCGCGTTCGATTCAGGCCTGGCTACTTTCCGTTCACGGAACCGAGTTTGGAGGGCGATATCTTTGTGGATGGCAGCTGGCTTGAGTTAGTCGGGGCAGGCGTTTTTCGGCCTGAAGTGACTCAACCGCTTGGACTCAAAAGCGTGCTAGGATTCAGTATAGGTATCGAGAGGATCGCTATGCTTAAGATGGGATTGACCGATATTAGAAAGCTCTACCTGAGCGACGTCGCGTGGTTGCGCAATATGCCAAGCGTAATACTCTGAGGTGCCTGATTTGCCAGTTGTTACGCTGAATCGTGAAGAACTTGAGGAGATGGTAGGCACCGACGCTGATACAATCGTTGAGCTACTTCCGCGACTCGGGGCGGACGTCGGGTGCGTCAACGACGAGATAGAAGTAGAGTTTTTCCCAAATAGGCCTGATTTGTTTAGCGTTGAGGGCGCGGCTCGAGCAGTAAGAGGTATGCTTGGAATAGAGACAGGTCTCCCTGAGTACGTAACTTCAAATTCGGGCATCGAAATCGAAGTTGATTCATCCGTAAACGCGGTGCGCCCGTACGTAGTTTGCGCAGTCGTGCGAGGAGTTACGCTCGATGAAAGAACGATTAAGTCACTGATCGATTTGCAGGAAGACTTGCACTGGGGTGTGGGGCGGAATCGGAGAAAGGCATCGATCGGCATTCACGATCTCTCGCGGGTCAGCCCGCCTTTTAGGTACACTGTCGGTGACGTCGCCTTCGTACCGCTTGATTTTTCCGAACCGATAACCCCCGCTGAAATTCTTCGCGTTCATCCGAAGGGAAAGGAATATGCGCATATCGTCGGCGACCGTCATCCGCTTATCCTAGACGTAAACGAAAACGTCCTCTCATTTCCGCCCATTATCAATGGCGAACTCACGCGCGTGAGTGAGAAAACGACTGATCTGTTTATTGACGTGACTGGACTCGACATGAAGGCAATACAAGACTGCCTTCACATACTCGTCGCTGCGCTTTACGACCGAGGGGCGACTATCGAGACGGTCCGAGTCGTTTATCGAGACAACGGACAAGTGCTCAATACTCCCGACATGGGCGGTTCGACAATCGTAGTCACAAAGAGCGACATAGTGAAGCGTATTGGTGTCGAAATCGCTGAAGAGATGATCACAGCCTCACTTCAGAAGATGCGCATGGAATCAGTGGTCAACGCCGGTCGAATTATGGTGTCCGTGCCGTGCTACCGAACTGATATCATGCACCCGGTAGACATCATCGAAGACGTTGCGATAGGTTTTGGCTACGAAAACATTCCGCCTTCTTATCCGAAGCTTGGAACGATCGGCAGCAGGCTGGCTGAAGAGCAGCGATCAACCGTTATAAGGGACGTGTTGCAAGGCCTGGGTTTCCTCGAGGTAATCACCCTCATGTTAGCTTCTGATCCGAACGAAGCGGTTATTATCGAAAATCCCCTGCTTGAGGAGCACATCAGCTTGCGGACGAGCTTGTTGCCTGGCTTGATAGACACGTTAGCGCTCAATCAGCACCGAGAGTATCCGCAAATGGTGTACGAGGTAGGCGAAGTCGTCCGCCTTGTCGCCGACGGGGCTCAGGAACGTCGCCTTTGCGCTGGTGTCATCGCATCCAGTGCAGCCAGCTTTGCGGAAATGAAGAAGGTCGTAAAAGCCGTTTTCCGTGAGATTGACTGTCCTTTCGAGGTTAATGAATCTAGCCATCCATCGTTCCTTGAGGGAAGGCGTGCTGCGATTCTCGTTGATGAAGAGACTGTCGGGACTTTTGGCGAGATTGACCCGGATATACTAACTGAGCACAAAATAATCTATCCGGTCGCGGCGTTTGAGTTCCGTGTTTAGATGTGCGTGCGACGTCGTTGAAGCGCCTTGCCAGACGGGTATTCACGAAAAACATGCGGGAAACCGCTCGAAGCACGCGCTGCGGGCTTTCTAAACCTAAGGCGTTCAGTCTGACGAGGTGGCACGCTGAAGAAGGGAAAATCTAAGTGCGAGCGCACGATTCCATTACAAAAAGCGGACCCGGAGGGATTTGAACCCTCGACCGCCGGCTTAGGAGGCCGGTGCCCTATCCTGACTAGGCTACGAGCCCATGCATCGTGTTTGGCCGTTATACAGCGAACGCTTCAGTCTATGGGGTAGGGCAGATTCGAACTGCCGTCCAAGCGTCCCAAACGCTCGAGGATGGACCAGGCTACCCTACTACCCCTAGGGCAACGTTCATGGGACTTTTAACAATAAAAAGTTGCCTAGACAGACCCTAAAAGAGTGTGTCAAACGAGGTGCGCCCACGCCGCGAAGTACGCGGCTTAGTCTCATAGCGCCGCCGAATGCTCGTAGATCAGCCAAAATCAACGCCGTTTTGCTTGGGACACCCGCTAGTCAACCTGATAGCGAATACTGTCCTATAAAGGTCTTCTTGCTCGGTGGCAATGACCTAGTAGAATAGACGTTAAGCTCGATGCGGGCGAACCCCTGCATCACTTGCCCTATCGAAGAACGGAACGTCGATACGCGACGCGTTTCTTCAGTGAGGGTTCGATCCAACGCCGCTGCTGCGGAGTCGCGAATTGTTCGAATTAGCGCAAGTCTTAATGATCTTATGGACCTGGTCGACGCTTATCAGCCCTCTGATTTCTTTTCGTCTCACATCACAAACATCCGATCATCAGTCGAACAACATGACCTCTACACGTTGACCCTCGTCGTACGCTTCGACGTTTTCAGGGATGATGACAAATCCGTCTGCTTTAGTCATAGAGCTGAGTATGCCTGATGAAGATGCCCGGACAGGTTCGACGCGTTCATTCCGGATTGCTACTCGCGCGTACGTTCGTGAGCCCGGTTTTGCAGTAATCTTGCTCGCCAGCGTGCCAGTAACTATCCGCTCAAATTCCCGTTCGACGTGTGCGAGTCGATGGATCGCCGGCTTTGCAAACGCATATGAAGCGACAAGACAGGCGACCGGAAACCCGGGCAGACACGCTATAGGTGTATCCTCAACAAAACCGAGTGCAGTGGGTTTTCCAGGACTGATCGCGATCCCGTGAACCAAAACCTTCCCAAGCTTGTGCACCGCCTCTGGGACGAGATCCCGAATGCCAACTGAGGTCCCCCCGGTCGTAAGTATCAGGTCGGCATCCGTATCCCGTAACAAAGCGTCTTCAATGAGCTCCCGCGCATCGGTAACGATATTCCGGTAGCGGTACCGTGCACCCCACTGTTCTACAAGGAGCGCGTTCATAAGGCCGTTTGTTTCGACTACCTCCCCTTCCGCTGGCCCCCCTCCAACGAGCTCTTCTCCGGTCGGTATGATCGCGACGTCTGGTTGCCGGTAGACGGTCACGTCGTCGACTTCGAGGGAAGCGAGCAGTCCGATGTCTGCTGGTCGCAGACGATGGCCGGGAGCCAACACGAGCTCGCCGCGGCGTACGTCCTCGCCTTTGAGACCGACGTTTTCGAACGGATGCACCTGCGCTCTAATCTCAGCAACGTCACCAAGACGTTCGACGTCTTCTACCATCACAACGGCGTCAGCTTGGTCCGGCATTTTGGAGCCGGTATGAACCCGCGAGGCAGCGCCGCGGCTCACCTCTTTGCTAATTTTGAGAACTACTGGTGAATGTTCGCTCGCTCCTAACGTATCGTCTGCGATGACTGCGTAGCCGTCCATGGCGGCCCGTCGGTAGTTGGGTTCATCCCTTTGTGCAATGATCTGACGGGCAAGCACCCTCCCTCTAGCCTCTCGTATGGGCGCCACCTCGGTGTCTTCAATGGGCACGATGGCTTTGAGGAACATATTCAAAGCCATATCGAACGGCGTTCGTGTTTTAAATATCATCGTTATGTGTTTTGAATATCATCGTTATGGTTAAGTGTGCACATGCGCTATTTTAGCTTACTAGCATGAGAATCAGACCGCGATTCAAGCTTTGGTTTGTCGGCGAAAATGGGGAGCACGTATTTGGCCTTGGTACGATGCGTCTCCTTGCTGATATAGATAAGCTAGGATCGATAAGCGCTGCGGCGCGCAAGCTAGGAATGTCATACCGTTACGCTCTAGAACGCATAACCATCGTTGAAAAGCGGCTTGGTCGCCCTCTCGTCGAGAGGACGCGAGGCGGAAGAGAAGGGGGAGGGGCGAAGCTAACTGCGTTAGGTCGTGAACTTCTAGAGGATTATCGAGGCATGGAAGGTTCGTTGAACCAGCTCACTAGATGGTCTGTCGACCTCAGTGATTGATGTCGTCCGGGCTAGCCGCCTGAAACAGGCGGAAAGATTGCAACTTCATCGCCGTCGGACAGACTCGTAGCTAGCGCTTCTAAGTCGCGTATGTTCTCGCCATTAACGAGGATCGTGATGTAGGGGCGGACCTCCCCATCTTCGCAGAGCAGCGGCTGCAACGCAGGGTGCTCCGATCGAAGTGCCTTTAGTACCTCGCGCATGGTGTTGGCCTCCAAAACGACGCGAGGTTGTCCCACGATTTCGCGCAAGTTTGCGAACAAACGAACGCTCACAAGCCCCATCACTTACCTACTCGCATAAATTCACTATAAATACTTTCTGTCGTCCTTGTAAGACCATACATATATATGACTGGCAACTTATAAAATAGTATAATCATTCAATCTTTGCCTACTGCTTAATATCGCGTTATTTCAAGGATAACAGAATGCGAAAGACACTTCTCCCGGCGCCCCCTCACTCTTTATGGGGTAGCGCTCATCTTCACGAGCACTCGGTGAGTGAACGCTTGTTGTGGCCGCATCGGCAATGCATACTAGTAAGAACACCGTGATGTCGGCGCAACCGCTGCGAGGCTTGTAGCATAAACCACATCGTATTCAGCTGCTTATGTTGATCGCTAGGTTTGTTCCGAAGAATTGTGTGGCATGTAAGTCGTGCGAGCTTGCGTGCGCGCTGCGGCATAGCGCGTCAGGCGATATCAACACTGCGATGTGCGAATATCCACGCCCTCTCTCGAGGCTCATGATCGGATTTAAGGATGGGAGATTGCATCTTACGAGATGCCTCCACTGCAAGCGGCCGAAGTGTATCGAGGTCTGTGAAGCGAATGCGATTACAAAAAATGACGATGGTGTGGTTACGATTAACGACGAACGTTGCACAGGGTGCTTTGAATGTGTTGACGCATGCCCATTTGGGGCGATACAGACGCGCGCCCACGAAGCGGTAAAATGCGACCTTTGCAACGGCGCACAGGAGCTATCGTGCGTGCTTGCATGCAAGTGTGGTGCATTGATATATGGACAAGAGACGTAACAAAGCGAATCCTAAAGCGATGACGGTGGATCCTGCGGCACTCAAGATGTTGCCGCTTGCCGAGCAGAACAATATGAAGACGATGTGGGACCGAGCTGACTTGATGCAGCCACAGTGCGGCTTTGGCGAGTCCGGCCTGTGCTGTCGGATCTGCTTGCAGGGACCTTGTCGGATCAATCCTTTTGGAAAAGAGCCGCAAAGAGGTATCTGTGGGGCAAAAGATTACACAATTGTGGCTCGAAACTTGATCCGGATGATGGCAGGCGGCTGTGCGGCTCACTCTGATCACGGAAGGCACCTCGCGCAAGCCCTTAAAGGGGTCGGCGAGGGTAAGGCTCCCGACTATCGTATAAAAGACGAGACGAAGTTACGTACCCTTGCGGCAAAGCTCGGTTTGGAGAACGAAAAGAGTGTAAATGAGCTTGCAGTGGCCGTCGCGAATTCAGCTTTGGAGGACTTCTCACGAAATGATGAGGACGCGTGTAACTGGCTCAAGATTATGCTCCCTGCAAAACGGCTAGAGCTCCTTGAGCGAAATGACGTCGTCGCGACCAACATTGACAAGGGAATCACCGAGGTCATGCATAGAACTCACATGGGATGTGATGCTGATCCGGTGCCGTTGATATTCGGTGGTATCAAGTGCTCACTCGGAGATGTCACCGGGGAGAACATAAGCTCGAACCTTTCTGACGTCTTGTTCGGCGTCCCGCAAATGGTCGTATCCCAAGCCAATCTCGGCGCGCTAAAAAAGGACTACGTCAACGTCTGCGTACACGGACATAACCCTATTCTTAGCGAAGTCATTTGCGACGCTGCAGATGAGCTACAAACCGAGGCCATTGCTGCAGAAGCAAAGGGAATCAATATCGTCGGCATTTGTTGCACTGCCAACGAACTGCTGATGCGGAGAGGCATCCCGATTGTCACAAATTTTGCGAGCCAAGAATTGGCAATAATGACCGGGGTCGTTGACGTGATGGTCATCGACTATCAATGCATCGCGCCTTCGGTCGGATTCTGGACACAGTGTTTCCACACAAAGCTGATATCAACAATGCCGATCACCCGTATCCCTGGCGACACGCATATCGAATTCAATGAAGCAGCGGCGCGTGAAGGCGCCAAAGAGATTGTGCGCGTCGCGATTGAAGCGTACAAGAACAGAGACCCCACAAAAATCTCCATCCCTAATATTTCGAGTAAGGTCGTCGCAGGATTTAGTCTCGAGTACATTAAGTTGTTGTTGAGCACCTTTGATGAAAAGGAACCGCTCAAGTATCTCGCTGATAAGATACGCAGCGGAGAGGTTCAGGGCATCGCACTTATCGCAGGGTGTAATAATCCCGCTAAGGCTGAACACGACCTTTGCCATTTGACGATCGCTAAAGAGCTAGTCAGAAACAACATACTGACGCTTGTAACCGGTTGTGCAGCTCAATCCCTTGCGAAGCACGGTTTATTGACACCAGAAGCGGTCGAGGAGCACGCAGGCGAATCCCTCAAGGCGTTTCTCAAAGATGTCGGGGAAAAGACCACCGGTGAGTCATTGCCGCTCGTGCTCCACATGGGGTCGTGCGTGGACAACTCACGCGTGGAAAACTTCGTCAGTGAAATCGCCCAGGTGATGGGCGTCGACATACAGGATCTCCCCATCGTCGCGAGCGCTCCAGAAGCGATGAGCGAAAAAGCGGTGGCGATTGGGACGTGGTGCGTCGCAACGGGATGGCCTACCCATGTTGGGGTTTATCCGTTCATCAAGGGCAGCCCTCTTGCGGATGAAGTCGCCCAGGCGACCGCAAATGACGTCTACGGCGGTCACTTCATATTTGAGCCTGATCCTGTGATTGCGGCGAAGACGTTGGTGAACACCGTTCAGTACCGCAGATGGAAGATGGACGCGCACAGCGAACTCGATGGGGGGGTCACGTACTGGAACGGAACCACGCCGGACGTCACGGCACCGCCGCTTTCGAATGAGGCCCTCTACAAGAAAGCGATCGACGGGGCCATCATCGCAACTGGGTATGCAGATCAGCTACTCAACAAGGCGATACGTCTACACGGTCGTGACAAGGAGATCGGATACCCGAGCACCGGGTATTATCTTCCGTGCATCACCGCATGGACAGGTGAACGCGTGACGAAACTCGCGCAGCTGCCGCGGCTCCTCGGAGAAGTGAGAGGAAAGATTAGGGAGGAGTACACGTTTGACAATGCTGTGGCCTCAGGCGAAGCAACGATGATCGCTGCAGAAATCGTTGAGGCCCTCAAGTACATCGACAATCCCGACCCGTACGCGGATACTCCGTACACAGGGTTCGTCGCCGATGAGGTACTCCGCCGGTTGGGGATCTCGTTCGTCGATGATACCATACCTGGGGTCCTTGTGTTGGTGGGAAAGGCGAAGGACCCTGCGTTGCTAGCAAAGATCATAAGGGACTGTCAGAGCAAGGGCATGCTTGTAATCCCTACCTTTGATACTATACAGCAGATTGCCGAGGCAGGCATTGAGATAGGCGAGCATAAGGGACTTGACCGGCTGCTGTTTTGCGTGGGCGAATTCACGCAAGCGATTCACGGGCTGAGCTTTGCTATGCGTGCCGCGCTGACCTTCGGGAACGTCAAGCCAGGGGATCGGAACGGACTCTCTGAGTACCTGGCAAAGCGGCCGAAAGTCGTCGTCGTCCAGTTAGGTCCAATTGACGACATTAAGGCAGCGATCGAGTTTGCTGTGCTGTTTAATGGCTCACCGACGATCACCGATCAAGATGTGGATGAAGTGCCCGGCAAATATGAGGTAGAGAAGGACTACAATCAGATCGTCGCGCACGCGATCGAGATACGGAACATGAAGGTGACGTTTGCTGAGGTCTCGTTACCGGTCGCCTACGGGCTTGCCTTCGAGGGAGAAACGGTACGCAGGCCGCAAACCTATGTCGAGTGCGGGGGTCCAACCAAGACAAAGGTGTTTGAGCTCGTGAAGATCCGCGACGCTGATGCGGTTAAGGACGGCCAGATCACGCTCATCGGGAAGGATGTCGATGAGATGGAAGAGGGCAGTGTATCGGCGCTGGGGATGCTTGTTGAAGTGTACGGAAAGCACATGAAAAAGGAGTTTGAGCCCGTCGTCGAGCGACGCATCCACCAGTTCATCAATTATGCGGAAGGTGCGTGGCATACAGGTCAGAGAAACTTGCTCTGGGTGCGATTAAGCAAGAACAGTGTGGCCAATGGGTTACGCTTCAAGCACTTTGGTGACATCCTTTACCACAAGATGAAAGAGGAGCTCGGGGGTATCATAAGCCGGATACAAGTGACGATCATCACCGACGAAAAGGAGGTGGAAAAGCACCTGCCAGAGGCTATGGAATCGTATGCAGATAGGGATCGGCGGATTGCAGGGCTGACTGACGAGAGCGTTGACACGTTCTACGCGTGTACGTTGTGCCAGAGCTTCGCACCGAGCCACGTATGTATCATCTCTCCCGAACGCCTGGGGCTGTGTGGCGCACTGAACTGGCTTGATGCGGCTGCGGGGTTCAGCATCGATCCAAATGGGCCAAATAAACCGGTTGAGAAGGGCGCTGCGATTGACGAGCAGAAGGGCCAGTGGTCAAACGTAAACCAAGCGGTCCGAGAGCTAACTCACGGCCACGTCGAGCGGATGAATCAGTACACGATGATGGAGGATCCACAGACATCGTGCGGATGCTTCGAGTGTATCGTGGCGATCAGCAGTGACCTACAGGGCGTGATAGTGGTCAACCGCGAATATACCGGCATGACCCCCATCGGCATGAAGTTCTCAACCCTCGCGGGATCTGTCGGTGGGGGCAATCAAACGCCCGGATTTATTGGCGTCGGCAGGCAGTTTATTACGAGTAAGAAGTTTATCCGCGCGGATGGGGGGCTAGCGCGCGTCGTATGGATGCCGAAAGACCTCAAAGCGGCGCTACGAGAAGATCTTGAGAACAGAGCAAAGGAACTGGGTTTACCGGACCTGGTAGATAAGATCGCCGACGAAACTATTACGATGGATGCGGATGAATTAGCGGAGTACTTGGCGAAGGTCGATCACCCTGCGCTGCGCATGCCGCCGATGGGTATGTTTTGAACGTAAAGTCGTGAGAATCTCTGGGGTAACGGCGATGGTAGCAA
>Ga0116103_1001363_pt1 | contig 10641 bp, 9 predicted proteins | sample June2015DPH_4_10_2_FD_89714 | JGI IMG/M metagenome (GOLD analysis project Ga0116103, IMG submission 89714) | Peatland microbial communities from SPRUCE experiment site at the Marcell Experimental Forest, Minnesota, USA - June2015DPH_4_100 | ecosystem: Environmental > Terrestrial > Soil > Wetlands...
GCCGGATCCGGCCTCGGCGTTCGTGGATCCCTGCCTCAAGGTGCCGACGCTGTCACTGACCTGCGACATCAAGGACCCGATCACCGGGCAGCGCTATTCGCGCGACCCGCGCTACGTGGCGCAGAAGGCGGAGCAGTACCTGACGAAGAGCGGCGTCGCGACGACGTCGTACTGGGGTCCGGAGGCGGAGTTCTACATCTTCAACTCGGCGCGGTTCGACCAGAACGCGCACGAGGGCTACTACTACATCGACTCGGAAGAGGGGATCTGGAACTCCGGCCAGAACGGCGGTACCCCCAACCCCGGGCACCGGCCGCGGCACAAGGAGGGCTACTTCCCCGTGCCGCCGGTGGACAAGCTCCAGGATCTGCGCTCGCGCATCGTGCTTGCGATGATCGCGTCGGGGATCGACGTCGAGGTGCACCACCACGAGGTCGGCACCGCGGGGCAGACGGAGATCGACATGCGCTACGGCACACTGGTGCGCATGGCCGACCAGATCATGATGTACAAGTACATCGTGAAGAACGTGTGCAACGAGCACGGCTACACGGCGACCTTCATGCCCAAGCCGATGTTCGGCGACAACGGCTCCGGCATGCACGTGCACCAGAGCCTGTGGAAGAACGGCGAGAACCTCTTCTGGAATGCCCGGGGGTACGCGGGGCTCTCGGACATGGCGCGCTTCTACATCGGCGGCCTGATCAAGCACGCGCCGGCGCTCCTGGCCTTCGCCGCGCCCACGACCAACTCGTATCGCCGGCTGGTCCCGGGCTACGAGGCGCCGATCAACCTGATCTACTCCCAGCGCAACCGCTCGGCGGTGTGCCGGATCCCGATGTACTCCAAGTCGCCCAAGACGAAGCGGATCGAGTTCCGCGCACCCGACCCGGCGGCGAACCCGTACCTGACCTTCGCGGCGCTCCTGATGGCCGGGCTCGACGGCGTGAAGAACCGGATCGAGCCGCCGGCGCCCATCGACAAGGACCTCTACGACCTCGAGCTGCACGAGCGGAAGCGCGTGAAGAACACGCCGGGCTCGCTGGGCGAGGTGCTCGAGGCACTGCAAAAGGACAGCCAATTCCTACTGCAGGGCGGGGTATTCACCCAGGACCTGCTGGACACCTGGGTGGAGTACAAGACGAAGAAGGAGCTGGAGCCCGTGGCGCTCAGGCCGCATCCGTACGAGTTTTTCCTGTACTACGACGCCTGAGCTGGCCCACGCTTAACCGGGAGTTCCGATGCCTTCACGTGCGCGCGGCAAGCGCGGCACTGAGGCGAGCGGGGCGGGCGCGGCGGCAGCCGCGCCCGTTTCGTCTCGCGCCGTGATGCGCCCCCTGCCGATGAGCATGGATGCGGACTACCGCGCGATGCTGCAGGCGCGGAGCGTGTCCCAGCGCGACATCCTCGACGTGTGCGACCGGCTCGACGTCCGGTTCCTGCGTCTGCAGTTCACCGACATCCTCGGGGTGGTGAAGAACGTCGAGGTGCCGCGCAGCCAGTTCGAGAAGGCGCTCGACGGGCAGATCATGTTCGACGGCTCCTCGATCGAGGGGTTCGTGCGGATCGAGGAGTCGGACATGCTCCTCGCCCCCGACCTCGACACCTTCCGGATCTATCCATGGGGCGCGGAGGAGGGGCTGGGCGCCCGCATCATCTGCGACATCCACAACACGGACGACTCCGAGTTCGCGGGGTGCCCGCGGCTGGCGCTCAAAAAGCAGATCGCGCGCGCGAAGCAGCTGGGCTACGAGATGATGGCCGGGGTCGAGGCGGAGTTCTTCCTCTTCAACAAGGACGCGCGCGGCGCACCGACGACCGAGGTGCACGACGTCGCCGGCTACTTCGACGTCGGCCCGGTGGACCGCGGCGAGCAGGCGCGGCGGCTGATCGTCGCCGACCTCGAGGAGATGGGCTTCGAGGTCGAGGCGGCGCACCACGAGGTGGCGCCGGGTCAGCACGAGATCGACTTCCGCTACGCGGAGGCGCTGACCACGGCGGACGACCTGGCGACCTTCCGCCTGGTGGTGCGGAGCGCCGCCGAGCGCTACGACCTCGTCGCGAGCTTCATGCCGAAACCGGTCTTCGGGCAGAACGGCTCGGGGATGCACACGCACCAGAGCCTGTTCAAGGACGGGAAGAACGCGTTCTACGAGCCCAAGGCGGAGTGGCAGCTCTCGAAGGTGGCGCTGCACTACATCGCGGGGCTGCTGGACCACGCACAGGGCTTTTGCGCGGTGACGAATCCACTGGTCAACAGCTTCAAGCGGCTGGTGCCGGGCTACGAGGCGCCGGTCAACATCGCCTGGAGCATGAAGAACCGCTCGCCGCTGATCCGGATCCCGGACCGGCGCGGCAGCGGCACGCGCTGCGAGCTGCGGATGCCCGATCCGTCGGCGAACCCCTATCTCGCGCTGGCGGTGCAGCTGGCGGCGGGGCTGGACGGGATCAAGCGCAAGCTCGCGCCGCCCGATCCGGTGAACAAGAACATCTTCACGATGACGTACCGCGAGAAGCGGCACCACCGGATCGACGACCTGCCGCGGGATCTGCACGAGGCGCTGAACTGTCTCGAGAAGGACGAGGTGGTCCTGGGCGCGCTGGGCGAGCACATCGCCGGCCGCTACGTCGAGGCGAAGCGCTCCGAGTGGGCGGAGTACATCTCGCAGGTTTCGGAGTGGGAGATCCGGAAGTATCTCGGGCAATATTGACCGCGTTTCTCTTCGATTTGGACGGCACGCTGTACATGGACGACGGGGCGATCCCCGGCGCGGTGGAGACGCTGGCCGAGCTCCGGCGCCGCGGCGTCCCGTTCGGCTACGTCACGAACACCACGCGTCGCTCGCGCCGCCTCCTCGCCGAGCGGCTCAACGGCTACGGCTTCGAGGCGCGCCCCGAGGAGATCATCAGCGCGCCGCAGGCGTGCGTCGCGCTGCTCAGACAGCGCGGGATCCGGCGCGTCGCGGCGTTCGTGGCCGACGATACGCTCGAGGACTTCGCCGACTTCGACCTCGAGAGCGACAGGCCCGAGGTGGTCGTGGTCGGCGACCTGGGCGACGAGTGGGACTTCGCGAAGCTGAACGGGGCCTTCCTCCACCTGATGGACGGCGCGGAGCTGATCGCGCTCCAGCGGGACCGGTACTGGCTGCGAGGCGACGGGCTCGCGCTCGACGCCGGGCCGTTCGTGGCCGCCCTCGAGTACGCCACCGGCAAGCAGCCGCTGGTCTGCGGGAAGCCGTCGGCGGATTTCTACCGCACGGCGCTCGCGACGTTGGGCAAGGAGGCGGTCGCGCGACCCAACGACGTCGTGATGGTCGGGGACGATTTGTGGGGCGACGTCGAGGGCGCGCAGCGCGCGGGCCTCACCGCCTGGATGGTGCGGACCGGGAAGTTCCGGGACGAAGTCGTCGCCAACAGCGGCATCGTCCCGGACCGCATCATCAGTTCGGTAGCCGAGTTGCCGAGCCTGCTCTAGTTCGGCAGCGTCATCCCCAGATTCTTCACCAGGAACGCCCACCGGTCGGCGTTGAGCTCGATCTGCTTCGAGACCGGCATCCCGCCGCCGTGCCCCGCCCGCGTCTCGACCCGGATCAGGATCGGCGCCGGCCCCGCCTGATCCGCCTGCATAGTGGCCGCGTACTTGAACGAGTGCCCCGGCACGACCCGGTCGTCGTGGTCGGCCGTCGTCACCAGCGTCGGCGGGTAGTGCGTCCCCGGCCGGATGTTCTGGAGCGGCGAGTACTTGTAGAGGTACGGGAATTGGCTCGCGCTGTCGGACGAGCCGTACTCCGTCACCCACGCCCAGCCGATCGTGAACTTGTGGAAGCGCAGCATGTCCATCACGCCCACCGCCGGCAGCGTGGCGCCGAACAGGTCGGGGCGCTGGTCTTCCACGGCGCCGATCAGCAGGCCGCCGTTGGAGGCGCCTCCCACCGCCAACTTCGGCGTGCTGGTCCACCTCTCGTGCACCAGGTACTCGGCCGCGGCGATGAAGTCGTCGAACACGTTCTGCTTCTTCTCGTGCATCCCAGCCTGGTGCCACTCCTCGCCGTACTCCCCGCCGCCGCGGAGGTTCGGCTCCGCCAGCACGCCCCCCATCTCGAGCCAGACCGCGTTCACGACCGAGAACGAGGGCAGGGTGTTGATGTCGAAGCCGCCGTACGCGGTCAGGTACACGGGATTCGAGCCGTCCCGCTGGAGGCCCTTCCGGAACGTCAGGAACATCGGCACCTGCGTGCCGTCCTTGCTCGTGTAGAAGACCTGCCGCGTCTCGTACTTGCTCGCGTCGAAGTCGAGGTGCGGCGCCTTCCACACGGCGCCCTGGCCCGTCGCGATGTCGTACCGGAAGATGGTTGTTGGATAGAGGAACGAGGTGAACGCGTAGAACATCTCCGGGCTGTCCGCCCGGCCGCTGATCCCCGAGACCGCGCCGAGCGTCGGGAGCGCGATGTAGGCGACCTTGGCGCCCGCCGTGTCGTAGACGGCGAGGGCGCTGTGCGCGTCGTGCATGTAGCCGGCGACGAACCGGCCACCGATGAGCGAGATGCTCTCGAGCACGTCCTGGCCCTGCGGGATGATCTCGCGCCAGGCGCTCCGCTCGGGATGGCGCGTGTCGATCGCGATGAGCTTCGCGCGCGGGGCCCCGAGGTTGGTGCGGAAGTAGAAGACCGGACCGAGGTTCCCCACGAAGTCGTACGTGGCGTCGAAATCGTCGAGCAGCTGTACGACCGTGCCGTGCACGCGCGGATGCCGCGCGCTCCCGAGGTCCATGTAGTAGACGCGATTCCGTGAATCGGTGCCGAGCGAGACGCCGATGATCAGGTACCGCCCGTCCTCGGTCACGCCGCCGCCGAGCCCCCAGTCGGGGTGGTCGGGCCGTGCGTATACCAGGCGGTCGGCCGCCTGCGCCGTGCCAAGGCGGTGGTAGTAGAGCTTCTGGTCCTTCACGACCGCGCGGAGGGCGTCACCCGACGGCTCCGGGTAGCGGCTGTAGAAGAAGCCCGCGTTGTCGTGCGTCCAGGAGAGCCCGGAGAACTTGATCCACTTGAGGTGGTCGGAGAGGTCCCGTCCCGTGGCGAAGCTCCGCACGTGAAACTCGTTCCAGTCGGAGCCGGCGGCCGCGGTGCCGTAGCCGAAGTAGCGCCCGTCGTGGGAGACATCCGCGGAGGTGAGCGCGACGGTTCCGTCCTTGGACAGCGTGTTGGGGTCGATCAGGACGCGCGGCGGCGCGTCGAGGCGCGGCAGCCAGTAGACGACCGACTGGTTCTGAAGGCCATCGTTGCGCGAGTAGATGTACTTCCCGCCGTCGCGGCTCGGCACGCCGAACCGCTCGTAGTTCCAGAGCTTCGTCAGACGGTCCAGGATGCGGGCCCGCTCGGGGATGGCGGCCAGATAGTGGAAGGTGACGCAGTTCTCCGAGTCCACCCACGCCTTCGTCTCGGGCGAGTCCGTGTTCTCGAGCCAGCGGTACGGGTCCCGCACCTCGGTGCCGAAGTAGTTGGTCACCGTGTCCACCGTGTGCGCCTTGGGGAGCGGGCACGAATCGGCCGCCTGTGCCCGCGCCAGGGCGGGGATGGCGACCAGGGCGAACAGAGCCATCGCCAGCTGCAGCTTCGATCCGGTCATCGTCGTCCTCCGTGTCGTGCGCAATCTACATCCCGCGGCGGCGGCGTTCCTCCCGCAGGGCTTCCAGCTCGAGGAGCGCTTCCCGGTCCTTGCGGCGTCCCGTGGCGCGCTTCGAGGCGATGAGGGCATCGAGGGTGAGCGTAGGCGCTGGCACGCCTTCGATGACGATGGTCTGACTTCCGGCCTCCACCGCGGCGTACTCGCCCACGCCCTGGACTCTATCCATGACGTCGAGGTCGCCTTCGTCGGTCACCAGCGTCAGGACGGGAACGTCGCGCAGGGTACGGGCATCCATCGTGAACGGGAAGCCGGGCTCCACCCCGCGCAGATAAGCGTGCCAACTCTGGAGCAGACGCGCCAGGCGCACGCGATTCTCGGGCGCCGGGTCGTAACAGATGTCCACGTCGTTCGTGATCCTGGACCATCCATGGGCGACACCGGCGACCCCGCCGATGACGACGAATCGGACGCCGGCCCCGGTCAGGCCGCGCAGGACCCCGCCAAGGCTCACCTCGCGGCGCCCCGGAGCCTGCGCATGACCTGCATGTTCTCATCCAGCAGTTGCAGTCGCTCTGCCGGCGTGCGCCTGAGGGCGGAGTCCAACAAGGTGACGTCGACGCCGTACGCCTTCGCCCGCTCGATCGCGCTGCCGCGCCGGGACGGACGCCGGCCGCGCGGCTTCTCGCCGTAGCTGTTCAGGGCCAGCGCCAGGTTGGCGCCGTAGGTCGTGAAGAAGCGGGTGAGGTCCACCACCAGCGAGACGCCCCCCGGGCCCTCGAGCCGCCACGTGCTGCCCGGGTCGGCTTCGCGCAGCGCGCGGTCGGCGAGGCGCAAGGCTCCCGGCAACGGCGTCTGCGCGGATTCGGAGATGAATCGGCAGAGCGCCAGGCGCCTGGCGAGAGCCTCGTCGTAGCCGCGGCGGGGCAGGCGGAGCCGCGCCAGGGCATTCAGCACCCAGCGCGGGCTCGCACCCACGGCCGTCGCGAAACGTCCAAGCGTCACGCAGTAAATATGTATTGCTATGATACTGCTTTGTCAACTGTTTCTACAATTGTAGTATCATAGCAATAGCATAATCGTTACAGGAGCGCGCCCTCGTGCCGGAGGAGCCATTCCTTGATGGGGAGCCCGCCGCCGTAGCCGCCCAGCGAGCCGTCGGTCCGAAGGACCCGGTGGCAGGGGACGACGATCGCGACCGGGTTGTTGTGCAGGGCGTTGCCGGCGGCGCGCGAGGCCTTGGGCGAGCCGGCGCGGGCGGCGACCTGCATGTAGGTGGCGACGCGCCCGGCCGGGATCTTGGCGGTCGCGCCGAGAACCCGCTGATGGAAGGGCGCGAGGTCGCCGAGATCCACGGTGAGGTCGAAGTCGAGCCGCTTCCCGGAGAAATAGCGGTCCAGCGCGCGCCGCACCTCGTCCAGCTCCGCGGACTTGAGGATCTGGGCGTCGCCGTGCTCGGCGAGGAGCCGCTCCAGGAACTCGTCCTCGCCGCGGACGAAGCTCAGGTGGCGCAGGCCGCGAGCGCCGGCCGCCAGGCCGAGCACGCCGACCGGCGTGTCGTCCATCATGGCGTACCGCAGGGCCTCGCCGCGGCGTCCGGTGAGCGCGCCGAACGCGCCGCGCACGATCCGCTCGATGGCCTTCCGCTCCTCCGCCGTGGTGCCGGTCATGCCTCCCTCACTTTCAGCTTGAGCCGCTGCGTCGCCTGGTAGACGTTCGCTCTGGCTGCCGCCGCCGTGCCGCCGATGCGCTCGGCGATCTCCTCGTAGCCCAGCTCGTCGGCCACCCTGAGGCTCAGCGCGAGCCGCTGCCGCTCGGGGAGCCGGGCCACCTCCGCCCACAGTCCGGCCCGGTCCGCATCGCCCTGCCGCCCATCGTCGGCGTCGCGCGCCGCGGCCAGCTCCGCGGCGTGGCGCTCGAGCGCGGCGCGCTCGCGGGAACGGGACCGCTGGTGGTTCAACGACGCGTTGGTGGCGATCCGGTAGAGCCAGGCGCGCTCGTTCGAGCCCTCGGCGAGCCGTCCCACGGCCTTCCAGGCCCGCAGCATCGTCTCCTGGAGCAGATCCTGCGCGACGTCGTCGTCGCGCACGATCCGCCGGATGTGGCGGGCCAGCTCCTCGCCGTGCTTGGCGAGCAACAGCGCGATGCGCTGCGCCCCCGGGGCGCTTATCGGCGATTCGCTCGTGCTCATGTCCGAGAGCTATAACACCGCGCGCGGCGGGATGTGAAACCGTCGGCTACTGGACGCAGGGAGCCGTGGGATCCTGGCGCCGGCCATCGACGACGGGGCGGTGGTCGAGATTGCCGACCACGAGCACGACGTCGCGCACCAGCGCGGTCACGCGGGCCAGCTGATGGTAGTCGATGTACTGCGGCTCGTCGGTCACCTGGTGGTAGTCGAGGTGCTCGCCCGTGGAAAGGGACGCCGACGGGATGCCGTAGCGGGCATAACTGTAGTGGTCGGCCCGGCAGTAGTACTGGAGGGGATTCCCCGGCGCGTCATACGCGTAGTTGAAGCGGAACGGTACCGGCTCGCGGCGCCCGATGCTGTCGATGATGTCGCCGAACTCGGTCGAGAGGCGCCGGCTGCCGACCAGCTCCAGATAGCCCGGCCCTCCGCCCGGCAGGTCGGTCACGCCGCCGCGGCCCACCATGTCCATGTCCAGCTCGGCGACGATGGAATCGCGGGGCACCGTGGGATGGTCCGTGAAGTACTCCGAGCCCTTGAGGCCGATCTCTTCGGCGGCGTGGGACACGAAGAGGATCGAGCGCCGCGGCCGCGCACCTTCCGAGAGGACCCGGGCCAGCTCCACCAGCAGGACGGTGCCGGAGCCGTCGTCGTCGGCCCCGTTGAAGATGGAGTCGCGCCGCGGCGGATGGACCGCGCGCAGGCTGTCGAGGATCGCCCGGATGCGGACTTCCTCATCGGGCGTCGCCGGCCGCCTGGGTGAGTCGGCGCCCAACGGCCGCACCACCCGGTTGAAGGCGCGGAGGGAGTCGTGGTCCACCGAGGCGCGCATCGTGCCGATGTGGTCGTTGTGCGCGGAGAGCGAGACGTAGGTGTGGTCGAGGAGCGGGTCGGTGCCGCGCAGGATCGCGACGACGTTGCGCACCGGGCGGCGGCTGGCACTGGAGATCTCGTCGCGCCGGCTGGAGACGATCGGGAGCGTCTGGAAGAAGGACCCGTCTTCGCCCGCCGGCTCCAGGCCGTAGCGCCGGAACGCGGCCGCCACCCACTCTGCCGCTTTGGCGTCGCCGAGGCTGCCGGTGGCGCGGCCGCCCATCGAGTCGTCGGCGATGGCGAACAGGTGGGCTCTCAGGCTCTCCGCACTCACCGGGACGGGCGGCGTCTGCGCCGCGGACGGCGCGGCGCGCATCAGCAGCGCGAGCGCCAAGCCGGCGCGGATGGAGGCACGCATCACGGAGACCGGGACCTACGTTTCGTCGCTGATCAGACCGGAGCGCAGCGCGAGCCGCGTGAGGCCGGCGACGCTCTTGATGCCGACCTTCCGCATCAGGCTGTCGCGGTGGCTCTCGACCGTGCGCACGCTGATGCCGAGCTGCTGGGCGATCTCCTTGTTGCTCGCGCCCTCGGCGATGTGGCGCAAGACCTCGCGCTCGCGGGTGGAGAGCCGCTCGAGGACGTTCTGGATCTCCTCGCCCTCGAGCTTGCGGCGCAGGAGGTCGGAGAGCTGCTGCGACACGGCGGGGCTGTAGTAGGACGCGCCGGCGCACACTTCGCGCACGGCGGCCACCAGCTCGGCGGCCGCGGCGTCCTTGATGAGGTAGCCGTGTGCCCCGGCCCGCACGCTCTCCATCAGGTACTCGGGGGCGAGGTGCATCGAGAGGATCAGGATGCGGACCTCCGGCGCGCGGGCACGGATCTGCCGCGCGGCCTCCAGCCCGCCACCCTTGGGCATCGTGATGTCGAGGACGGCGACGTCCGGTCGCCGGGCCAGCGTCTCGTGCACCGCGGCCTCGCCGTCGCCGACTTCGGCGACGACCGTGATGTCCCCCGCTGCGTCCAGGATCCGGCGCACGCCCTCGCGGACGAGCGTGTGGTCGTCGGCGAGCAGGACGGTGATCGGCTCAGCCATCGGTGTCCCCCAGCGGCAGTCGCGCCTCGAGCCGCGAGCCGCGGCCCGGCGCGCTCGACATCGTGAAGCGGCCTCCCGCGCCGACGACCCGCTCCTTCATCCCGGCGAGCCCATAGCGGGCGTCCCCCGGCGCGGTCGCGCGGTCCGGGTCGAACCCGCGTCCGTCGTCGCGGACAACCAGCACCACCTCACCGCTCTCCACGCCCACCACGATCTCCACCCGGGCGGCGGCGGCGTGCCGCGCGACGTTCGTCAGCGCCTCCTGCAGCACGCGGTACAGGGCGACCTGCACCTCGGGCCCCGGTTTCCGATCGAGCGGCGCCGCCCGGAGATCCACGGCGACGCCCGTCCTGCCGGCGAATTCCTCGGCGAGCGTGCGCAGCGCCGGAACGAACCCGAGGTCGTCCAGCACGGCAGGACGCAGACCGCGTGCCGTCGCGCGGATCGACTCGAGCGCTCGGCCCGTCAGGTCCGAGGCGCGGCGCGCGGCCGCGGTGCCCGTCGGCGATCCGGCCACCAGCCGCTCCAGCTCGGCCAGCTCCAACTTGATCGCCGTGAGCACCTGGCCCGTCTCGTCGTGCAGCTCGCGCGCGATCCGCAGTCGCTCGGTCTCCGCCGCCCTCAGCAGCGAGGCCGAGGCGCGCCGCAGCTCCGCGCTCCGCTCCTCGAGCGCCGCGTACAGCTCCGCGTGCTGGAGCGCGGCGCCGATCTGCTGGCCGAGCGCGCGCAGGAAGCCGCGGTCCATCGAGGCGAACGGATCCCGCGCCCGGGCGACGATGACGAAAGTGCCCGCCGCCCGCTCGCCCATGAAGACGGGAAGAAACGCTGCGTACGGGTGCCGCACCACCGATCCCGCGCCCCCGCCGGCCCCCGCCCCCGACGGCCAGGAGTGCACGACCTTGGCCACGCCGTCCCGCGGCGC
>Ga0116103_1001409_pt1 | contig 10430 bp, 15 predicted proteins | sample June2015DPH_4_10_2_FD_89714 | JGI IMG/M metagenome (GOLD analysis project Ga0116103, IMG submission 89714) | Peatland microbial communities from SPRUCE experiment site at the Marcell Experimental Forest, Minnesota, USA - June2015DPH_4_100 | ecosystem: Environmental > Terrestrial > Soil >...
CGCCTGGCGCAATCGCCGCCTCCTGGTGCGCTTTCTCGGGCTTAAGGAGGAACGGCTGCTGGGCGAGGCGCTGGCGGGACCAAATGAACCCGGCGAGAATCCCTCCTGCGGGATAAACTCTTAAGTGAGCCGGGGGAAAAGCTGGGGCGACATGTACGTACCGCCTCCGGGCATGATAAGAAACCCTGGCGCCCGCTTTGATTTTTATTTGACCAGTTTATCAATCGCGGCCTCCGTCAGGTCGTCAATGCCGCTGCCCGCATCATCTCGGTCGCTAGACAATTCGGCTACCAAAGAGGAAATTTGTCGGGGCTAAACTCGGTAAGAGTGCTCCGAAAACCGCCTTTTGACCGCGCTGGCTGAGTCTGCCGCACAATCTCGAATAAATAAGGGAATTCTCCCTAAAGAAACAGGGAATCCTCGATTACAAAGCCGGAGAAATCCACCAAGCTATGGGCAACATCTTTTTCGACTGCGGGGCCCCGGCGGCCGCATAATCTTGGTTAATCATTGCAGATTCTCTCAGTGAGGGGAATTGGTGCATTATGAGGCGAATTCAATCCGGCAGGCGGCATTTACAGCAGGATTCCAAGGGTGGGGCGGCGGTGGAATTTGCCCTGGTTATTCCGGTCTTAGTCTTTTGCTCGTGGGGGCGGCGGCGGGTTAATTTTTCTTAGATGCTCCCTGGATATGTTCCGGCTTCCGGAGCTCCGTTAAATCTCTGACGATTCCCTGGATGATGGTTTTGCCGCCGTATTCCACTTTACTGGCGACAAAATTGACCGGCACCCTTTGGTCGTCCTTCCTGATTATCCAGCCATTGGCCAGATCGCTCTCGCCCGTTTGGACTACTTTTTCCAAGGTGGACCGGCTCCTCTCGAGCTCTTCCTTGTGGAAAACTTGGGTAAGGTTCATGGTTAAAAGTTCCGCTTCGGAAAAGCCTAACAGTCCCTCCATCTTCTTGTTGGCTTCCAAGAAATTCCCCTCGGTATCCAAGAGCAGAATTCCATCACTGACATTCTCCACCAGACTTCGATATTTCTCTTCAGCTACCCGTAAATCATTGGCATAATGCCGGCGTTCCTCTCTTTCCATCTTAAACTGCTTAATGACATTGTTGAGATTATCCGCTTTTATTCCGAGGCGGTACTCTAAATTTTCCAGGACCGATTGATATTTATATAATATTAATGATGCCGCTAAGTTAACCGCCAAACAAGATGAAATCATTGTAGTCATTTCATAATACCCAGGAGATATGCTTGGAAATAAGAGATTTATTAATAACTTAAAAGACAAGATAACACTTAAGGTAAATAATGATATCGACATTAACTGCAGGAGTCTATTGCGCTTAATTTGGGTGAGGTTGTTTCCAAATATATCTAAATGCATAAAATTATTTTCCATCCTGGACTCGTCCTTGAAGAAACTTCTGTGCTTTTCCATGGTTCTCTCCATCTTGGTGCTTCACAGTTGCTGCAGGTTAGCATGGCGAATTGCAGTGCCGGTCTCTTTTCTCGGCTTCCGTTAGCGAATTGTTTGACAAGGCCCTCCTTATCGGATGGATTTGCCGATGCTCCTTTGGCTTTGATGATAATATGGGGCATCCGTGGAAAAAGGTAAATCCGGGTTTCCCTGATATTCGCCCTCGATAACCATGACTTTGGGATAGGGGAATGCTGTATCCTATAAATCGAGATTATGCAGCAACTGGGGGCACCGCATTCCAAAACCAATTTTGGCGACCTCTCTCTCCGAATTTAATCCCGAAAACGTTCCCATTATCTTAGGAACGGATTCTGACTTCGGGAACTTTTCCACACTTCTAAACCCCATTGCATATCTTCTCAGCAGTCGTTTCAGCCAGCTTCATCACGTCCTCATGACTTTCGACTTCCCCCGGTTCACGAACTCCGAACGCACGAATGAAATGACTCTCAACAAAGCCTTAGCCTTTGAAGAATTAGTCCATTCGTGTTTGCAGCAGTAGCTTTGCATGGCTCGAGTATCGTCTTTAACGCTATTGTCATTTTGCTGGGATTGACTCTCCCGCAGGCATTTGACCACTACTGGCGAAGGCCGTGGTTAAACCCGGCCACCGTGTCCGGGATCTTGGGGATAGGGGTGACGGCGCTTCTCTGGATTATTTATGTTATCCGAGCCCAGGGATTGATTGATTTAGCAGATAGATTCAAGCATTCCGAGTCTGCCGCACAATCTCGAATAAGTAAGGGAATCCCCCCTCAAGAAACAGGGAATCCCCGATTTACAAGGATACAGAAATCCACCAAGCTATGGGCAAAATCTTTTTTGACTGGGGTGGCCAGGGGTGTCGCATAATCTCGGTTAATCATTGCAGATTCTCTTAGTGAGGGGAATTGGTGTATTATGAGGCGAATTCGACCCGGCAAGCGGCATTTGCAGCAGGATTCAGAGGGTGGGGCGGTGGCGGTGGAATTTGCCCTGGTTATTCCGCTCTTACTCTTGATTCTCTGTGGGATCTTCGACTTTGGCAATTTATATTTTCAAATGGATCTTGTTAACAATGCGGCGCGGCAAGGGGCGCGGTTAGCTGCTGTTAATGAGGAGACCTCTTCAGCTATTAACACCGCGATTCAGCAAAGCTATGGAAACAATTTAACTACCGTGGTGACGCCAGCGTCCCCAACCTCCGGAAGTAACGTTACGGTCACAGTCACCAGCAATGTAACCATCATGACCCCGATAATTAGCGCCTTCTTCTCAAAAAATCCCTACCCTGTAATAGGGACGTGCACTATGTACGTGGAATAGTTTCTCCTATAAAGGAGGGTCTTTTTATGATAAAAAAATTACGCAAAAACCAGGAAGGAAGCGTGGCGGTTTTGGTGGGAGTAATGCTGCCGGTCCTGATTGGATTTCTCGGCCTGGCCCTGGACATGGCAAATCTGGTAGTCGTCAGGACCCGAATGCAAAACGCCGTAGACGCCGCGGTCTGTGCCGGCTGTTTACAATTATCGCTGCCAATACCGGCAGGCCAGACCCAGGCAAAAACTGAGGCAAATTCTATCCTCACCGCTAATAACTTCTCCCCGGCCAACGCTACGGTAACTTTTACTCAAGATACCGTTAGAAATCCGACTAATGCTCCGGAGACTAACTGCACCCTGACCAATAATGTGCCCACATATTTCATGAAGGTGTTGGGCATTACCACTGTCAGCCTGGCGGCATACGCCGAAGCCATAGTGGAGAGTAAACTGCAGAGTTATCCCGGCGGGCCTTTTAATTATGCCGTTTTCTCAAATACCAATTTAATAATTAACGGAACTGAAAAGATTCAGGGGTCGGTACATTCAAATGGCCAATTAACTATTAATGGAAGTCTTACTATAACACAAGCGGCCGAGGGGGCGAAGGGGGTAACTATAAATGGCACCAATAATCTAGGTTCTGTTGGCGCGGACACGGTGAAGGATATAAGCGTGACTGGTACTAATACGATAGGATCAGAATATGCAGGTGTCACAAATATTGCCATGCCTGATTATAGTTCGCAGATAAAAGCTACTGCTGCTACAACTTATAATAATAGTCAAACATTTAATGGTAATTTGAGTATAACTGGCAATATGTATGTAAATGGTTCGGTAACAATAAACGGGCAGATTACTCAGACTGGGTGCATTTTGGCGACCGGCAGTATAACTGTGAATGGCACGTCAACTATTAGCGGTTCTAACCAGGTTTTTCTCTATTCGTCAGGTGGCTCTATTACAATTAATGGCCAGAATGGCTTTGGAAGTGGTACTTCAAGTGTAATCTGTTATGCTCCTTCTTCTAGTGGTTCGATAACCGTTAATGGGGTCAATACTATAAATGGAGATGTAATAGGAAACTCTATTACAATTAATGGGGGGGAAGACATTGATGGAATGGATAATCATAATGTTTATCCGATAACGTCTGTAGACTTAGGTCATCATGCGAAATTAATAGATTAGGCCTGGCGTGAAGGTCAAGTATGCCACAATTTCTGAATAAGTTACTATTTTCTTAGACGCTTTGGAGACCACAACTTACTCCTCCCACTCAAAATCGCCTATTTCCTGTATCGTTTGCCCGATAGAATTACTGAGCTTTTGATAAAGCAGGTCAAAGAATTCTGGGTCGCTGAAAGTTTTTATTATACTGAAGTAATTTTTTCCGCCATATTCAGCAGAAATCCAAATATAGGAAGGCCTAATTTCAACTTTTTTAAGAATCAAATCTTCATTTTCAGATGATAGGGGTTCGGAGTCTAAAGAGGCCGCCCACTCCGGCGGCCAGTTATATAAGCTTGGATGGTCTCTTAATTGCATAATCGCCCTCAGGAATAATTATCTCTTAGAAAAGGAACACATCTGAAAGGATAGGAGAACCAGGATAACAGCGATGATCACAGCTGATATCTTTAAACCGAGTATTTTGCCAATTGATGAGTTTTGTCAAGGAAATTGTGGATAGGAACCAGTGTAAGGCTGGGAACATCCCCAAATAATTTTGCCCAATACGCTCTCCTGTTGAATAATCTCGAATTAGATGATGCAGCATTCTCCTGTCCCAAAATTCATGGTTATCGAAGGTACATATCAGGGAAATCCTGATTTACCTTTTCCCGCCAATGAACCATATTCTCTTCAAAGCCAAAGCAGTATCGGCAAATCCATCAGATGAATCTCAAAAATTCAATATGATTTTAAGCTGGGAGGAATGGCCAAAATGGCGAGTGCACCTATTAAAAGAGAGATTCTGGCGATTTTGATTGAAAGCCCGTTTTATTTCACTATACCGCTTCGAAAAAGGCTGGAATTCCTAAAATTATTTTCCAAGTATTCTGTTCCTCATCGCATTCATGAATATAAAGAACTCCGGATAGTTGGAAAGTCTGATTTCGAAGAAGCGGCACTTAATAAAACCATGAACATTAATGATCCCAAAGACCCGGAGGTTGGCTCACTTTAGGCTCCTTCTTCCCTAAAAATCTCAATGAAACTATTTGCTTTCCTCATGTCATCTATTTTTCATAAAATATCATGATGATAGCTCCCGTTTAGCTTTCAATTCGTCTTTCATGTTGCCCTTCATTTTCTATCCTTTGGTTTTGATCCCATAAATTCCTGTTCTCCTATCTTCCAATATACCCCTCTGATTGCGCCCTGTGCCTCTCCCAGTTCACTAAATATTCCCTGGCAAGCTCTTTCGATCGAATAATCAGCAAATTCTCAGCATTATTTTCTTCAGGAGCCCGAGTAAAATTAAAACTCCCGGTTATCACGACTTCCCGGTTGATAATTATTATTTTGTTGTGGGCAATGCCATGGACTGGATCAATATAGGTCGGGATTCCCATATGAGCCATGAAGGGAAGTCAATCCGCATAGAGGAAAACCGGCCCCGAAAGGAATTCCAGCGCTATCCCAAAATCGGAGGATTCTTTAGTCGGCTGCTCTATGCGCTTGACTTTTTCCTTGGCCTCGATTTTGTGGGGAATGAGGGGATTCGCATGGTCAGGCTGGAATTTGAAAATAAAGTCTGCAATATCGTCAGGTTACAGTATAGGTGCGGTCTCGGACATAAAATGCAGGCCGCCCAAGCTGATGTCTTTCATAACGGCCCGGTTTGAAAAGGAATCTTCCGAACCTTGCAATTGTGCCTGATATTCAAGTTGTAAGGATTTATAGATCCGGGGGAATAGTCGCCGCTCCATGAACCATCCTGCTACCCGGCGCTTAGTCATGGGATGGAATTTTGAAAAAATTTTGCAGGTAGGACAGATGATCCCGGTACTCTTGAACCTGGATATGTTTTGGCTTCCAGCGCCCTGTTAAATCTCTGAAGATTCCCTGGATGATGGTTTTGCCGCCGTATTCCACTTTGCTGGCGACGAAATTGACCGGCACCTTTTGGTCGTCCTTCCTGATTATCCAGCCACTGGCCAGATCGCTCTTCCCCGTTTGGACTACTTTTTCCAAGGTGGACCGGCTCCTCTCGAGCTCTTCCTTGGGGAAAACTTGGGTAAGGTTCATGGTTAAAAGTTCCGCTTCGGAAAAGCCTAACAGTCCCTCCATCTTATTGTTGGCTCCCAAGAAATTTCCCTCGGTATCCAAGAGCAGAATTCCTTCACTGATATCCTCCACCAGACTTCGATATTTCTCTTCAGCTACCCGTAAATCATTGGCATAATGCCGGCGTTCCTCTCTTTCCATCTTAAACTGATTGATGACATAGTTGAGATTATCCCCCTTTATTCCGAGGCGGTACTCTAAAATTTCCAGGAGCGATTGATATTTATATAATATTAATGATGCCGCTAAGTTAACCGCCAAACAAGATGAAATCATTATAGTCATTTCATAATATCCAGGGGATATGCTTGGAAATAAGAGATGTATTAATAACTTAAAAGACAAGATAACACTTAAGGTAAATAATGATATCAAAATTAACTGCAGGACTCTATTGCGCCTAATTTGGCTGGAGTTGTTTCCAAATATATCTAAATGCATAAAATTATTTTCCATCCCGGAATCGGCCTTGAAGAAATTTCTGTGCTTTTCCATGGTACTCTCCATGTTATGTGGCCGCGACGCTGGTGGCGTCAGTCTAAAACAAAGTGCTCAGGGTTTTGCACAAGATGGTCACCGAGCCGGCAATGATCACCATCGCAATCATGGCCACCAGCAGGCGGTACTCCATGGCGGCGGAACCGGACTCGTCTTTGAAGAAATTTCTGTGATTTTCCATGCTTGTCTCCATCTTAAAATTTCTGGGGGTCGGGGAAAGATAGTTTTGGGAGGTTCATTAGTCTATAACTGACTATACGATTTATGCAAACAAGAGACGCCCCACCACCCACTCCTATTACGATACTAATCATTATTATAAACCAACCAATGAAATGATTGGTAATTACACTGGAACTGTGAGCAAATTGTTCTTTTAAAAGGAGAATACAAGTAATAAAGCTTATTACAATGACAAAGCTAAAAAAGATAATCATTACACCAGCAAGCAGTAAACTTAATATTCTGTTCATATATCTTCCTTTGAGCTCTTTATTTCAATCTCCCACAGTAGGTGGAAGACCTCTTGCGAATCGGCGCATGCTTTGATGGTAATATGGCTCAACGGTGGGAAAAGGTAAATCCGGGTTTCCCTGATATGTACCTTCGAAAACCATGAATTTGGGGACAGGAGAATGCTTCATCCTTTAAATCGAGATTATGTGCAACCTTGACCAGCGCATTCAAAAAACGGTTTTGGGGAGCCCTCTCGACGAATTTAACCCGAAAAGTCTCTTTTGTAGCCGAATTGTCTCGTGGGCGGCAATGAGAAGTTTCACTGAAGGAAGGAAATTTTTAAGGGGGGTAACTCATTAATTGGGTTTTTTCGATTTACAGAAACCCTAATAATCCCAAAGGCACAATTGCCGGCTCACATCGGGCTCCATTTTCCCCAAAAATCTCTTAGCAATTAATTAAGCATTGGGTATGTCCTTGAACTTGTCTTTTATGTCAATGCGCTTCTTCTATAAGTCCACCAAATATTGCAACAAAATCATTAGTCCAACCCAAAACATACCAAATAAAACTAAGAAAATACTAATATCGGTTTGAATTATCGAAAATATAATTTGTTTGATGCCTAACCAGCTACCCAAGTTATCTAATGTTCTATGTATTTCTGCGGGTAGTAATTCAATTACGTATGTCTTTGACCAATCGCCATACTTTAGCCCTTGATAAACTCTATAAATTTCAAGCGCAAATCCACTTAATGAAATGAAAATTCCTGTAATAAGAGAGAAAACAAATATTGCATGTATTGCTTCATGTGGTCTCGTATGGCCTGACATTATGAATATCCCCTTTGAGGTGCCGAATGAAACTATTTGCTTCCCCCATGTCATCTATTTTTCAAAAAATATCATGATGATAGGAATAAGGATAGAGGATGGCCAATATCGCAATCATTGGCCGGCCAGAACCCAGTCCACAAAAAAATTTAATCAAAGGTGTATGTGACAATCACCATGGCGATCAGGGCCACCAGGCACGCCCAAATTAGTCAGTCCGTGATGCAAACTGTCATGCTTTTCTTTTTTCTCGTCCTGGAGGGCAACACCGCAGAGATCGCCGCCGGTGAGCTGCCCAGGCCGTGGACCATGACCCTGGCCTGGGCCAGGCTGAGAATGAAATTGCCGATGATCTCCGGGCGTTTGTCGTGGGGGTAGAGGGAGAGAATGGCGGTGCCGGGCTGCAAATGCACGGCCGCCTCCGGACCGGCCTGGGTCCTTAACAGGGTAAAGGCCGCTTCCCCGGACCGGCTCGCGGTGCACAAGACTTCGCGATCGCTGGCCATGTGGGTAAAGAAGCTGAGGTTGATGCGGTTAAGGGCCAATGGGGTGCAGACCCGCTCGGCCAGGCGACCCTCATCTTGAGGGAAGGAAGCTACCAGGCAGGCTCCCCCTTCCAGGACTTTAAGACCCCCAACTCTGCTTCTTTCTATTTTCCGCTCCAAGGTTAGTCAGGCGCATGGCGTCATGCTATCAAGAAACCGTCAAATCAATCTTTGCACCGCTTCCACCAGGGTAGCCGCGTCCACCGGCTTGGGGATGAAGTCCTCGGCTTCCATGGCCATGCCTTCGGCATGGCTGTAAGTGGTGTTGGGCACCGCGTCGCCCACCGCGGTGAGCATGAGGATGGGGATGTCCTGGGTCCATTTGTTGGACTTCAATTCCTTGCAAAGCTGGTAGCCGTTCTTGCGGGGCATCATGACGTCCAGAATCAACACGTCGGGAAAGCGTTTCTTGATGGCCGCTTCGGCTTCCAGGCCATCGTAAGCCTTGCCCACCTCAAAGCCCTTGCTCTCCAACATCATCGCTACGGTTTCCACCAGATCAGGATCATCGTCCGCGATCAGCACGTACTTTCCAGCCATGAGGCCTCCCCTTTCTAAGTGATCGTCACCTCATTATGGACTTAAATTTTATAAATTACAAGGCGGATTAGACTGCTGGGCTTCCCCCTGGATAAATTGTCCCTCCCGCGGCTACCCGCCGCCGCCCGCACCTGGGGAAGATAGGGCTTTAATCATCTTGATAGATTATAATTAATCAATAATGCCCGGCAAGGTTGTTACTATGATGCAGGCAGCAGAGATCTGTTTGAACTTGGGCAGGCTCACTGGCTAATCAGTTCATTGAATTTACCAGCTTTTTCCCTCTCCCCCCGCTGGGGGGAGAGGGCAGGGTGAGGGGGATATGGACGGCCGACGAAGCCACCCCTCACCCTTTCCCTTTCCCCTCGCAGGGAGAGGGGATTTGGTGAGCATCGGTATAATATGATGATATCATTGAGATAAAAATGGTCTAAAGTTAAACCGCGAGATAGTTTAAGTTTCTTCATGCAATTTTTTTGCCGGAACTACGGATAATTAATCCAGGTTCCAGGCTCCGGCCCGCCAGCAGGGGAATGGCGGGCTCGAGAGGGAAGGTAAGGTCGCCGGCGCAGCCGCCCTATGAGATGATAGAAAGAGGGGATTTTATAGTGCGGCCTGTGGCCGCCGATTTAAAATTACCAGGAAAAAGAATATCTGTATGGCTGAGACGATGAATCCGCTTTCTGAGGCGCTGGAGCGCCTGCAAGACCATCTCCGGCGAACCCGCCGGGCGGCGCTGCTCTTCTCCGGCGGCCTCGATTCCAGCCTGTTGCTGGCCGTGGCCGCCCGCACCCTGGGACCCGGATTGTGCGCCTTTACCTTCGTGGGGCCTCATATTGCCCCCGGGGAAGCGGCCGCGGCCTTTCGCCTGGCCCGGCGTCTGGGGGTGCGGCACCTGTGGCGATCCTTCGACCCCCTGGCCCTGCCGGATTTTCGGGAGAATACCCTCAGGCGGTGCTATGCCTGCAAACGCGCCATTATTGCCCAGGCCTGGGAACTCTCCCGGGGGCAGGAGGCGGGGGAGGTCCTCTGGGACGGCACCAACCTGGATGACCTGGGGGATTTTCGCCCCGGCCTCCAGGCCGCCCGGGAATTGGGGGTGAGCAGCCCCTTGCTGGCGGCGGGGCTAAACAAGGCGGCCATTCGGGCCCTGAGCCAGAGTTTGGGCCTCCCCTGGCAAAAGCCGCCCCAGAGCTGTCTGGCTACCCGCTTCCCTTACGGCGCCACCTTGACCCGGGAGGCCCTGGAGCGGGTAGGGCGGGGGGAGGCCTGGCTGCGGGCCCGGGGCTTCTCCCGGCTGCGCCTGCGGGCGCCGGCGGAGGGCCGGGCCCGCCTGGAGCTGGCCCCGGAGGAGTGGCCCGCCTTTCTGGCCCCGGAGGTGCGGGGCCCGTTCCATTCGGTCTTGCAGCGTCTGGGCTTCAGCCAATGGTCCCTGGATTTGCCCGGATAAACCGGCTCGCCCGGGC